>PJEL010004683.1_pt1 | contig 11195 bp, 6 predicted proteins | sample 1853271 | NCBI WGS metagenome assembly PJEL01 (sample SAMN08108733, study PRJNA415343) | Invertebrate metagenome, whole genome shotgun sequencing project. | host: Globobulimina | place: Sweden: Gullmar Fjord | collected 2015-08 | reverse complement strand
ATTATTCTTGCCTTTGCAGTTTTACAAACCAAAATACGCACAAATATATGTTCAATAAAGAAGTTTATACCTACCGCAGAAAGCGCCTTCACAAAACAATGAATGAAGGGATAGCACTAATATTAGGCAATGAAGAAGCGCCTATGAATTACCCTCATAATACTTACCATTATCGTCAAGATTCTACATTTTTATATTTTTTCGGAATTGACCACCCAGGTTTTGCTGGTGTGATGGATTTTGATTCTGGTGAGGACATCATTTTCTCTGATGATGTTAGCATGGACGATATTATTTGGATGGGACCTCAACCTGCGGTAAAAGATCAAGCTGCTGAAGTAGGTATTAATAATACTAAGCCTTTCAACTCATTATTTGATTATGTAAAAGATGCTGTTGCAAAAGGTCGTAAGGTTCACTTCACTCCTCCTTACCGTTCTCACAATATGATGGTGATTGAAGACTTAACTGGCATTAAAGCTAAAGATACTAAAGCTGCTGCTTCTGAGGAGCTTATTTATGCAATTGTAGCATTAAGAAATATTAAAGATAAGTATGAGATTGCTCATTTAGACGACATTATGTCTATAGGATATCAAATGCACACCACAGCAATGCGTATGGCAGTAGATGGAGCACATGAGCAAGATATCGCTGGTGCTGTTGAGGCAGTTGCTTTACGTAATGGTGGCCATGTATCTTTCCCAGTAATTCTATCGAAAAGAGGAGAAACACTTCACAACCATAACCACAATAACATTCTAAAAACTAACGATTTACTATTAGTAGACTGCGGTTTTGAATCTCCAATGCGATATGCAACTGACAATACTCGTGTTAGCCCTGTAGATGGTAAATTTACACCAAAGCAACAAGAGATTTATGAGATTGTATTGGCTGCTAATAATAACGTAAATGCGCAAGCAAAATCAGGAGTTATGTATAGAGATATGCATTTTGTTGCTGCTAAAACTTTAGCGACTGGTTTGAAAGAATTGGGTATTATGAAAGGCAATATTGATGATGCTGTAGCTGCTGGTGCTCATGCTTTATTCCAACCTCATGGTTTGGGACATATGATGGGATTAGATGTTCATGATATGGAGGATTATGGTGAAAACTATGTAGGATATGGCAAAAAACATACTCGTAGTACTCAGTTTGGTCTTTCGGGATTACGCCTTGCTCGCGAATTAGAAGTAGGTAACGTAATTACTAATGAACCTGGCTGTTATTTTATTCCTGCATTAATTGATAAATGGAATGCTGAAGGAATTAATAAAGATTATATTAACTTTGAGAAATTAGAGTCTTATAAAGACTTTGGAGGGATTCGTTTAGAGGATGACTTACTAATTACTAAAGAAGGAAATAGAATTATGGGAGAAAAGAGAATCCCAATTACTGTAGAAGAAATTGCTAATACAGTAGGAAAATAATTATAAAAACAATTTGTATCAAGGACTAATTAACGCAGACTGAAAACACTTACAATAGTGTTCTATTTATCAGAAAGCTTTAGTTAGTCCTTAATTTATTTTATAGAATTATGATGAAAAATATTATATCAGTTTGGCAGTGGACAGTTACACTAATTATAGTGGTAATATATATGGTTTGGTTTTTAATAACTGCAGCAATATTTCCTCATGATAAATACATGAAGTGGGTTCAGAGAAACATATCTATATTTTTCAGTTTGATCTTTGTAAAAGTTGAAGTTGTTGGAGCAGAAAACATTGATTATGAGAACTCTCAAATTTTTATGCCTAACCATGTTAGTATGTTTGATATTCCATTGGTTTTAGGATATATTCCTGTGAAATTTTGGGGCATACAAGCAGCAAGTCATTTTAAAGTACCTCTTTACGGTTGGATCCTTAAGCAATATGGTAATATCCCTATTGACAGATCAAGCCCAAGAGCATCGTATAGAACAATGATGGATGTTGTGGAAGAGATAAAAGGCGGCAAAAATATTCTAGTATTACCAGAAGGCACCAGAACATCGACTCCAGAATTGGGTCCTTTTAAGAAATTACCTTTTAATATGGCAAAGAAAGCCGGCACAGCAATTACCCCTATGGCTTTTGTTGGATTATATGAAATTAACAACACTCAATCGTGGCATATTAATCCTGGTAGAATGAAAGTTGCTTACGGAAAACAGATTGATAGAGAAACAGTGGCAAAATTATCAGAAAATGAATTAAGAGACTTAACACATTCTAGAATTCAGGAGCTCTTGGATGATAATAAAATAACTTAAATTACATTAGTGGTTAAATAATTAATGTATTTTTACACATTATTGAATACCGATTTTTATAAGATTGGGCACCTCTAATTATTTACTTATCAGTATAAAGTATTTAAAAGTCTATTGGTAGAATTTACATCTAATTCTATGAAATTGACGTATTTGAAACACACACAAAATTATAATAATATGTTTAAAGGAATTATTAATGTATTAATAGCACTTTCGCTAGTGATATTAAGCAGCACAGCATTAAATGCACAATCGCATCGTACTTGTGCAACTACTGATTATACCAATAATCAAATTGCCAAAAATCCTGCATTAAGAAATATTCTTGAGCAGCAAGAATTAGCCATTAAAAATTGGACTAAAAATGCTAGCAAAGATAATTCAGTAATTACAATTCCTGTAATATTTCATGTGATTTATAATAGTGACCCTAATACAAATATTAGTGATGCACAGATTCTTTCTCAGATTACAATTCTTAATGATGACTATGCAAGACTAAATAGTGATACATTTAAAACTCCTGATATGTTTAAAGGAGTTGCGGCAAATTCTGGAATTCAATTTTGCATAGCACATCAAGATCCTAATGGGGATTGGACTAATGGAATTACACGTACACAAACAACAAAAACGCAGTTTGATGTAGATGTAAATGATGCAAAATATGATTCTCAAGGGGGGAAAGATTCATGGAATACTAGCCTATATCTAAATGTATGGATAGTTCCCGAGCTTGTAAGCCAGGGGTTTACTGGCATATTAGGTTATGCTCAACTTCCTGGTGGAGCTGCTGCAACCGATGGAGTAGTTGTAGGATATAATTATATTGGTAATATTGGTGCTGCTCAACATCCATTTAATAAAGGTAGAACATTGACTCATGAAGCGGGTCATTATTTTAACTTACGTCATATTTGGGGTGATGATGGAAACGGTTGTTCTGGGAGTGACTATGTACAAGATACTCCTAATCAGGCTAGTGAAAATTATGGCTGCCCAACGCACCCAAGTAAGACTTGTAGTAATGATGGTGATATGTTCCAAAACTTTATGGACTATACCAATGATGCCTGCATGAACTTATTTACCGAAGGACAGGTGACAAGAATGCGTGCCGCAATAAATACTTCTCGAGCTTCATTAATAACTTCAGGAATGTGTAAAGCAAATACTCTTGACAGTAGAAAGGATAAAGTAGAATTTAATATTTATCCAAATCCTGCAAATAAGAAAATCCATATTCAATCTTCTGATAGAACAGATAATATTGAAATTAAGATAATAGACATTACTGGCAAAACAGTTTTTGTAAATAATTATAAAAACATGGAAGCCACAATAATAATTAATACTTCTGAACTTTCTGACGGTATTTACTTTATTAAAATAAGCAATACCGAAACCACTAAAGTACAGAAACTTATAATTCAACAATAGATAATAAATGGCAATTCAAGAAATAGTAAAGGGTAGCGAAATAGAAGCTATCGTTAACAAAATAATAGAAGACAAACGCATAAGTGTAGAAGAAGGAATTCTACTTTATAAAAAGGCTAGTTTACCAATACTAGGACATCTTGCAGATATCGTAAGAGAACGTAAAAATGGTGACAAGGTTTACTTTAATAAAAACCTTCATATTGAGCCTACTAATCAGTGTATCTATTCATGTAAATTCTGTTCTTACGTTCGTAAGAAAGGTGAAGAAGGCTGGGAATTTTCTCGTGAGCAAATGCTTGACAAAGTCAGAGAAATGGATACTGACATTACTGAGGTGCATATAGTTGGTGGAGTACATCCTTCATGGGATTTACATTATTATGGTGAGCTTTTTCAAGACATAAAGAAGATCCGTCCAAACATTCATATTAAGGCATTTACAGCCGTTGAGATTAGCTATATTGCTAAGCGCTCTAAAATGACTGTAAAAGAAGGCTTAGCTGCACTTAAAGAGTATGGCTTAGATTCTATACCTGGTGGTGGTGCAGAAATTTTTGACGAAGAAACCCGTCAGAAAATTTGCCCTCATAAAGACACTGGCGAAGAGTGGCTATACCTTCACCAATCGGCACATGAAATAGGAATTCCTACAAACGCTACCATACTTTATGGACATATTGAAACTGTAGAGCACCGCATTGATCATTTTAATCGCTTACGTGAGTTGCAGGACAAAACTGGTGGTTTTAATGTATTTATTCCTTTAAAATACAAGAAAGAGAATAATTCTATGTCGTATTTAGGTGAAGTAAGTGTTGTTGAAGACATTAAGCTTTATGCAATGGCAAGAATTTTCTTGGATAACTTTAACCACATTAAGGCATATTGGCCAATGATGGGTAAAGATATTTCTCAGTTATTACTTTCGTTTGGAGTTGATGATTTTGATGGTACTATTAATGATAGTACTCAAATCTATTCTCTAGCAGGAGCTGAAGATCAATCGCCAAGCATGTCAACAAATGATATGGTAGCAATGATAGAAAAAGTAGGTCGTAAGGCTGTTGAGCGTGATTCTGTTTATAATGTGATTCAAGAATTCTAAAAAACACTCTATTAACCAAGCTCTTTTAGCTTAAAAACTATAGGCCTTAAATATTCATTAATATGAATGTTTAAGGCCTATTTTTTATGCTTAAAAATTAATTTCAGTAATTTATTATTTAACAAAATATTAACTTGATTTAACTTTTAAAATGAAGTATATTTGTGCACACTGTATAGTAATGAAGAAGTAAATCATCATAAATTACAAATTTACAAAACCATAAGTACCTGGGATAAAGAAAATATGCCTGCTTATGTTAATAAAATAACAGAAATAAATCACATTAAAATTAATAAATATGAAGAAATTCACCTTTCTATTTGCTTTTACAATCAGCTTTGTAATGGCACAATCTGCAATACTAAATGTTGACAAAGATCCTAATAGACCAAGTGGCTATTATGGCGATTTACAATTGGCTCTTAATACTGCAATGGCAGGAGATACCATCTACTTATACCCATCCAACCAAACATATGGTACTGTTACTGTGAAAAAACAGGTTCATATCTTTGGAACTGGCTTTGATGGTTTATCATCTGGGTCAAATTCAAGTATAAGTTATTTAAATCTTGATTCGTCAACTACTGTTTCTGGCAATCCAAGTGGCTCAAGTTTTCAGGGCTTATATATCTCTCGGTTAAACTGTGTAAAAGCAAATATTGGAAATATTGTTGTTGCAGGCAATCATATATCTAGAATTACATTTAGTGGCTATAACTGCTCAGGCTGGTTAATTATTAATAATTATTTTACTAGCTATGTTTCGCTAAATAATAATAATTCAATAATTATTTCCAATAATATATTTCAGGCAGCAACAAACGCTATACAATCAAGTAATTCTAGCTCTGTAATAATAAGCCATAATATGTTTTTCAATTGGCAATATTTAAGTAGTGTTTATAATGCTATAATATCTGATAATATTTTTATTTGCAACTCTTCAGCAGCGGCGTCTAACTATATGGCAAATAATGTATTCTATAATAATTTAAGCTGGCGATCTATTTTAACTCCATATAATTTACCACCAGCGGGTAATACTGGAACTGGAAATATTTCTAACCAAAATCCTCTTTTTGAAACTGGACAAACAACAAGTTTTATATTTTCTCAAGATTATCATTTGCAAAGTACTTCTCCAGGAAAAAATGCTGCTTCTGATGGCACCGATATCGGCATTTATGGTGGCAGTTCACCATTTGTATGGGGAGGAATTTTTAGTATTCCTAAAATTACTCTTACAAATATTACTAATCCTGTAATTAATCAATCCACACCTATTAATGTAAATGTGAAAGCCAAAAAAGCTAGTCTATAAACTGGCTTGCAATAAATAGAGATAAAATTATTTTAGAAAACTTAAAATATATAATAATGAAAAGATATTTAATAATCAGCATATTACTTTCCATTTCCATAATAGCACACTCAACAATTATTAATGTTGACAATAACGCAAATAGGCCAAATGGATATATAAAAAATCTTCAGAATGCAATTAGTACGGCTTCTGCTGGCGACAGCATTTATATTTACCCTTCTAATGTTACTTATGGTAATATTACAATTACCAAAAAGCTCCATTTATTTGGCTTTGGATATGATGGTACTACTGGTACTAATTCAAAAATTGGTCAATTAATTTTTGACACAACCTCTACTCCATCATCAAACCCATCTGGTAGTACAATTCAAGGCTTATATTTTTCAACGTCCATATATTGTAGCAAACAGAATATAAGTAATATTATAATTTCTGGGAATCATGTTGACGAAGTTTCAATGCAACCAAATTGTTCAAATTGGATTATTACAAATAACTATATTTATGACTATATTTCATTAAATAATAATGTTTCTATTATTGTTTCTAATAATGTATTTAGGAGTCATACCTATGGCATTTATACTAGCAATTCGTCCTCAGTAGTAATATCAAATAATCTTTTTATTTATTGGGGATATTTTTATAATGTATTTAATGCTACTGTAAATAATAATATTTTTATATGCAACACTGCCTCTTTAGTAACTAATAAAATGAGCAATAATAGCTTTAATAATAATATATCATATTGCGTTAATTCGAGTCAAACATATACTCTCCCACCAAGTGGCAATACAGGCTCTGGTAATAAATCAAATCAAAATCCTAGCTTTATAAATGGAACTATTAGCTCAACTTATGATATCTCAAAAGATTATCATTTGCAAGCAGCATCTACTGGTAAAAATGCAGGAACTGACGGGACAGATATCGGCCAATATGGTGGTACTAACCCATTTATATGGGGTGGCGCGTTTACCATACCAAAGGTTAGTCAAATTACAATAAGCAATCCTATTATAAATCAAGGAACAACTATAAATATAAATGTAAAGGCCAAAAGTGCTGACCTATAAATCCTAAAACATAGAAATTATGACACGACTCATCCGAAATGCAATCGGAGTAGTGCTTTGCCTTTTCTTTGTTTTGCCTCAGCTAGATGCCCAACAAATAAATTATGCAGAATATTTCTTCGATAATGATCCTGGCCTAGGAAATGCCACTTCTTTGGCAATAAGTCCAGCGAATACAATTGATCAAAACTATAACATCCCAACGACTAGCCTTAGCCAAGGAATACATACCTTTTGCTTTAGAGTTAGAAGTAATGATGCTAAATGGAGTTTAATAGATAAAAGAACTCTATATATTTCTGAGCCAAATAATACTCAGATTTCACAATTAGAATACTTTATTGATATTGACCCAGGTTTTGGCAATGGAAGCCAATTAAGCATTAGCTCTGGAAGAACTATTAATATTGATGCTAACATTCCAACAACAAATTTAAGCACAGGAATTCATTCTGTTTTTATAAGAGCAAAAAGTAATGATGGAATATGGAGCCTTTTTGATAGGCGAATTATATTTGTTACCGAAGCTCCTTCTAATAGGAATATTGTTGCAGCAGAATTCTTTATTGATAATGACCCAGGTTTTGGAAGCGCAACTCCAATAACGATAACTGCTGGTAGTAGCATTGACTTATCAACCAGTATTTCTGTAGCGAATATAAGTAGTGGAATTCATTTCCTGAATGTTAGAGTAAAAGACATTGATGGAAAATGGAGTTTGCAAAATAAGCAGCTAATCTATAAATCAAGAGCAATTAGTGGTGAGCAGCTTAGTGCTGCTGAATACTTTTTTGACACTGACCCAGGATTTGGTAATGCAACTGCAATTAACTTCACACAGGCTGATAGCATAAATTTAATAACTAATTTAAGTGCCAGTGGATTATCTCAAGGCATTCATAAACTTAATATTAGAGTTAAAAGTAGCTCTGACCTATGGAGCTTAAACACTCGAAAACTTATTTATGTAAATGGTGGAATTGCAGCAACTCCAAATATTACTGCCTTAGAATACTTTTTTGATAATGACCCCGGTTTTGGTAATGGAACTTCTATCAATATAAATTCTGGAGGCATTATAGATATAAATCAGGCAATAGCATCTTCATCCATTACTGTGGGAAGTCATAAGTTTTATGTTAGAGCACAAGATTCTCTTGGCAGATGGAGTATGAATCACAATAGCTTTGTTTATGTTACACCTGATATGGCAAGCCAAAAAATTGTTGCCATTGAATACTCTGTAGATACAATAATGCCTATGGGACAAGGCACAATTGTGAACTTTAGCCCGATTGATACCCTTGATTATATTTTTGATTTTAAGCATGGGCTTACTGATACTTTCTACCATAATTTATACACTAGAGTAAAGGATGCTGGTGGAAGATGGAGTATGTTAGATTCTGTAATTTTTAGAATGGAGAATTGTATAATCCCAACAGCACAATTTAATATTAACAATATTTGCTTTGGTGACTCTATAACTCTATATAATAATTCTACCGAAGTAGATACTGCCACAATATATTTATGGGCAGTAAAAAATACCGATAAATCATCCACTGATTCTACAAATTATACCATTGGTTTTTCTCAAACAGGAACCTATGAAGTTAGCTTAACAGCCACAAATATGGTTTGTACTGATACTATGTTTCAGAATATCACAGTATTTCCAAGGCCCGATACCACAATTTCTAGCTTTGGTAGTTTAGACTTTTGCCCTGGTGACTTTTCTGTACTTTCTGCAAATTCAGGAGTAGGGTACCAATATCAGTGGTTTAAGAATAATATTTTGATTCCAAATGCTACATCAAGCTTTTACCAAGCTCAGGATTCGGGATCATATTTTGCTGCTATTAATAATATCTATAATTGTAGTGATTCTACATCTAGTATTGATATTAACGTATTTGATTTGCCTACAGCAACCATTTTAAATGGTGGTAATTCTTCATTCTGCGCAGGAGATTCTGTTGTGCTAAGTGCAAATTTAGATGTTGGATTAAGTTATACCTGGTATAAGAATGGTTCTATTATAAATGGTGAAACCAATGCTACTTTGGTGGTAAATACTGCTGGAGATTATAAAGTAAAAATTAGCAATATTAATAATTGTAGCGACATTTCTACAAATATTAGCATTTCCGTAAATCCATTGCCAAGCACAGGAATTTCTACTGGTGGAGCATTAACATTCTGCCAAGGCGAGGATGTGATATTATATGGAAGTAATGGTGTAGGATATTCTTACCAGTGGTATAAAAATAATAGCTTAATTGCGGGAGCAACCTCCTCTTTTACTTCTGCTACCGAATCTGGTTTGTATAAAGTTTATATTGAAAACTCATATCAATGTGGAGATACTTCTACAGAGATTTCTGTAATTGTAAACCCTGCTCCTACTTCAGTTATTAATACAAACTCTCCACTTAATGTTTGCCAGGGAGATAGTGTAAAGTTTTCTACCAATTCTATTAGTGGAAACATCTATCAATGGAAAAGTTATGGAACTAATTTGACTGGAGCAACTGATAGTACTTATAATGCATTACAAACAGGAAATTATAGCCTAATTACAACTAATAGTAGTGGGTGTAGTACAGAATCTTCTTTAATATTAGCAGTAGTCGATCCTATTCCTGGAGCCACAATTCTTCCATTAAGTTCTACCTCATTCTGTGGTGGAGATTCAGTAATTCTTCAAGCAAATATTGGCAGTAATTTAGACTACCAATGGTATAAAAATGGTGTTTTGGAAACTAATGACACTAATTATAGTACTAATGCTTTAAGTTCAGGAGCCTATTCTGTAAAAGTAATAAATGAGTATTCTTGCTCATCAATATCTGCAGTTACCAATGTTACTGTATTTCCAATTCCAACATCTAACTTCCAGCTGGATTCTAACTTATGTGCCTCTGATACTATTAATATTCAATATGGTGGTTCAGCATCTGCAGGAGCATTTTATAATTGGAATTTTGATGGAGCCACAATTATTAGTGGAACAGGACAAGGACCATATAATGTAATTTGGAATAATGCTGGAATAAAGACTGTAAAACTTAGTGTTAATGAAAACTCTTGTTCTTCTACAGAGTTTACTGATAATACTTTAATAAAAACTGTAACAGCATTTATTACTGCGCCAGTAATATCAGTTTGTGATGGTGATACAGTAATTCTTACAGCAAATAGTGGACAAGGTTTAGAATATATTTGGTTACAAGCCGGTATTGAGATGAGTAATGATACACTATCAGCCATTAGTTTGGTAAATACTGGATTATACCAAGTAAAGGTAAGCGACGAAAATATAGGTTGTAGTCAAATATCGACTCCGGTGGCTGTTACTATAAATACCACTAACTTTAGTTTAGATTTTGCGGCATCTACCACAAACTTCTCTCAACCGCCTTTTGATGTGACTTATAGCAATACCACACCAAATATGAATGAGTATAATTTTCAGTGGGAATTGGGTGATGGTAGTACTTCTACTTTTTATAATCCGATACATACTTACCAATATAATGGAAGCTATACTGTGGCAATGTTTGCAGAAAATAGTACTACGGGTTGTAGAGATACCATTGTAAAGCAAAACTATATAGTATGTGCCGGTGGATCACCAAACCCATGTAATATTATTGCGGCAATAAGTCCCGCGGGACCTGCTACAATCTGTGGAGGAGATAGTGTATTACTTTCTGCCTCAGCTGGAACTGGCTATATATATCAGTGGGTTTATAATAATATGATAATTCCAGGGGCTGACAGTATTATATTCTATGCAAAGCAATCGGGAAATTATCGTGTGATTATTAGCGATCCAATATGTTCGCAAACATCTCAGGCATTTGTTCTGAATCATTTCCCTAGTATAGAGCCTGTTATTCAGGCCACAGGAAATATTCAACCATGTACAACTGATAGTTTGAATTTGAGTTTATTTGT
>PJEL010004682.1_pt1 | contig 11197 bp, 7 predicted proteins | sample 1853271 | NCBI WGS metagenome assembly PJEL01 (sample SAMN08108733, study PRJNA415343) | Invertebrate metagenome, whole genome shotgun sequencing project. | host: Globobulimina | place: Sweden: Gullmar Fjord | collected 2015-08 | reverse complement strand
AAGCCACCGGAGATGCTCTCGATAGCGTCGATCAGTCGTGCCTCGGCCGCCTCGGCGCGCTGCCGCGCCCTGACCTCGGCACTTTCGTCCTCGGCCACTCCACGGTAACCGCGAAACCGTCCGGTCCGGTCATAGTAAGGCTTGCCGTTGATGCGCCAATAGAAACGCTCGCCGTCATCGTCAACATAGGCGGCGCGGAGATTCTCGATGGGGCGCCTTGCGTCCAGATCCTGACGGAAGGTCCGCCAGTACTTATCCGTCTCCACGTCGGCCGCGAAAATCTCCCAGAGCGTGCGCCCTGTCGCCTCCCAAGCCGTGGGACGCGAGCGACCGTCCGCTTTCTGTACATCCAGGAACGATGAGAACCTCAGAGTCTCGTCCATCTCCCAGAAGCCACCCGGACCGGACTGAGCGAAATCCTTGAAGCGCTGCTCACTCTCCTTCAGCGCATCCTCGGCGGAAACCTGATCGGTTACGTCAAATCGGATCCCGATAAATCCGCCGGAATCCAAGGGATGATTGCGCGCCTCAATCCAGCGTCCTTCGCTGGTTTTTGTGCGGAAGGTCGGACGTTCATGGACAACGTCGGATACCGGCCGGTTCAGAATGGTCTTTTCATCGCCGGTGAGGACCGTCAGTTGGTCACGGTCGAAAGCGAGTTTCATCAGGTCGGCATAGTAGGCCCCGGGCCGGAAATCGTTCGCCAATTTGGGGAAGAGTTCCCGGTACTTTTGATTGCAGAGGACAAGGCGGCCTTCGTTGTCGAACCACACGAAGCCATCGGTCATGCTCTCGATCGCTTCCGAAAGCAGCGCCTTGGAGCGTGCCGCTTCCAATTCGCTCCGAATCAGCGACCGCTCGGCGTCTTTGCGCTCGGTCACATCGGTACAGATGGTCCCGATGCCATATACCTCGCCGGTCGAACCGACCAACGGAAACTTCACCGTGAGGCCTTCGATTGTACCGTGGGCAAAAGGTATCTGTTCTTCGAAAACCTGGGCTTGTCGGCTCCTAAGGACCTCGAGATCTACTTCACGAACCTTATCCGCCCATTCTTTGCCAATACCCAGATCGAAGGGAAGCTTCCCTTCGATCTGCTCGTTTTGGACACCGTAAAGCTCCTCGAAGCGCCTGCTGACCTGCAGGTAGCGACCTTCGGCGTCTTTCAGGCAGATGTCGACCGGCGCGTACTTGAAGATCGCGGCCAGATGGTCTTCGCTGGCCTGCAGCGCTTTGCGCAGGCCTGAATCGCCTGCTTCGGGGATCATCGTCACGGTCCAATAGCGGCCCTCAGTCGCGGAAGGCGCCGGAGGCGTCCATTCACAAGCAACATCGGTCTGCGTACCGTCGACAGCCAGGATGGTCAGAGTTTCCGTTACGGCATGACCCGCCGCGAAGTGGTCGCGCAGGCGCCTGTCCTGTTGCATCGATCTTGGTTCAAAAACGAGATTGCCGAGCATGCAGGGCAGCATCGAAGAGAGCACCCGCCCTGTCAGCCGCGCGAAAGCCCGGTTCCCATAGACGATTTCCGGCTCCGGGCCACCACCGCCTTGAACCGCCAACGCCACAGCCACCGGCAAACGCTCAAGTGCGTCGCCAGCCAGCCCGGACAGACCGGCCCCGCCCCGGTCATCCGAAACCTTGCCCACAGGGCCTAGCTGCTTAACGTTCTCCATAGAGCTCCCTTAAGAGGCAGCAACTTTGCGTAAGTATAACCAATTTCTGTAGTTTGGCAGCGATCTATACGAAGGCCAAGAGCCAGAAGAATTGCTCCCTTTAGGCCAGCCACACTCGGTTTATCACTTCAACTAAGCATTAACCATACTCTACCAAAAGGGGAATTTTTACCGCTTAACGAAAGTTCAAGAGGTCATGCCTTAGCTTGAGGAAGGTCGAATGAAATCAATTCCGGAGCCTCCCCCGTGCCGAAGTATGACGTAAAACTTCAGCTGGACGACGAAGAACACCAGATTCATCTGGAGATCTACCAGCAGGTCATCTCGGCGCACGAGCAGACCGAGGAAGAAGTCGTCCATCGGGCCAAGCAGCAATTCCGCCACTGGGCAGAAGGCCGCGGTCCGGAATGGAAGCTGGTTGCCCTGAGGATTCCCTTTGCTGCCGTCACCGACAGCGAAATTCGAATCACGCACTAGGCCAACCCCTCGGGCCAGTCCGTCTAACGCCTCAACGCACTAAAACGAAACATGACTGCCCCTGACTGATCAGGTTGTCGCAGGCTGCCACGGCACCCTCTTCGGTCACAAAAGCTCCGGCCTGAATCCTGTAAAAAACACCACGATCACCAACCTTGGCCTCATCGATGACGAGCCGCAGCGGTTTCAGCACCTGGGGATAGTGCCCCTGGAGACGCTGCCACTCATCGATCACCTTGGCCTCCTCCTGCACCGCAGAGACCTGCACCAGGATCGTCCCCGCCGGCGCATCCCAGGCTTCGGCCAGGAAAGCTGCCGTAGATGAATCTCCAGGGACAGAGACTGGAGCTTCGGCCGTTTGCAGAGGGCCATCTTCGCTTGGCGGAAGGGCCGCCATCTTCTCTGGAGGCGTTAGTTGAGCCTCGCCTGGCTCGGTTGGGGTCATCGCTACTTCCGAAGTCGCGGCGCTGGATTCCTCCACTGGCGGGATCTCATTCTCCACCGGCAGCCGCGGTTGAGGCGCTGCAGCAACTTCCACCTGATCGCTCGCATCAGCCGGTGCTGGTGGCACCTCTGGCGGCTCCGGCAGTTTGGCTTCGACCGCCACGGGCTCCGGTTCCCCAACCGGCGGCAAGCTCTGTTGCTTTACTTCTTCCACAGGTACCGCAACGGCCCGCGGCGGCGGTACCGTACCGGCGGCGGCGGCGCGCTCCTTCGCGCGCTTCAGGGCCAACTCAGCCTCAGTCGGGGGCCGCTCGCTCGCAAAGGCGGACTCATAGGTCAAGCGCTGGCCGCTGTAAGCCACGCCTGAATTGCTGGCGACCAGGCCCTCTTCCAGTTTTTTGTGGTCAATCGCGCCGGAGCCGGTCGTGAAATCGAGGTCTCTCGACCAGGCCTGCGGCTCGATAGGCTGTGACGGCGCAGGTGCAGCCTTGGCCGATTGAGGAACCAATGCCGGGTCCGACTCAGGCGGCGGTCCAACCTCGATCGTGCAGCCGCCGAGGGATAGCGGAACCAGAATCGCGAGCACTCCGGCCGCAGCTACTGCCGCCCGGCTCGCAGCCCCAAGGGTGCCGCTGACGCTTGATATGGTTAATGAATTTGCCGCTTCCATAGAAGTGAAGGTACGACTGCTTGCGCCTATCGGCAAGTGTCGCAAGGTCGCACCGCCCGGGCTCAAAAGCGGTAATTCAAATTCAGCCGGACCTCTCTGCGAAGCCGGGAACTACTCAGCCGCCGGTGACGCTGAGCTTTCCGCCAGCTTGATCACTGGCTTCATCTGCAGCATCTCTTCCTGCGGCAGGTGGCAGGCGACTTCGTGCCCCCCTTCGAAAACAACAACCGGTGGTTGGGTTGTTTCGCAAATTTCGCCAATCTTGCGAGGGCAACGCGTATTGAAAACACAGCCACTGGGGGGATTGGTCACCGAGGGAAGATTGCCCTCCAGGATAATCCGGGTCTTTTCCACCGAAGTATCTGCGATCGGCACGGCTGAAAGCAGGGCCTCGGTATAGGGATGATATGGCGGAGCGAAGACCTCGTCCGTCGTGCCCTGCTCGACAATGTTCCCGAGGTACATCACCACCACCCGGTCGGCCAGGTACCGCACCAGGCTGAGGTCGTGACTGATGAAAACCAGGGTCGTGCGATAGTTCTTTTGGATGTCCATCAACAGGCCGGTCACCGCCGCCTGCACCGAGACGTCCAAGGCCGAGACCGGTTCGTCGGCCACAACGGTTGTGGGGTTGCCGGCGAAGGCACGGGCGATCCCGACACGCTGTTTTTGTCCGCCGGAAAGTTGGCGCGGCCGGCGCCGGGCAAAGTCCCGCGGCAACTTCACCAAGTCGAGCAATTGCATGACTCGTTGCTCGATCTTGTCTTTCTCCGTCTCCACGCCAAACTTCCGAATCACCCGGGCAAGCTGCGATCCGACCGAATGACTGGGGTTCAGTGTGTCGAAGGGGTTTTGAAAGATCATCTGCATGGAGCCGATCTGCTCGGGAGAGCGCTTCTGAACCTCCTCGTGCGAGATGTCCTTGCCGTTAAAGATGACCTCGCCGTCGGTCGCTGTTTCCAGCCCCATCAAAACCTTGGCGAAGGTCGACTTGCCACAGCCCGACTCGCCGACGATCGCAACGGTCTCGCTGGAACGCGCGTCGAAGGTGATGCTCTCGTTGGCCTTCACATAGCGAACCCGCTTGCCCGTGATCATGGCGGCGATCGAACTGTCGGTGATCTCGTAGTACTTCTTCATGCTTTTGACCGACAGCACGACCTCGCCGGCCTGCATCTCTGAAGCCCCGATACCTTCGGGCCGATAGCTGCCCCAGTCGATTTCCTGCCAGAGCCGGCAACGCACGACGTGGCCTGGCTCGTCGGGGATCGGTGTCATCGCGAGGCCCTCGACATCGCAGGTCCCGGCCTTGAAGAAGTCGCAGCGCGGCCCGAAATAGCAGCCTGTCGGCCGCTGATGCGGCAGCGGCAACTGGCCGCGGATCGGGACCAGGGGGCGCGCCGTCTTGTCGGCTCCAGGCAAGGGAATGCAGCAAAAAAGGCCCTTGGTGTAGGGATGGCGCATCTGGTCGAAGACCTCCCCGACCGCGCCGTGTTCCACCACCACGCCGGAATACATAACGTTGACCCGGTCACAGGTCTCCAGGATCAGGCCGAGGTTGTGCGAGATGTAGACCATCGAGGTGTTGTACTTCTCGGCAATCTGGCCGATCAGCTCGACGATCCCCGCCTCCACCGTCACGTCCAGCGCCGTGGTCGGCTCGTCGAGCAGCAACAACGACGGATTGGACAGCAGCGCCATGGCGATCACGACCCGCTGCTGCTGGCCGCCGGAGATCTGATGCGGATAAGCCGCCATGACCCGATCCGGGTCCGGCAGGTTCACATCGGAAAGGATCTGCTTGGCACGCTCGTAGGCCTCGGCTTCACGAATATTCTCGTGACAGAGCGGAACCTCCATGAGCTGCCTGCCGATCGTCATGGCCGGGTTCAGCGCCGCCATGGGTTCCTGGTAGACCATGGCGATCTCGTTGCCGCGGAGATTGCGCAGCTCTTCCTCGCTGAACGTGGCCATATCGCGGCCCTTGTAGAACACCTGACCGCCGACGATAGAGCCGTTGTTCCCGAGATAGCGCATGATCGCCATCGCGACCGTCGACTTGCCGCAACCGGACTCGCCGACCAGCCCGATGCTGTCACCCTGGTTCAGAGTCAGATTGAAATCGATCACCGCGGGAATTTCGCCGGCCCGGGTAAAGTAGGAGATGCAGAGGTTCCTGCACTCCAGGACCGGACCATCGAAGCTTTGGTCTTGGCTGCCCATACGCCTCTCCTCTAATCCCGCAACGAGATTTCACGCAGGCCGTCGGCCAGCAGGTTGAAGCCCAAGACCAGCGATGAAATGGCGATGCAGGGGAACACTGCCATATGCGGCATGAAGGGAATGAACGACCGCGTTTCGGTGATCATCTTGCCCCAATCCGGATCGGGCGGCGGCAGTCCGAGGCCGAGAAAACCGAGCGTGCCGATGGTGATGATCACGTAACCGATCCGCAGACAGGCATCGACGATCAGTGGTCCCCTTGCGTTGGGCAGAATCTCGACCAGCATGATCCGCCAGGCCGACTCCCCGCGCGTCTCCGACGCAAAGACATACTCGCGATTGCGCAGGTCGAGCACGAGGCCGCGTACGATGCGCATGATCCCGGGTGCCGAGGCGAAGGTGACCGCGATCACGATATTGATGCCCGAGGCGCCGATCGTCGCAATTACGATGATGTAGAGCACCAAAACCGGAAACGAGAGAATGACGTTGCCGATGAACGACAAGACCTCATCCGTCATGCCGCGCCTGTATCCGGCGGCAAGGCCCATGGGAACACCGACCAGATAGGCGCAGAGGGTCGCCAAGGGCGCATAGAACAACACCTGCCGCGAACCGTAAATGATGCGCGATAGAATATCCCGGCCGAGTTGATCCGTACCTAAGAGGTGAATGCCGCTGCCGTCAAGCGAAGGCCCACCCGGTAGCGTCATGGGAGCGCCTGTCGCATTGGGAGGGAAAGGCGCCACGAAGTCGGCGAAGAGCGCCATCGCCAACCAAAAAAAGATGATGCCAAAGCCGATCATGCCGACCCAGCTCTCGCGGATCAGCGCGGCCGCTTTCACCAGGCGAAGGAGAACCGACTCACGCTGCGGAACGGAAATGGTTTCTTCTGTCATCGCCGCGTTCCTAGCTGAACCGAATGCGTGGATTGAGATAGGTGTACCCGATATCGGCCAGGGTCTGGGTCGCGACCGCAACGAAAACCGCGGCCATGGCGCAGGCTTCAATCAGGAAAATATCCTGATTGAGCGACGCTTCCAGCAAGAGTGAGCCAAAGCCCTTATAGGAGAAAAAGAACTCGACAACGATGACGCCGGAAAGCAACCAGTTGATCTGCAGCATGATCACCGTGAAGGGTGCAATGAGGGCGTTGCGCAGCGCATGCCGGCGGATCACCTGGCCGTAGGGCAAGCCTTTCAGAACGGCCGTGCGGATATAGTGGGTCATCATGACTTCGGCCATCGAAGCCCGGGTCATACGCGCGATATAGCCAAAGGCGTAAAGCACCAATACCATGACCGGCAGAACCAACTGCACCCAGTCGAAACCCGAAGACATGGAGCTTGTCCCAGGCAAGCCCCAGCCTATGGTCTGGGGAAGGTAAAAGACGAACAAAGTGGCCAGCAAAGGGGCACTGGCGAATTCCGGAACCGAGGTCGTCACGATCGAACCGACCGACACCCCGCGGTCGAGACCGGAGCCTTCGCGCATACCCGCGATGACGCCGAGGAACAGACCGATAATCGACGCGAAGAGAAGAGCCCAAAAACCCAGAATCGCCGTGTTCCAAATGCGCGGCGGAAGAATATCCGATACCGGCACTTTGAAGCGAACCGACTCGCCGAAGTCACCGACCACGGCATTGCCGACCCAGCGTGCATAGCGGAGCGGCATCGGGTCGAAGTAGCCGTTGTTTTCGAGCCAGATGTTTCTCTGTTCATCAGAGGTGTAGGGGCCCAGAACCTTGACGGCCACGCCCTCTATGTTGATCTCCAACAACAGGAACAGAAGCAGAGACACGACCAGCATGGTCAGAACCATGGTGCCTATGCGTCTTGCTATGAATATCAGCATCGCTTCTCAGCCTTCCCGTCCCCCGACGCCGCCCAAGGCGCTTCGCGCTGATTGAGCAGACCGGGCATACGAAGCGGTCGCGGGACAGGCCCGCAGAAAAAAAGAAGGGCCGCGGCACACTTGGCGCCGCGGCTCCTCGTCATTTAGCCCAGCCAGACGCTATTGAACTGATGATAGAGCGTCGGATGAGTCGTGTAGGCTTGCACATTGTCGGTCGTCGCAGTGAAGACCGAACGGAAGAAAGGCTGAACCATGATCGCATCGTCCTGAAGGATCTTCTCGACCTTGGCCATCGCCTCGCGACGTTCTTCAACGTCGAGAATGGCTTCAGCCGCATTCAAGGCCGCGTCAAACTCCGGATTGTTGTAGCTGGACTCGTTCCAGGGAACCCCACCACGATAAGCCAGGCTCAAGACCATGGTGCCAAGTGGCCTGTGAGTCCAAGCGGTCAGGCTGAACGGCGCCTTGTCCCAAACTTCCCAGTACTGGGCCGAGGGCATGACGTTGATGGTCAGATCGATACCGGCTTCGGCGACCTGTTCCTTCAACACCTGCAGCGAGTCCTGCTGCCAGGTGCCGTCGGTGTTGCCCACGTTGCAGGTGACCTTGATCCCGTTCGGATGACCCGCTTCGGCCAACAGCGCCTTGGCCTTGGCCGGATCGCGTTTAAGCGGCGGCAGCTTTGCATACTCCGGATGGATCTCGCCGACGTGGTGATTTTCACCGACCGAACCAAGTCCGCGATGGGCGAGCTTCAGGTTCTCTGCATTGTCGGCAGCCAATACCAGGGCCTGTCGCACCTTCAGATTATCGAAGGGCGCTTCGGTGACCTTCATGCGGATTACGCCGGTCTGCGCCGTCACCGCCTGAGAAATCACCACACCGGGGATCCGCTCGGCGATTTCGATGGTGGAGATATCGAGACGATAGACCGCATCGACCTGACGCGACGCCAAGGCGGCGATCGCCGCGGAAGCATCTTCCCCGGTATCGATATAGCGAATCTCTTCCAGATAGACTTCGCCGCCCCAATAGGGGTCCTTCCTGCGCCGCAGGGTGCACTTCTCACCGACGGCGAACTCCACCAGTTCAAAGGCGCCGGTACCGACGGGGTTCTTGGAAAAGTCACCGCCGTCTTTCGTGAAGTTCCGGTTCACGATCGCGGTCGGATAGTTGTAGAGGTTCTCCGGCATCGACAACACCGGCGAATTGAGGTGCAGGCGCACGGTATGGGCATCGACCTTCTCGACGGCGCCGGCCGACATCCGCTTACCCATTTTGGCGTTGCCGCTATCGTCCTTCTCGCCGGTGTCGTACTCTTCCGTCATCGCGGAGAAGAGACCCAGGTTCGAAGAGCCCGTCGCCGGGTCCAGCCAGCGGGTAAAGTTGAACACCACGTCATCGGCATTGAAGTCGTCGCCGTTGCTCCACTTGACGCCCTGGCGCAATTTAAATGTCCAGGTCTTCAGATCGTCTGAAGCTTCCCAGCTTTCCGCCAGATAGGGGCGCGTGATGTTGTCGGGCCCGGTAATCGTCATGTACTCGACGATGTGTCGTGCCTGGTTCGACTTCTCGGTCCAGTCAAAGGTGGCCGGATCGACCATTTGCTGCACCTGCATGGCAACGCGCAGCGTGCCGCCCTTCTTCGGGGTCTGTGCCGCAGCCTCCGTCATCAGGCCGCCAGCGGTCGGATCGCCGACAAAGGCATAGGCCGATGCGGCGGAAACGCCTAGGAAAGCTGCCAAGCGCACGAACTCTCGGCGGTCCATCTTCCCGCCTTCATACTGCTCGCAAAGCTGTGATACGCCAGAGTGCAACGGCTGGCCGCTGATAGTTTCTAATTCTTTTTCTTTCGTCATGAGCTTGGGTCTCCCTGTGAGCTTACCTTTGGCCGGACAACAGCACTTCACTGCCGCATTCACGACCTTGTCATTCGATAGCCTGCACCTTCGTCCCCGCGACGTCACATCCGATGAATGCACGCAGCACGAAACAGATAGGCGCTCAATGAGTTACGCTTGAAATTTGGGATATCAAAGGAACCGTCCGGTTATTCCCGCGGCGCGCCGATCTTAGCAACGACGAGATATTAAGCCCGCCGGTGGTGCCCCGCGACCCTTGGTCCCCTGTCCTTCAAACGCCTCTCCGCCTTGCCGCACCTCGAAGACTCTCGCGATGCATCGGCTTATTTTGTTTCTTTTCAACGACAAGCCTAGCAAACTTTATCGCTGCCTGAAACCCGCGAGTTGCAGCTTTGCGACAACCAGTGAGCCAGAAACGACGCCCTCCGGCCCATTCCACATTCCCCGGCCCGCACCACCTCGGTTTCAGTCGGCCGCCCTGGTATCGATCAAGACCTCGCTTTCCAAAGTGCGGTGCACAGGGCATTTGTCGGCGATTTCCAGCAACTTTCGGCGATCATCCTCGCCGAGGTCCCCTGACAGCTCGATGACCCTCTCGATGCGATCGATTTTGCCAACCTTGGTATCGCAGGTCTCGCAGTCTGTCGCGTGGACCTTCTCATGCGACAGGGTCACGCGGGCTTTATCGAGACTCAGTCCCTTGCGCTCTGCATAGAGCCTGAGGGTCATCGAGGTGCAGGCACCAAGTCCCGCCAAAAGGAGGTCGTAGGGCGATGGCCCGCTGTCGAAACCGCCGTAGCTTTCCGGCTCGTCGGCGCGCAGCAGATGGGACCCTGACGCGATCCGTTGGGTGAACTTGCCCTCGCCGGTCTCCTCGACCACCACCTTGCCGGCCGGCGCCCGCAGCGCGGCTTGTTCGTCGGAAGATTCGAGATAGCGCCCGGCCCAGGCGGCGAGCACCTCGGCGACGTAGATCGCATCGGACTTTCGGCTCAGCAGGTGATCGGCATCGTCCAATGAGACAAAGCTCTTGGGGTGCTTGGCGGCGAGAAAGATCTGGCTGGCATTGTCGATGCCGACCGTTTCGTCGCGTGGCGCGTGAAAGATCACCAGGGCTTTTCTCAATCCGGCGATGGCGGTCTCCAGCTTTTGCTGCTCGATATCCTCCAGGAACTGCTTCTTGATGCGGAACGGCCGGCCGACCAGCAGGACCTCCGCCTCCCCCGCCGCCTCGATCTCCGGCCGGGCTTCGGTGAAATGATGGGCCACATGCACAGGGTCGGCGGGCGCAGCGATGGTGGCCACCATCGCGGCTTCCGGCACCTGGGCGGCGGCGGCCAGCACCGCCGCGCCGCCGAGACTATGGCCGACCAGCAATTTCGGGGCTTCGCGCGTTTCGCGCAGGAAATCAGCGGCGCGCACGAGGTCCCCGACGTTGGAGGAAAAGTTGGTATTGGCGAAATCGCCCTCGCTGGCCCCCAAGCCGGTGAAGTCGAACCGCAGCACGGCGATCCCCTGCTCGGCCAGCCCGCCGGCGATACGGGCGGCGGCGAAGATGTCCTTGTTGCAGGTAAAGCAGTGGGCAAAGAGCGCGTAGGCCTTCGGTTTGCCCGAGGGCAAATCCAACCGCGCGGCCAGATTCTCTCCACCGGCGCCCGTGAAAGTCACCTTCTCGCTCTTGACTGCCATTGTCAGTCTCCCTGTTGATCCGCTGCGGTTCCACAGCCGGCGACGATAAGCGGAACATGGCAACTGGGCGGAGACAAGCCCGCCGCGGATTTTCCCTGCCGTTCCAATGCCGGTGGGATCGGCGCTACGGCTCGGCTAAGGTCGGACGGCTCTTTACCCAAAGATGATGACTCAAAGAGGTGACAGGACAGTGTCAACGACCGACTCCCAGCCGGACAGCCGCATCGAGATTATCGAGAAAACGACACAGTTTCAGGGGTACTTCAGGGTCGACCGGTATCGGCTGCGGAACGGCAAGT
>PJEL010004681.1_pt1 | contig 11202 bp, 7 predicted proteins | sample 1853271 | NCBI WGS metagenome assembly PJEL01 (sample SAMN08108733, study PRJNA415343) | Invertebrate metagenome, whole genome shotgun sequencing project. | host: Globobulimina | place: Sweden: Gullmar Fjord | collected 2015-08 | reverse complement strand
TGTCGTCAAACATCGGCTCCCAACGTTCAAGTTTCTGCTCCAGGTAGTCGACGCTCAACTGCAAGGAGGTATGGTCATTGAAGAGGTACTTACTCTTCAGCAAGATGCTATCCTGCACCAGATCTGAGTCCGGTAGATCTTGTTGATAGTTCTGTGTCTCTTCACCTTCACGGCGCTGGTAGGTGAGTAAATTTTCAAAATTTCCTACGCTGTTGGCGGCCGTAAAGCCGGCGCTGTACTCATTATTGATACCGCTATAGCCACTGTTAACCGACAGGTATGTATCATCACCCATCAGATAATCACTGGCATCTTTTGTACGCATGACTACCACACCACCTAGGGCATCAGAGCCATACATGGTAGAAGCCGCCGCTTTGACGACTTCCACTTGCTTCAGGCTCTGTACTTCGGTGAGTCCACGGCCGGTACCTTCGGCGCCTGGTCCCAGTGGTGAGGCATACTGGTTATTGACGCGTACACCGTCTTTTACCATCATCACTCGGTTACCACCGATACCACGAATGGTGACCGTGGTTGGTTTTCCTGCCCCGCCTTTTACCCCGACAGCGGATTCATTACGGAACAAGCTACCAAAGTCATTACTCATGCTTTTTTCGATAGCCGCTTCGTCAATGACTAAGATTGAGCCCGCAACCTGTTGAATTTCTTGCTCCATACGCGAGCCGGAAATAACAATCACTTCATATTTTGCCGGGGCTGATTCTTGTTCGGATTTGGATGCTGAAGAGATCTCTTCGGCTTGAGCATTTAGTGCTGAAGTGACCGCCAGTGCCAGTACACTAACTTGGAGCTTGTTCATCGTTCACCTTATTTGTTGTGGTAATGAGAATTATTATCCTTAAGTGGGCGCTATCTTATACCCTTCTGCTAGTGTGGTCTTGTTGTTCATGTGTAAATTTGGCTGTTTGGTGAAAAAGAGAGCTAATTATGGAAAGCAGATCACACCTGTTTTTGCTGTCGAATTCGGGTCTTAGGGCTGTTCATACATAACGTGCCAACCATAGTTAAACCTAACCGATTAGGTCTTTTTGGAGGTGCCATTTTTTTGGGGGGTCTAGCCAAGAGGCAGGCAGCCACCTAAGTTGGGTGGCTGCCTGAGGTTATTGCTTAGGCTTTAGCTGAGTGGATTAACCGTCGATAATTCCATTACAGTTATTATCTACTCCATCACTCCACTTGCGGCCGCCACGATCTTTCTCACCAGGATTGATGTCCGGGTTAGTGTCATCACAATCACCCTCTTCGACGCACCAGCCGTCTCCATCGGCATCGGTACAATCACCACCGGGGTCTGGGTCGCCGCCTCCGAGGAACTGTGAAATATCTGAGTAATAGGCCGCGAAGGCACCATCGACAGTGGCGTTATTACCATGGTCACATACGTCTCCTACATTGTAACCACAGGCTCCGCTGAGTTGGCCCACGATCTCGGCATCACTGTTTAAAACCGGCGAGCCACTGCTGCCACCTTCGGTCGCACCAAATAGATCGCGACTATAGATCCAATTTCCCCGTGGCCAGGAGCTACAGTTTGGTGCGTCTGTATCTACCTCATGTTTTGAGTATGCCTGAGGTGCACCGCCCGGATGGCTTATCCGAAACAGTTCGGCCGTATCGGAGGATGCTATTGGGTCTGTGTTCCAGCCCAGGAAAACAGAACCGGTTGGGGGATTTTCCGAGAGTTGGAGCAGTGAGTAGTCACCTTTTCTGCCGCTCTTGACGATGCTCGAACCAACTGTGCTGGAGTCGGGGAGGGCACAATTTTGCTGCTCGGAACAGCTGCTTTGGACATACTGGAAGAAGGTCTCAACTGAGTTGGCTTCCCGGCCCTTACTGACGCAATGCCTGGCCGTCAGAAAGTAGGGGACTTCACTATCGCTGTCGCTGTCGGCGACAAGGCCTCCGGAGCAGACATAGTAGAAACCACCGGATCTGAATAGTATGCTGGCGTAGGCGTTGCGGACATCATCAATATTGTTCGGGATGCCGATGTTTTTACATTCGGCATTCTCAACACAGGAAGCATTGAAGTCACACAGGTTCCCTGCGAGATTGACAGCACCCGCGCCCTCTATATGAGCCGCTCCACGAACTGTTACCTCTTCACCGATAAAGGTATGGGTGAAGCCATCTTCTGTGTACTGGCGAGCCAGGCCTTCATCGTTAAATACTGAAACTACGCCCTTCACATGGCTTAACTCCAGTCGAATAGCATAGGCTCCCGGAATATTAATAATCAGATCGGCATTATCGTGTGAAACCGTTTTGCCTACGGCGCGATGCACTCCAACTCTGTAACGGCCGGTGGGATCCACGCCCGGTGCGGTTAAGGTGTTAAGCTCATCGCTTGTCAGCTTGACGGTGTGCCGCTCTGCTGCGCGCAGGGATGCTGACAGTTGTCCATGCAAGTTTTTCATTGCCTGTTTCTGCTCAGCTATGGCTTGGCCTTTGGAAGCTATTTCCGAGGCCTTATTCGCGGCCAAGGTTTGGGCGGAAGAGACTATGGTAAGCCCCAGCGATGCGATTATGAGGAGTTGATTGAAGTACTTCATCTGTTTTACCTTCGTAGTTTCCCCTCTATTAAATATAGCTGTTTTTACCAGTGATGAACCGCTTCATGGGGGTCATAAGCTGAGCAGAATCACCCACTAAATCTAACTGGTTCAATGCGTAGGGAAACTCCTAATCTCCCCCCCCAAAAAAAATTAACTAAAATTAATAATGCTTCTCATGTTGATTAGCATTAAGAGGTGAAAGGTTCGTCTTTTTGATGTGTTCAGCTAAAGGTCGACAAGCGCTTGTGGCGATGGTTAACGGGGGAGCAGTTCAAACTCTGTCGCTCTGGATTTGTGAACAGAGAAGCAATAGAGGTAAGCTGCGGACATCGAAGAGGGTCTCTTGAGTTTGTATAGGGGTAAGTCATGAGTGAGCTGCAAATTCCAAGCTATTGCGCTCAATGTATATCGCGTTGTGGCTGTCTGGTTACGGTAAAAAATGGTGCATTAACTAAGGTACAAAATCTTGCGGGTCATCCGACCGGAGATGTTGTCTGTGTTAAGGGGAAAGCGGCGCCGCAGATAGTTTATCATCCCGACCGTCTGCTCACGCCTATGCAACGCACTAAGCCCAAGGGGAGCGATAATCCCGGCTGGCAACCTATCTCGTGGCAGCAAGCGCTTCGCACTATCGCCGACAAACTCAGCCAATTCAGATCACAAAGTGGTGCCAAATCTGTTTGTTGGGGCATAACGACACCGAGCGCCACGGCTATCGCCGACAGCTTTGTCTGGATTAATCGTCTGGCTCATGCATTTGGGTCTCCCAATAAGCTGTTTGCGACTGAAAACTGTAATTGGCACAAAGACTTTTCTCATGCTTATGTATTCGGACAAGGGATCGGCATGCCTGACTATCAAAATACCGACTGTGTTTTGTTATGGGGTTTTAATCCGAAAGAAACCTGGCCTGCTCATGCGCTGCAAGTGATTCAGGCGCAGAAACGCGGGGCGAAACTGATTGTTATCGATCCCCGAAGAGCGGGGCTGGCCGAGCAATCTGACTTGTGGATGGGCATCGCCCCGGGAACCGATGGGGTGTTGGCTATGGCGTTAGCCAACGTGTTAATCGCCAATAACCAATATGACCAAAGCTTTGTTCGTCGTTGGAGTAATGGCCCCCTGTTAGTACGCGATGATAACGGCAGCCTGCTGACCGCTGAAGATCTAGGACAGTGTAGTGCTAATGACCCTGAGCGTGAGCAACTCGTTGCCTGGGACGAGCGAACGCAAGCCGTTGTGCTTTATGACCCTAAGTCACGGCAATACCAGATCGACTCGATAGAAGATACCTTGCTTGCCCTGCACGGTCAGATAGAACTTAATGGCATTTGGTGTCGGCCCGCTTTTTCTCACTATAAAGATGCCTGTCAGCGCTACACCCTTGAGTATGCCCAATCAATAACCGGTATTTCGGCAAAGAAAATTTTGCAGATGGCTTCTATTATTGGCCAGTCCAAGGCGGTGAGCTATTTCTCTTGGACGGGGACCGCCCAGCATCAACAAGCTACACAGACTACGCTAGCGATAGCGAGCCTATATGGACTCACCGGGTGCCTGGATAAACGAGGGGGCAATGTCTATTTCTCTAAGCCGCCAGTTAATAATCTCATGGGATTATCGCTACTGGACAGTGATGAGCGAAAGGAGGCTCTGGGGGCTGACAAGCCTCTGGGCCCCTGGAAGATGGGCTGGGTCAACTCTAACGATCTGCATTTAAGTGTGATACATCAAGAACCCTATAAAACCCGCGCCCTCATCGCCTTTGGTGGCAACCCGGTAGCGACTAAACCCAATGAATCTTTTGTGCGTGAAACTCTGCGGGAGTTGGAGTTCTATGTCCATGCGGATCTATTCTTGAACGAGTCGGCCAAAGAGGCCGATATCGTGTTGCCCGTATCCAGTTCGTGGGAACGTTCGGGATTAAGCGCTGGCTTCCTCGTTTCACAACAGGCTGAATCCTTGTTGCAGCTGCGTAAACCCGTTATCGAACCTCTAGGTGAGGCTAAGTCGGATACCAATATCGTGTTTGAACTCGCCAGACAATTGGGATTGGGGGAGCACTTTTGGGAGGGAGATATTGATGCAGCCCTTGAGGAGGTATTGGCGCCTAGTGGAGTTAGCTTATCAGAGTTAAAAGCACAACCGGCCGGCATAGACTTAGGGCTTAAAACTCAATACCAGAAATATCGAAATCAAGGTTTTAATACTCCCACCGGCAAACTGGAGTTTTATTCAGAGTGTTTTCTAAAATCGGGATATTCTCCAGTTCCTCAGTTTCCTGAGATCCACAGGGACTCAGACTACCCACTTATCCTTACGTCGGCAAAATTCAGGGCACATTGCCATAGCCAACATAAGAATGTCGGCATGCTGAATCGCCGTGCCGATGGTCCGCTTGTCGAGATAAGCACTGCACTGGCCCGGGAGTTGTCGATTAGTGCCAATGAGGCAATCACTATTGAAACCCCCATAGGTCGAATGACTGCGGTTGCCAGGCTTAATGCCGATTTAGCGAAAAACGTGCTGTGTGCTCAGTATGGCTGGCAGGAAAGTGGCAAAAACTATAATGGCATCATGGAGGAGACTCAATCGGATCCCATCAGTGGTTCGAACCGATTGAAGAGTCAGTGGTGTAGAGTCAGCAAGCTTGATACTCAGTCTGGCTGAGCCTAATTTTGGTTACTTATTCTCTCTAAGTCGCCAGTACGGGGTTCAAATCATCGACTATGATCTGTAGAGTACGCCACATATTGCTATTAAGGCTGTGTGCCTGCAGTCGGATAAAGAACTAAGAGTATTGAACAATGAATAACGAACAGAATGTTATCGATAACCTGGAAGAGTTAGCGCGCTTTTTACTGTCGGTAGAAAATGGTGGATTGGGGTTGGATGGTGTTGCCGGTGTGGGAATGGCAACCAATAACGCAGATGGACGCCATTTCGTTGCGGTATTCGATAACAACAATAAACTGCTTCATGCCCGTTGGATCACCCAAGAGATCTTCGACACAGGTAAAGATATGGTCCGCAATGGTGTAAGCACTAAGCACTAAGCACTAAGCATGATGTGACCCCGGGTGTGTCAGGCTAGTCGTCATCCCCTCATTCCACTATCTCATTATAGAGAGGCAAGGTTCGAGGCACGAGATATCCTCGCACCTCGCACCTCGTTCCTCTAATCCTCGCTCCTCGCATCTGAAACATCTGCTTCACTATTCAACAATTTTTTTTACTTTTCCGTCCAAAATACGACCTTAATTTCATTAATGTGTTCGATATTCGCATACTATCAGTGTAGTGTTTTTACTCTAATTTTGGCGTCAGCCTGTATGGCTGTATTTACTCTGTTACGCCAAGTTCGATAAACCAAACTCGATAAGCTCGGAAAGGGCGGGAGTCAGAGGGTAGCAATCTATGAGAGAGATGAGTCGATTGAAGAAAACAGTCATTATTGGCGCAACGATATTGTTTTCACAACAGGCATACAGCGCGGGATTTCAGCTTAACGCGCAATCGAATGCTGGCTTAGGTCGTGCATTTGCCGGGGATGCGGTCATTGCCGATAACGCCTCCTCTATGGCGCGTAATCCTGCCACCATGGCACTGTTTAAAGAGGCCGCATTGTCGGCGGGCTTTATCAGTATCACTTCGATGGTTGAAGTCAAAGATGCGGTTTATACCCGCGATTTATATAGCCTGGGCGCACTCGTCGATAGCTCGGCGCAATCTGCAAATTATGATGATGCCGGTGACAACGCCATCGCTCCTAATATTCACTTTATTATGCCGATTAATGACAAGTTCGCCTGGGGCATTAACGCGTATTCAAACTTCGGTACTAAAACAGAATATAGTGAGGATTATATCGCCGGCGAGTATGGCGGTATGAGTGAAGTGAAGAGTTACAACCTGGGGCTATCCGGCTCCTATCGCGTGAATGAGCATTTCAGTATTGGTGCCGGGTTGGATATCATTGCCAGCACAGGCAAGCTCAAGAGGAGCCTGCAACCGACAGACACGAATTTATTGACTGTCGATGCCAAAGGCTGGGGAGTGGGGTTTAATCTGGGCGCCGTATATGAGCTCGATGATAACAATCGCTTTGGTTTGTCCTATCGTTACAGCCCTGAAATGGAGACCGAGGGGGATGTCGACTACGCGGGGTATTTGGGCGAGTCCGGCCCTATCGACGATACGGTATTGATCCCCCTGCCAAACATGGCTGAATTTTCCGGTTTTCATCACCTCGAAAACACCAATATCGCGCTGCATTACAGTATTCAGTGGATAGGTTGGAGCGCGTTTGAAAGTCTGGAGGCCGAGACCAGTGGCACACTTAATCGTTATGAGTGGAAAGATGGTTGGCACTACGCTATCGGTGCGACTTACTACCTGAATAATGCCTGGACCCTTAGGGCGGGATATCTGTACGATATCAGCGCGCAGGATCAACTTACCTCTATTTCGGTGCCGGATTCCGATCGGCAGTTTTTCTCAACCGGCTTCACTTACCAGCTAACGCCCAACTCTAATATGGATTTTGGTTTTACCTATGTATTAGGCGAAGATGTGAGTGTGGTTGAATCGAAACCTATGATCCCGATAGATATCGCCAGCGGTACCTATCTGGCCACCAATCTCACGGCGACGAGTCATGCCAATGCCATGATGGTTGGATTACAATACAACCGGACTTTTTAGATTTTTTGGCCAAAAGAGTGGCTAAAAAATCACTAAAATAATCGCATGAAAAATGCCAGTCAGGGTCTTGACTGGCATTTTTACTGTTGACGAAGCTAGAAGCCTAAAAGCTTCGCGGCTAAAGCCGCTCCTACATGGGTCATATCAACCTAGAACCTTTTACCAGATGCGTACGCGCTGGTCTTCCGGCAGATACAGATCGTCACCCGGTTTAACATCGAATGCCTTATACCAGGCGTCGTGGTTACGCGGTGCTTGGGCGCGATAGCGGCCCGGTGCGTGAGTGCCGCCACGGAGCTGGTTGAGCATGCTCTGTTCGGTGCGCTTCTCTTTCCATACCTGTGCCCAGGCGAGGAAGAAACGTTGATCGCCGGTTACACCATCGATTACCGGGGCCTCTTTGCCGTTCAGGCTGAGCTTGTAAGCATGGTAAGCCATGGCCAAACCACCCACATCACCGATGTTCTCACCTAAGCTGTTACGGCCATTGACGAAGTTATCCGGAATTGGCTCGTACTTGCTGTACTGCTCGGCTAACTTATCGGCTTTTGCATCGAAGGCGGCGCGGTCTTCGTCTGTCCACCAGTTGCGTTGAATGCCGTTAGCATCAGACTTTGAGCCCTGATCGTCGAAACCGTGGCCCATCTCGTGGCCGATAACGGCACCGATACCACCATAGTTGACCGCTGCATCTGCGTTAGGGTCAAAGAATGGTGGCTGCAGGATGGCCGCCGGGAAGACAATCTCGTTAAATGAACTGTTGTAGTAGGCGTTAACGCGTTGTGGCGTCATGCCCCAGCGATTACGGTCAGTTTTCTTCAGCTCTTTGGCGATACTTTCAGCCTTAAAGAACTGACGCAAGTTAGTAATGTTACCGATTAAATCTTTGCCTGTTAGCGTTAACCCATCGAACTCCTGCCATACATCCGGGTAACCAATTTTGGGGGTAAATGCGGCCAGTTTAGCGTGGGCATTGACCTTGGTATCCGCGCCCATCCAGTCGAGACCATCGATACGTTGGCCCAAGGCGCTACGCAAGTTTTCAACCAGCTCTGCCATCTGCTGTTTAGATGATTCAGGGAAGTAGCGTGCAACGTAGACCTTGCCTATGGCGAAGCCGAGTGATTGTGTGCCTGACATCTCTGCAACGGCACGTTTCCAGCGCGGCTTAGGTTCTTCCTGGCCACTTAGGGTTTTACCATAAAACGCAAAATTCACGGCGTAGATATCTTCAGACAAGAGGTCCGAATTGTTACTGATGGTGTGGAATGTCAGATAGTCCTGCCAAACGCTGAGAGGCTCATCATTAACCAGGTCAATCATGGCTTTTACCGGCTCAGGCTGGGAGATGTTTAGTTGCGGTACCTGGTAACCGGTTTGGGCGAAGTAGGTATCCCAATTAAATCCCGGGTACTGTTTGGCTAACTCTTCACGTTTTACCTGATTCAGGGTGAGGTCGCGGTTACGGCGTTTCTCTCTTGGCCATTGGCCTTCCGCCATCTTAGTCTCTAGGGCTAGAATCGCACTTGCTTGTGTTTTACCGTCTTTAACGCCGGCAAAGGTCAGCATCTTGGCAATATGCTCAACATAGGCGGTGCGGATTTTGACGAAGCGTTCGCTGTCTTCGAGGTAATAGGAGCGATCGGGTAAGCCTAAGCCACCGGCACCAACAGACATCTCGTACTGATTTGGATCGAGGCGATTAAACCACATGCCACCACCGATGGGAGATGCAGCGCCCGTGAGCCAGGCGTGACCAAATACCTTGGTTAGATCATCGGTAGATTCGATCGCTGCAATTTGATCTAAGGTGGCCTGAATTGGGGTGATACCTAGTTTGTTGATGGTATCTGTGTCCATGTATGACTTGTAGAAGTCAGCAATTAATTGCTCTTCATCGTTCAGGTCACTGCGACTGGCGATGTCATCGATGATCTCTTTGACCTGTTCTTCACTGCGCTCGGCCAAACCGGTAAATGCGCCGTAACGGGTCTTATCGGCCGGCATGACATAGTTGTCATACCAAGTGCCACTGGCATACATAAAAAAGTCATCGCCGGGCTTAACGGCCTCGTTGCGTGCCGATAGGTCAACACCGAAGCTACCCAGTTCGGCTTTGCCGGAGGTTGCCTTGGTTATTTCGCTCTTCGCTTCGTTGTTGATGTCTGAAGTGCCGCAGCCCGCTAAAAATGTCGTGGCTAAGGCAATAGCTATTAAGGATTTTTTCATTGTTCTATTTTCGTCCTTGCTAAGGGGAGTGTTATACCAGTCAGTATAAAGATGTGATCGCTCAGCGAGAGTTTAGCGCTTCTGAGGCAAGGCCGCGAGTGAAGAGCATAGTTGTTCTACGTTTAAGCTCGTTAACGCAGCATCAGAAGCGCTAAAACTCGCCTTTCAGGAGTGTTTTTGGCTGCCTACTTCCTCGTTGAATAGCTTCGCAAGGGATCACCATTGCATCATCTATTCGCCTTGAATTAGTTTGCCAAAAATAACTCTGAGTAGATCACTTTCTTATACTGATTGGTATTAAATAAACGGATCCATATTCTAAGATTGCCATAAAATGTCAACCAAAGAATTGTTAGCAAAGATTGTTATTCCCACATCACGTTTGATTCCGACTCCACTGCGGCCTGCAGGAGTTCAATGAGAGGTAGTGCTCTATGCCTTAAGCTCACCACCGGCTCATTGTCCTCGTCATCTTCATTATCTGTGGAGCTTGGCGGGGTGAGAGGAGAAGCGTTTGGTTCATCTTCGACGGCCTTAGAGAGTCTTTTCAGCGCCGCGGGCACATCCTCCGCTCGAATTGCTCCCGGTACAGTGCCGCTGTGGCCCATTATTTTCACAAAGGTGAGTGCGATGTTCCCAAACAGGGTGATGTTTGAATAGTACTGCGTCTTAAAGGTTACCAGCATGGGAGGCCTCTTCTTATGCGGCAAATCAGCTACAGGTTTGCCAGCGTGTTGGTTATGCCATCAGTATGATTGCGCAGTTAAGAGTTCGCCAGTAAAAAGCCCGCATCATGGGGGCTTTATTGTGTCTAAGAAGAGCCTGGATTAGACATTGTCGGTGAAGTAACTGCCTTCGCAATCAATATTAGATTGTCGCTGTAGTTCCCGTGAAACTCGTCTCATGTTGAATACTTGTTCTCAGGCTTTTCCTGAAACCTGAATGCTTGCTGAACACGCCTTAGATTCACACTGAATTCATTAACGCTTTTGGTTTAATTGCATTAATCTACGCGCATTATTGAAACGGATGTAACGAAAAATAATTTCTTTGGGGAATATTGTGAAAAAACTTTCTATCGCGGCAGTATCATTATTAGCTATTTTTGCGTCAAGCAATGTGGCAGCAGCCAACGACCACACAGGCTTCTATGTCGGTGGCAGTTTAGGTCAACTTAAAATAAAAGTAGAAGGTAGCGAGACTGGTGTCGGCCTGGGAGCATACGGCGGTTATAACTTTAACGAGTGGTTTGGCTTAGAGGCTAACATGTTTGTCTCAGGCGATCTGGGTGACAGTAATGAAGACATAGGTGCCGGCACCTTCGCATTTACCCCTAAGTTTACCTACCAGATTAATGATACTTTTGCCGTATATGGTAAAGTTGGTATTGCGTCCATGGCGGTTGTTTCAAGACCCGATTACACTCGAAATCAAGATTTTAGCGGCTTCGGTTGGGCTTATGGCGTTGGGGTTAATGCCTCAATGACTGAGAATCTGAATATTCGTCTTGGCTATGATGTTGTCACCGGTGAGCTGGACTCAGAGTATTCTTACGGACAACAAAATATCGATACCGATATCTCTAACTTCGCGTTAGGCATGCATTACCAGTTCTAATCACTCCCCTTGAATAAAGGGCTGGGCGAGTAGAGATAAAAAAGGGATATCTTAGATATCCCTTTTTTCGTTT
>PJEL010004680.1_pt1 | contig 11203 bp, 12 predicted proteins | sample 1853271 | NCBI WGS metagenome assembly PJEL01 (sample SAMN08108733, study PRJNA415343) | Invertebrate metagenome, whole genome shotgun sequencing project. | host: Globobulimina | place: Sweden: Gullmar Fjord | collected 2015-08 | reverse complement strand
GCTATGAAATTTGCAATGTATACCACTGATCTCGAGAGATATGTTCATAAAAACCCTTTTGATATTGGCTATTTAGCAATATATAATAGAGACAGACAACCCGCTGATGTTTTCTCCACAGGTGGAATAAATGCCCGTCATCTCTATAGAAAAAGTAAAACCTATGTGGCTAAACTTGATTTTAACTGGCAGGTAGATAAATACAATTATGTGAAAATAGGAGCAGAATACAGAACTTATGATTTAGATCGTGAACAATTTGACATTGATGTAAATCCAAATGTTTATGGAAGCTATGATAGAGTTATTCCTCCTTTGACATCAACTGATCATAATTTGTATAAAAGGAAACCTCTTGAGATTTCAGCATATGCACAAGATAAAATAGAAATAAAAGATCTTACCGTTAATGCTGGAGTTAGATAACCAACACTTAGCGGATAAGTCTGTGCTCTATTTTGAAGAAAACGATCATAGTCGAGAAGCAACTAAAAACATATTAAAACACTGGCAGATGCGAGTAACTAGTGTAATAAACAAGCACCAATTATCACAAGTTCTCTCTCACAATAGTCAGGCACAGCGTGGCTTTGATTACATCCTTATTGGCCATAACCAAACAGCTACGGCCTTAAGTGATCTAAAAAAGACCATTGCACAATTAAAACCTATTTCCAATAATATCCATTTAGCCCTAAACAATAATTCTCCTAGCTTACAAGAAGCACTTATTGCTAACGGTGCTATTAGCTGTATGAGTAAACCCCTCACCTCAAGCGCGTTAAGTAGAGTGTTGCAACCGGTGCTCAAAGCTAAGACTGAAAAACTCACCTTAAATGCTCCTGTAGGTAAAATCTTACCAATAAAAGTATTAGCGGTTGATGATAATGAAGCTAACTTAAAACTTATTAAAGCGCTACTGTTAGAGCAAGTAGCAGAGGTTGTTGTGGCAGAAGACGGTATGTCGGCCATAGAGCTTTGTAGAGCAGAAACCTTTTCATTAATTTTTATGGATATACAAATGCCGATAATGGACGGTATTAGTGCGCTTAAACAAATAAAGAAATTACCTATCAACAATAGTACACCAATTATAGCGGTAACAGCACATGCGCTAAGTGGTGAAAAAGAGAAGATGCATCAACAAGGTTTTAACGCCTATATGACCAAACCCATAGATGAAACTATGTTACGTCATATCATATATGAATACTGTGACTTCAACCACCTAGTAAACCCAACTGGTGCAGAGTTAGCAAGTAACACAGTTGACGAAAAAAGCGAAGCAACTAAAGTCATCGACTGGCCTTTAGCATTGAAGCGTAGTGCCAATAAAGCCGATTTAGCAAAGGAAATGTTCTTAGGCTTGGTAGATAGTTTGCCTGAAACTCAACAAAGTATTCAAGAAGCGATAGCAAATCAAGATATTGCCCAAATTAAACGTCTAGTTCATAAACTCAATGGAGCCTGCTGTTATACCGGCGCACCAAATTTAGCCAAAATCACCACGCAGTTAGAGACCCAATTAAAAATGGGCTTGAGCGTCGAGGAGCTTGAACCAGAGTTTTTAGAGTTTTTTGAACATATAGAGCAAGTACTATTTGCAGTACCTGAAGCATTAAAAGAAATGAGTGCGAAGAGTCATTAACTTTGCACTGAAACGAACGAGTTTAATTACCCACTTAACTTAAATATCCGTAGTGTTATTTATCAAGTTAAGCAGCTAATTAAAATTGATTAGCGGATAGTTATTGTTGGTGAAGTATCTATATCACCATCTTCAGAAATCACCGCAACACCGCCACTACATTGCAGAACGGCGATACTCTGATCATTTTCATTACGCACAAAGGTAAGTTCATAGCCAAATTTACCTAAACTACTCGCTGAAAATTTCTGCGCTAATGTTAATTTATTCCACCAAACTGACTGCTCTGGAGCTTCCCTTCTGCGCTCGAGCATTGGTTTCTCTTGTGTCTGCATTATAAATCCTCACTTAGTTATATGCTGAATCCTTTCTGCACCCTATCCAATAGAGTGTAGTCTATTATTTCAGCAAAAATAAATAAATGAGGAAAATAAATTACTATTTTTGGAATTTTTAATCTACGAGTTAATTCTGATGTGCTCTTGCTTCTATCATCAATTGCTTCATGTCACGAATTGCCTTGTCTAAACCATCAATAGCTGCGCGAGCTATGATGGCATGACCAATATTTAATTCGATTATTTCTTCAATCGCTGCAATAGGTTTTACATTAAAATAGTTCAAACCATGACCAGCATTAACTTTTAAGCCGAGGCTATGGGCATACTTAATCCCAACAGTTAAGCGATCTAGCTCTACCTGCTGTTCTTCCTCAGAGGCCAAATCTGCATAATGTCCTGTATGAATTTCAATGTAAGGCGCTTTACTGGCAACAGCTGCATCAATTTGCGCTTTATCCGCATCGATAAAGAGGCTGACTTTAATACCGGCTTCTGTTAATTGCTCTACAGCTTTGGTCACTTTTGCTAATTGACCAACAACGTCTAAGCCGCCTTCTGTCGTTAACTCTTCACGTTTTTCTGGCACCAAACAACAAAAGGCCGGTTTTACTTCACTAGCTATTGCTACCATTTCATCGGTAACAGCCATTTCAAAATTCATTCGGGTGTGTAAAGTTTGCTTTAACACATAGATATCTCTATCTTGAATATGACGTCTATCTTCACGTAAATGAACGGTAATACCATCAGCTCCAGCATGCTCAGCAACACTGGCAGCATAAACAGGATCTGGGTAATTTGTACCACGGGCTTGTCTTAAAGTAGCAATATGGTCAACGTTTACACCTAATAATAATTCTGTCATTGATAATCTCTTTCTAATTTAATTTTTTTGAATCTTTTAAATTTCACATAGCAAAATGTTATGTTTTATTTATAAATAACTTACGGCTATTTAATGGTTTATTTCCTAATAACTGATTAACAACTTGTCGCATTAACAGCTTAAAGGTATGTGCAGCTTCAACAGTTATTTGAGTATCTCTTACTAGATCTCTTTGAGAAATAGCCTGTAAATGGTATTTATCAAAGCACATAGCCCTGTTTTTAGGGAAGGCTTGGTATATAGGCACAAACCCCTGCTCGGCAATATAATAAAAGTGACTAACATCGTGCTCAAAGACGGGGGTAAAGTCAAATGACAAACCGAGTTCTTCAAGTAAAGCAAGTTCAAATTGTCGTAATTGTGGGGCTATAGCTTCTCCCTGAGCTAAGGCAGAGAGAGTCATTTGGTATTGAGAGAACAGTTGTTGGCAAGTTATTTGATCCGCTAATAGCCTGATCAGTAGTTCATTAATATAGAAGGCACTAAATAGGCTGTGCTTTACTAAGGGTAGTGATTTTCCAATAGTATCAAGTTGTTTTATCTGCTGAAAGCTCCCTTGAGCCTTCAGCATTATTCTTAACGGTAGAAAAGGCTGGATTAGACCTTTTTTAATAGAGCGCTTAGATTGCCCTACATAAACAGAGGCGGTCACCTTACCATCAGACTCTGTGAGTAAATCAACTAACTGCTGATTTTCCCGATAAGGTCTAGCATGTAAAACAAAGGCATTTTGCTCAATCATTTAACAAGTATCTACTAGCCTGAATAATCATCACCATAACCTAAGCTGCGAAGCGCTCGTTCATCATCAGCCCAACCAGATTTAACTTTAACCCAGGTTTCTAGGAAAACTTTACTATCGAATAAATTTTCCATGTCACGTCTAGCTTCCTGACCTATGGTTTTTAAGCGCTCACCTTTATTACCAATAACCATACGTTTTTGGCTATCACGCTCAACTAATACCAAAGCATTAATATGAATGATACCTTTATCGTCCATTTTAAACTGCTCAATCTCTACAGTGATTGAATAAGGCAATTCATCACCGGTAAAACGAATTAGCTTTTCACGAATAATTTCCGAAGCCATAAAGCGGCTAGAGCGATCTGTAACTTGGTCTTCATCGAACCAAAATCCGCCCTCCGGAAGTGACGCCATACATAATTTATGGATGGTATCTACGCCATGACCTTTACTTGCTGAAATAGGCACTATATCGCGGAAATTATGCATTGCACCTAGTTTTTCTAAGTGAGGCAATAATTCATCTTTATCGGATATGTTATCTGTTTTATTAACAACTAAAATACACGGCGCACCACTTTGTTTTACTTTAGATAACACCAATTCATCATCTTGAGTCCAGTGTGTACCTTCCACCAAAAACATGATCAATTCAACTTCTGCAATAGAGCTGCTTGCAGCTCTATTCATTAGTCGGTTTATCGCACGCTTTTCCTCGGTGTGTAAACCGGGAGTATCAACTAATATGGCTTGTTTATTTTCTTCAGTCAAAATACCCAATATACGATGGCGAGTTGTTTGAGGTTTTTTCGAGGTAATACTTATTTTTTGTCCTAACAAAGCATTTAACAGCGTTGATTTTCCAACATTAGGGCGACCAACAATAGCAATTAAGCCAGCATAGGTATTTGAGGTGTCTTGCATAATTTATTTTCTCGTGCTGCTTTTTTTACTTGGGATTGTAATAGTATGTCGTGAGTTTACTATTTTAGCTTGCTTTGGTAGCTTTTTTTTTGTCTCATTATTTTTGTCAATTAAGGCAAGTATTTGTTGCGCCGCAGCTTGTTCTGCTTTTCGGCGGCTGGTGCCTTTGGCGACAACTTCTTCATTGATGACTGACGTTTGACAACGAACAGTAAACTCTTGATTATGAGATTGTCCGCTCGTATCGATGACATCATAAGTAGGTAAAGGAATTTTTCTTCCTTGTAAATACTCTTGTAAACGTGTTTTGGGATCTTTTTGTTCATTACCTGGTTTGATTACCGTTAAGCGTTTTTCAAACCAGTCTAAAATTAAAGCTTTGCAGCGTTCTATATTGGAATCTAAATATACAGCACCAATAATAGCTTCAATGGCATCTTCAAGAATAGACTCTCGGCGGTGTCCGCCACTTTTTAATTCTCCAGGACCTAAGATTAAACATTCGCCCAAATCAAAGTCTCGTGCCACTTCAGCTAAAGTAACTCCTTTCACTAAACTAGAGCGCATGCGGGTTAAATCACCCTCATCATGCTTTGGAAATTTGTCAAAAAGCGCTTCAGCAATAACGAACCCTAAAATAGAATCCCCTAAAAATTCAAGCCTTTCATTATGGGCACCTTTAGCACTACGGTGAGTAAGTGCTTGCACCAACAATGTAGGTTCATTGAATTCATAGCCAAGCTTCTTGGTTAGCCTAGCAAGATTATGGGGGTTAACTTTCATGATATAACCCTATTGGACCATGCAAAATAAGTGAACATATTAAATAATTGCGCCTATGCGTTCAAAACGGATACCCGTAGGCAACCATTGAGGTAAAAAACTGTCGGTACTTCGGTTGAAATCGAAACTCATCCAAATAGCAACGGCTTCACCAACAAGATTTTCTTCTGGTACAAAGCCCCAAAAACGACCATCTAAAGAATTATCACGGTTATCACCCATGACAAAGTAATGTTTAGCTGGCACTAAGAACTCGTCTGGTGCAGTACCGGACTGTTGAAAATAGTGAGCAACTCTTGGTAAGGTATGGCTATCATTTAATATCTGATGGCTTTTATTCAGCATCTCAGATTCAAATTCATTCATACCAAATTCCGCATCAGGCCCTTCATATTTACTAATAAAGCTTTGTTTTATTTGTACGAATTCTGGACACTTAACATCCGTATCTTGACAGGCTTTCTTAATATAAATCGATTTATTTCGGTAAATAATACGATCACCCGGTAAACCAATAACACGTTTAATATAATCAACACGCGGATCTTGTGGGTATTTAAAAACAACCACATCGCCATATTCAGGTAAACCATTCTCAATGAACTTATGTCGAGCTACTGGATCTTTTAAGCCATAATTAAACTTATTTACTAGAATAAAATCACCATCAAGTAGCGTTGGCATCATTGAGCCTGACGGTATTTGAAAAGGTTCGTATAAAAAAGATCGTAAAATCAATACAAAAGCAATAACCGGAAAAATCTGTACTGCGGTATCAACTAATGGTGATGGTTCGATTAGTGTTGCTAATGTTTCTGCAGTTAACTCTGTAGTTGACTGTTCTTGAGCTGTAGCTGCCATCAACTTACGCTGTGGTGCTAAGTAAAACTTATCTACAAACCAAACTATCCCTGTTAATACAGTAATTACCACTAAGATAATTGAAAAATAAACGGCCATACTATTCCTATTTTAAAATCCTATTAAGTAAAATATTAGCAACAAGAGTTTCTTCCCTTGTCACTAATTTTAAAGCACCAACTTAACGGTTAACTTAGCTATCCAGCTTAAGAACAGCTAAGAATGCTTCTTGAGGTACTTCAACATTACCTACTTGCTTCATACGCTTTTTACCATCTTTCTGTTTCTGTAAAAGTTTCTTCTTACGACTGATATCACCACCGTAACATTTAGCCGTTACGTTTTTGCGTAATTGTTTTACCGTAGTACGGGCAATTACGTTGTTACCAATAGCTGCTTGAATGGCAATATCAAACATTTGACGATGAATTAGCTCTTTTAACTTGTCTACTAACATACGGCCACGAGGTGCAGAGTTACTGCGATGTGTAATCATTGCTAAAGCGTCAACTCTATCGCCATTAATCATGACATCTACGCGAACCATATCTGCTGCTTCAAAACGAATGAAGTTATAATCAAGTGAGGCATAACCGCGACTGGTTGATTTTAACTTATCAAAAAAGTCCATTACCACTTCAGCCATTGGCAATTCATAGGTAACGGCTACTTGGTTACCATGATAAATAATATCTTTTTGCACACCACGTTTTTCGATACATAATTTAATTACATTACCTAAAAACTCTTGTGGAACTAATATATTGGCTTGAACGATTGGCTCACGAATTTCTTCAATATTATTCGTCGCAGGTAAGTCTGACGGATTATCAATTGAAAGAACTTCACCATTAGTACAAACGATTTCATAATTTACCGTTGGCGCTGTGGTAATTAAATCAAGGTCATATTCACGCTCTAATCGCTCTTGAATGATTTCCATGTGCAACATGCCAAGGAAACCAATACGGAAACCAAAACCTAATGCTGATGAGTTTTCAGGTTCAAAAAACAGTGATGCGTCATTTAAGCTAAGCTTGTTTAGCGCGTCACGGAAGTTCTCATAATCGTCTGAGCTTATCGGAAAAATACCCGCATAAACTTGTGGTTGTGCTTTGGCAAAACCAGCTAAAGGCTCTGCTGCTTCCTTTTTCGAAATAGTAATGGTATCACCGACTGGTGCACCATGAATTTCTTTAATACCTGCAATAACAAAACCAACTTCACCTGTTCTTAAGATACCGGTTTCTGTTTGTTTTGGTGTGAATATACCGACTTTGTCAATTTGGTGAACTTGTCCTGTAGACATCACCAACATTTTATCGCCTTTCTTAATTTCGCCGTTCATTACACGTATTAGTGAAACAACCCCTTGGTAATTATCAAACCAAGAGTCAACAATTAAAGCTTGTAGTGGCGCATCTCGATCACCTTCAGGAGCAGGAATGTTTTTAACTATTGTTTCTAAAACACCACCAATACCAATACCTGTTTTTGCTGAACAAGTCACAGCATCAGTGGCATCAATACCAATAATGTGCTCAATTTCTTCAGCAACACGTTCAGGATCGGCCTGTGGTAAATCTATTTTATTTAGAATAGGTAGAACTTCTAAATCCATTTCAATAGCGGTATAACAATTGGCTACGGTTTGTGCTTCAACCCCTTGACCAGCATCAACAACTAATAAAGCGCCTTCACAAGAAGCTAATGAGCGTGACACTTCATAAGAAAAATCAACATGACCAGGAGTATCAATAAAGTTTAATTGGTAAGTTTCACCATCTTCGGCTTTATAGTCCAAAGTTACACTCTGTGCTTTAATGGTAATACCACGTTCTCGCTCTATATCCATGGAATCAAGAACTTGCGCTTCCATTTCGCGCTCTTGTAAACCACCACAGTGCTGAATTAGACGGTCAGATAAAGTAGATTTACCGTGATCGATGTGGGCAATAATTGAGAAATTTCGAATGTTTTTCATATAAGGCAGTCAAATATCAAGCGTTAAATAGTATAATGGCGTGATTTTAACGAATTTACTGCCTTGGGGCTATCTTTTGTTCAGATATCTTTTGTTTCAAGCCGTAACATCGATGACTTTATTGACTGATATTTTTTGAGGGAAGCACTTCAATTATTTTAGGCTGTAAATTTTCGCTTTGTTTACTATGCTTTTGATTGAATTTAGCCAGTCTATAACCTAAATAACCACCGGTAATTCCTAAGGCTAGTGCAATTAATTCATGAGCTAATATTTGCTGTTTGAATAACCACTGTCCCAAACCTGAAAAAATAATTAAACCCAGTAACGGCAGTAAATAGACTTGTCCTGCACTCGATAACACATGCTCTTCAGGAATGGCTAAGACCACACAGTCACCCTGTTTTAACTCCCTGCCAAGAACATTAACATCATAGGGTAAAGTTAGAGTTAGTTTGGCTTGTGGTAGTGCTTTAGCAACTTGGCCACTACCACAGGTATCCACTTGAGCACAGCCACTACAGCTCGATTTTATTTGACTAGTAACCGTTACTTGTCCAGCTTCAATGGCAACAACATTAGCAAGTTCTTTAATCATCTTATTGCTCTATGGTTGGTTTTGAAGCGCTAAGCTTTTTATTTTCTATAGTTTTGGGACCAATAGATTCTGCTATTTTTTTTGCGGTTAGCAATGGGACATCACCCACAACACTAATTTCAACACCTTGTAAAATCTGATTAAAAACCATCGTTGAACCATCATTTGCATACTCCGGGGCTCTAAATTTTTCTTTGCTAGGATTAACATAAACGGAAAATTCAACTAAGCCATCGGTAAATAGCATAAACCCAACAGCTTTATCACTATTTTGACTATAGCTATTTAATCTATGCTGATTAGATTTAACAACATTAAATCCTTGAGGGAGCCAATTCACTTGCCAAGATAACGGCTTACTCTGTTGGCTATTATTTGATTTAATAACCTTTGGTAAATCTGTAAGTTGGAACTGTGCCAGATTTTCTGTTAGCTGCTCACTCATCTCTATATGAGTAAATTGAATTTGTTCAAGTAATTGACCTTGGTGTGTCAAGACAGCCATTTTTAATAATAACCCCGTTTTTTGGTCCAGCCAAAGCCAATAGCTAAAACGGTATTTATCTTTAGCGACAATGCGAACAAGTTGAGCAACACGCCCTAAAATCCTACTTCGACCTACAGAGATAAAACGATAACTCTCTTCAAGCTCACTAATATCTCCGCGAAAAATAGCAGGAATTGGTGCACGCATATCAGCAGAAATTACTGAATAGGGTTCTTGCTCTGGCTGAATATAACTTACGGTATCACCTTTGCGTAAAATATCGCGGCGGGGACCATTAAGGTGGGCAAATATTTCTAATTCAACGCCATCTTCACTTACCCCATGTAACCAGTGATAAGGTTCCACCTGATTATTTTTAACCACAACAAAAGAAGTGGTGAAATTGAGTTGACGTAATGATTGGGAAAGTCGCTCAAGCCAAAGCTTGGCTGATTGCGTATCAGGTACGAAAGCTGATACGTTTAGGCTTAACAGCAATAAAAAAAGTGCCGATAATTTCATAAGTTCTCATTGATGATGGCTGAAAGTCTAATTATCAACTAATTCAGCCAATCAAGCTATACCCATTTCCTTTCAAAGTGCGTGATTTCAGTGGGAATTAAAAGAAACTTAGGTAAGGCATTAAATTTAGAGAATGGTTGTCCCATTCTTAAAATTAATAACGCAGAATAAATTACTTCTAAACCCATCGCAGAAGCGCTTGAGCAACATCACTACATCGTTGCAGCTCCTTGTAAGAGAGCAACCATGACAAGAGAACTGCGCCTTGTATTGAAATTGCTCAAGCACTCTGAAACCTGCATATTGAATGGTAACGGGTATATATATCTTACTGACCCAATTGAACTTGTTGTTGATGATCTTTCAAGAGTGCTTGTAAACGGCGTTGCTGTGCAACTCTGTCAGCAACTATTTTTTCATTCTTTGCTTGCTGTGTTTGCTCTTTACTCAGTGGACCACTTGGCTGTTGATTAGACTGCACGTTAAAGCTCACTGGGTTAGCATATCCCGTTAGTGGCATAGTTTGTACAACTTGACTTGGGGTAATGGGTGAGGAGATATCTGCAACATTATTTTGAACACCAACAATCATTAATGCTGCGGCTGAGGCGGCTATAGCAACCTGCCCCATTGGTTTAACAAAATGAGAAACTTTAGCTTTGAAGCGATTTGCGGCATTAACAACAGTGCTAGTACTTTGAACTGACTCTTTACTTTCAGTTAGAGTAGCTTCTGCTCTCTCAAAATTTTTCGTTGAAGCTTGTGAGGATGAATTGGGCGATAATATAGTAGCTTCTTGTGCAATTGCAGCTGAAATCGTATCACTAAGATCTAGTTGTAACGATTGAGGCACCTCATCACGTAACACATCACCGATTAAATGATAGTTTTGCCACGTACTTGATAAGTGTTCATCCTTGAGCATGTTATCAACTAAATGTGCACTTACACTGTCATCAGTTGATGGAGAGTAATTATCGACTAATGAAGATATTGACTCTGATTTAATTTCACTCATATATTTACCTTAAAAACACTTCGTTAAATTCTGTTTTCACAAATGGCTTAATTACTTAATATTAAATAACTTAGCTACTTTCTTTCCAACAAGGGTCTTATCTTCTTGTCGATAGCATCACGTGCTCTAAAAATACGAGAACGTACTGTGCCTACAGGGCATTCCATTATCGTAGCTATCTCTTCATAGCTTAACCCTTCAATTTCTCGAAAGTTAATCGCTAAGCGTAAGTCTTCTGGTAATGACTCCATGGTACTAAAGATAACTTTTTTAACTTCTGCTGTAAGTAGTATTTTCTCAGGAGAAGCGTTCTCTCTTAGAGCACCACCCGCATCATAAAGTTCCGCATCACCGATTTCGACATATTGCTTGGCGGTTTACGACCCAATGCAACACTATGATTT
>PJEL010004679.1_pt1 | contig 11203 bp, 7 predicted proteins | sample 1853271 | NCBI WGS metagenome assembly PJEL01 (sample SAMN08108733, study PRJNA415343) | Invertebrate metagenome, whole genome shotgun sequencing project. | host: Globobulimina | place: Sweden: Gullmar Fjord | collected 2015-08 | reverse complement strand
TTTGGTCAGCAGTGATGGAGGGGAGCTCAGGATCCTTTGGTTAAATACCGGTAAAATTGGCCCCAAGCGTTATTCATGTCAGTTCCAGCATAGTGTCTGTGGCCTCGTGACCGTTGGAAGTGGGCTTGCGGGACAAGCTATTTTATTCGACCGAATTACCCTGGCTGAAAAAGAGCGCAATGCGGATTATCTCTCCTCAGTCACGGGGGCCGACATTCAATTTGGCGCCGAATTTAATGAATGGACAATCGATCACCGTTACCTGTCCCTTCCCGTTACCTATGAATTTAACGAGCGCATGATTAATAAGGAATCGGTAAAACAAACATCCTATATTGAATCTCTGCTCGAATTTTTAAGAGAGTCCTTTCCTGATTGTCCGAACATGGAACAGATGGCGATACATCAAAAAATCAGCGACAGGACACTGAGGCGAAAAATTTCACAGGCCGGGACGAGTTATCAAAAGTTAGTCGATCAGGTTCGCTGTCAAGCCGCTATCGGTTTGATCTTATCCGAAGAGAAGAGTATTGAAGATATCGCCGAGATCATGGGCTTCGGCGATGTGAGTCATTTCAGGCAGAGTTTTAAACATTGGCTCGGCCATCCTCCCGGACATTTTTTGCGTTTAAATGAGAAGGTTACTCTATAGGCAGCTGCAAGCGTTTTTTCCGAGAACAATTTTGAAGAGAATCCGCTTCCCGTTGCATCACGCTTGTGCTCCTATTTATGACTAAGCCCCGTTTCTTCGCCCCTATTGAGTTATATGAGTTATCCCACACAATTACCTATGGTGGGAGACAGTGAATCTATCCACTGTCTTATCAGTTCAATGGCCTCCGTGTGGACCAAACTTCGACCTATGGGAGGCATCCGGTCTTTTGCGGAGTTCAATTCTTGTCTATAGAGTAAAATCGAATGGTCTCCGTCTCCGGGTACTATGTCGTAAGATAAGCCTTTAGCGCCTCCGTCCCAGCCCGGTGGTTGCTTGCAGATCCCATATTGATAGCTGGTATGATCGATATGAAAACCGAGTCTTAGCCCAGAAATGCTCGCAAACCCTTCGGCCCGGTGACAATGGGCACAGTTTATATCGATATAGCCTTTCGCCCTTTGAGTGAGACTTTCACCGCTATCAGAGAGTGATGGTGCGTGGGCTACTTCACTCAGTTCTGGTAAGCCGGTTAAATGTGATTGACTCTGCCACATCTGCAGTTGATTGACTGTCTCGCCATTAAATATGATGTCATGGTTCAACAGGTGGGCCTTAAGACCAATAGGGCTGATGCTACTGGTGCCACCTTTGTTGATTTGGTGACAAATTTTACACTCGGCTCGGCTCGGAACGTGATAATCGAAGCGTTCGACCTCTCCTTGATGGTTTAATGTATGAGGAATGTCGGCTCCCGCCTGAGCAAGCCTGGCTTCACCGTTTTGCCAAAGATAGGGGAGGCTAGTCCAACCCGACTCACGGCGGATCAACAAACGTGTTTCAATAAGTACTTCATTTTCCGGGTTGGTGACCTGAGTATCGAAAGGCATCGAAAAGGTTTTTGTTAATATTGTTCCTATTGGAAATTCAAAGGTGTCGGTGGGATGAAAAATGGCCTGTTTCCCCTCGGGAATAAAGATGAACCTGTGCTTGCTTGCATAATTGGTGAAAAGTTGAGTCGAAAGGTGGTAGGGCATGCCGGGGGGGACAGGGTCAGAAGTAGGCGTCTGGGGATCGACAAATAGTCCGTAGTGGGCTAAGTCGTCACAATCCTCTTTCATCAGTGCTTCCCAGTTGATACTGCTTGTTGTCTGTTCGCACAGCGATGCAGGTGTTACCGGAGTATCGGGCTGTGAAGGCGTATCGACTGAGGGGGACTCAATACTTTCAACATCAGAATCAGCCTCAGCTTCCGAGCCACCGCACGCCGATACGAGAAAGAGGGTTAAGAGTAGAATGATTAGGTTTTGCATACATCACCTGTGAAGGTTCTCGTCATCTGGCGGAGATGACTCATTGATGATCGGGAATAAAAAAGGCCGGGAGTATCCGGCCTTTTTGTTGCTATAAGCCTATTTCGATAAGCTTATTGTGAACAGCTTGCCATAGGCAGGCGCTTTATCCATTCATAAATGAGGTCTACACCCTCTGCGTGAGCCAGGCTTCGGCCAATTTCAGGCATACGGTCACCCGGGATCACAGTTTCCATCCTGAAGTGAAGGATTGAACGATCAGGTGCCGTAGGGACGACATCATAGCTCAGTGAACCACCGCCATAAGCGACAGGCGACTTACAGGTACCATGAGAGAAGCCCTCATCTTCGCTGTAGTCCCTGAAGTACTCGAGTTTGAGTCCCGTGTTAGAGGCATTACCTTCAGGACGATGACAATGGGCACAGTTGATATCAAGATACCCCTTGGCTGTCTTCATCAAGGTATCATCTGTCATTGCAGTTAGATTGACTTCATCTCCGTCAGAAAACGCCGGAATGGTATCTATGGTACTGATGTCCGGTACTCCCTGAAGAATACCTGCGGCCTGCCATTTCAGTAGCTGGTTCATCGCACCATCATGGTAGACATAATCTTTATTCAGATGACGCGCTTTAGGACCGATAGGTACAAATACCGCAGGACTATCGGCATCGGCTTTGAACTGATGACACTGCTTACATTGGTTCATGCTTGGAACGACATAATCAAAGTCTAAGGTTTCACCGTTATGAGTCACCTGTTTAGCCTGAATCGCACCCGCTTTGGCCAACACAGCATCGGTTTTATCAGAATTAAAGATGTAAGGCAGTGCAGTCCAGCCCGTTGAACGGCGGATCAATAATCGAGTTTCGACCATATCTTCGTTTTCTATGCCGCGCTGATCCGTGTCTGCGGGTAAAGCGAAAGTTTTAGTGATCACAGTTCCGACGGGGAAATCCATACTCTCTTCTGCCGAATAGTCAGCCTTCTTGCCTTCGGGCACGAACACGAAACGATATTTACTGGCATAATCGGTAAATAGCTGGGTGTTCATATCGTATGGCAGGCCACCTGAATTTGCCCCAACCGTTGGATTTGATGCATCGGCAAACAGATTATAGTCGGAAAGGCTTGGACAGTTTGCGCCTAACAGTGCGGGCCAATTGACGTTATCACCACTGGTTTCACACAGGGCTAAGTCACCATCGCCGACCAAACCTCCTTCGCCTTCACCTATGGTGCCACCACCGCCGATAAGGTTACCGCCATCACAACCTTCGACTTCATCATCGACGCCACAACCAAAGATCTCATCGCCAAACGTGACCGTGTGAACCGGTAAGCTCAATTGAGCACATTTCATGATGTCGGCTTGAGTCGGCTCATACAAGACATCTGCGATACTCATATCCGTATTATTGTTAGCGTAAAGTCGGCCAAATGAGACATCCCCATTATCGCTCGAACAGACATTATCACTGCCATCCTCGGCGAATGGAGTTTCCTGTAAGCCAAGGTAAGCGGCGGTGCCGTTATTGGATAGCATTTCTCCTAAGCCATCATAGAGCACGCCCGGGAATTTTCCGTGGGTGAAGAGATAGGCTTTAATGATGTCGTCGATAAGATAACCATTGGGTTTCTTACCATAGTCGGTAATGACGTTATCGTGAAGATAGATGTTACGCGGCGTAGGTCTCCAACCATCTTCAATGGGCTGACCGGGTTGACCGTAATTAGCAACGAAGGAACCCATATCCGGTTCGGCAATGAAGAAACTCGTTATTGCTACGCCCATGGTGTCGTGATTGGTGATCTCGTTATTGAAGATTTCAACATCATCGGTAGCTAATATGATCATGCCGGTACCCGGCGGAACGATATGTACACCGGCTGGGTTAGCCGAGGCATTGGCGAAGTTTTTGGTATTGTTATCGTACACTTTGTTGTTAAAAATTCGGACGCTCGAGCCATATCTATGGTTGTTGATCGGCAGATCAAAAACTAAAATACCACCGGTATTTCCCATGGCTTCGTTGTCGTATACGTCGGCATATTTTGAGTTTTCAATTTCAATTCCGGCCACATTCTCTTTAGCGATATTACGGCGTACGACGATATATTGAGATTGACCCACGTAGATACCTGCATCGGCACTACCTCGGACATAAGTATCTTCAATTAAGATATTTTCACACTCGACGGGGTAGAGGCCATAGGCGCCATTTCCTTCATCGAGTTCACCTTCCCAAACCGTAGCGAGACGGCGAAGAATGATCCCGTTAGTATTTTTGAGTTTAATACCGTTATTCTTGGCTTCATTGACCGAGAGGTCTTGAATGATGACGTTGACGGCGTTTTGAACGAAAATACCATCACCTGTGACAGATTCGGAAAAGTCTAATACGGTCTCATTCAACCCGTATCCCATGATGGTGATATTTTTTGCGAGTGTACCATCGCCATCCACATCACCGTCGAAGAGCAGTGTAGAAGCTATCTTGAAATTGCCTTTAGGCAAGACAATGACATCATTACTCTGAGCGTTGATCAGTGCTTCCTGGATCCGTATCGTGAGATCTTCTCCATCGGGGATCATGATTGCACCCTCGGGGAAACTGGGGCCAGGTTCGGGTGTCGGTGCAACGGTCTCGGTTTCGTCTTCGACGATCGGCTCGTCGTCATCCGATGAACAGCCAGCGATACTTAAGGCAACGGCACTGGCCACGAGAGAGGGCAATAACCATGATGGTTTCTTGTTAAACATAGCGTCTCCTGCTTATTTTTATTATTCCCTCCTTAGATTGCACTGACGTACTATATATGCAATGTGAAATCCGGCCAACAAGCCTGCAACATGTCTGCATCATTTTGTGTTTGTGAATATTAAAACGCATCGGTTGTAATTTTCATTTAAAAAACAATGATAAAGGTGTAAAACTAAACGTGGGTTAAAATTTGATAAATTGAAAGTTTTTTGATAGGGAATATGGGGCTTGAGGAATGATGGCTGTTATACCCATAGGTATCAGAAAGTGATCGACTCAGAGTTTTTTTGGCCTTGAGCTTTCTAGCCCGTAAAGTTTCGGGCTTTCCAGGTATTCAGCTCGGGCTTTAGCGTCGATCAGATATCGATACCGAAGCCTACGATGAATTGATAATCGTTTTTGTCGGGTAGAGTGCCATTAGAGTCTGCTTGAGGCTTGTTGGTATGATCCCAGACCAGAGAGAGGTCGAGATCAAACATGTCGGTGAGTTCAATGGAAAAGCCCGCCAGAGCGTGGTGTGTATATCCACCTGACTTCTCATTACCGTATTGGACTCTGTACAGGGTATTGAAATCAATGTCTTCGGTAATTTCTGTATCAAATGCCGTGTCTACTACTAACGCTGTACTGCCATCGTCTTCACTTTCATCGATAGCGACATTATCGAACTTGGTAAAGGTATATGCAGGACCCCCTGTGATGCTCCAGTTTGATTTTTGCGTGCCCATAATGTCGTAACCCATACCGAAGCCGAGCGTATTCTTGTATTGAATATTTTTTATCGGATCCAGATATATTTCGGCAAATACCGGACGCAGGTAGAACTGCTTGGAGAGGTACCAGTCGAAATAGGCGTTCAGACGATGATTGTTGATATTATTCTCGCCCTTAGACTTCGAGTAGTTGCCTAAGTAATCGAAGTTAAAGCGTGATTCGGTTGTACGGCGATGTGCATTGGCTATCGCGTTAAAGTCGACTTGATCGGTATTTCCCGAACGCAGATTAGCTCCCAGTGAAATTTTACTCGACCAGTAGTTTAACTCCGTTTGCTCGCCTGCTATTAGCGTCATGACTTTGCTGCGATCAAACTCTTCCCCATCGATATAGACCTTGCCACTTTTAAGTCGCAGCATACCCGTCTTCGTCGTTAGGTTTGTAAAGCCTACGCTGACAAGGCTATGACTCTGGATCACTTGAACCTCTTCCCAGTCGATAACTATGGTATCGAGCTCTTCACTTTAAAATTCTAAATTATACCAATTGCATTAAGTAATTAATCAATTCAGAGCCCCTCAGGATTTTCAATTCAAGGCGCATAGATGAGGAAATGGTTATTCCCTTTTAAGTCAATGCAAAGCAGAAGTGGGAAGCCTGAGGGACTCACGTAGTGCGAGTTTCAAAGCCCTTTATGCTGCACTGGATGCTTTCGATATAGAACAACTATTAGCTTCAATCATCCTACTTGCCTACAGAGCTTTGAACTCTCGCTGAATGGTCAGGTATTTAATGCAATTGGTATTATCATAAAGGTTCTTAATCTCACCTTTAAGCAGTTCGAATGAGGTTAATTGAATCCAGTCGTATGATGAATCGGTAGGGGGAAAAAGCTGGGTCGGAGTAAGCCTGTCAGAAACAGCACCTTCGGGTATAGGAGTCTGCGCCTGAGCGGTGAATATTAAGGCCAAACCCAGCCCTAAGGTCATATGAGATAATACGGTCTTTTTTACCTTGTTATTCATAAGTGCTATTCCAGCAGGATCATCATTCGAAATGTACTATTAATGCCGATATTTTGTCGAGAACTCTTTATAAAGCAAATGACTAGTGTATTTAGGGTGTTTACCTAAAGCGCATTTTTAACCCATGGAAGGATAAATTCTGCGATATCCCCCTGAGCCTCTGCATTCGGGTGTATGCCATCTCGTTGCATCAGTTCAGGCTTTGTTGCTATCTGGGTCATGAAAAATGGCAGCAGGGTGATTTGATGTTCACTCGCCAGATCTTTATACACCTGTGAGAACATTGAGGCGTATCTGGGGCCATAGTTTGGTGGAACCATTATCTCAGATAAGAGCACTTCGACATCTTTAGCCTGAGAGAGGGTAATTATTTTTGTAAGATTTTCTTTCAATTGCTGAGGTGTAAAACCACGCAACCCGTCATTACCACCCAGCTCTATTAAGATTAACTCGGGCTTGGCAGATTCAAGCAGGGCGGGCAGTCTACGCAATCCACCCGCCGTTGTTTCACCGCTGACCGAGCCATTTATTATCTCATGTTCGGGGAGTTTAGCCCTTAAAAGGTTCACCCAGCCCTTATCTTCATCGACGCCATAACTTGCGCTAAGGCTATCACCTAGGATTAATATAGGGGCAGCGGATATTTGAGTACAAAAGAAAACAGACACCAGGGTAAACAGGCCCAAAGCAGATTTAAGCATGGAAAAGAAGGGTTTTATGTCAGAAGTCAGTGCTATCACAGTAAAAAATCTCGTTAAGTCAGTGGCTACCCAGGAGGGAGAACTTACTATCCTCAACGGCATTAATATGGATGTCAAGCAGGGGCAAAGTATTGCGATACTCGGTCCATCCGGCTCGGGTAAGTCAACCTTGCTTGGATTACTCGCTGCGCTCGATACACCGACCAGTGGAGAGATCATACTCGATGGTGTCGCTCTACAGTCTTTGGATGAGGAGAAGAAAGCCGCTCTGAGAAAGCAGAAAGTCAGCTTTATTTTTCAGTCTTTCATGCTGGTCGATACCCTCAATGCACTGGAAAACGTGATGCTTCCTGCTGAACTTGCCGGGATCAACCGGGCAAAAGAGAAGGCCGAGGCCATGTTAGAAAGAGTCGGATTAAGCCATCGACTCACTCATTTTCCTAATCAACTATCAGGTGGTGAACAGCAAAGAGTCGCCATCGCCAGAGCCTTTATCTGCGAGCCGAAAGTTTTATTTGCCGATGAGCCTACCGGAAATTTAGATGCGGTAAATAGTGAAAAGGTCGCCAATATGTTGTTCGAGTTAAACAGGGAGTGTGAGACAACCTTAGTGTTAGTCACCCATGATCTGGTATTAGCCAAGCGATGCGAGCGTCAGTTGTTAATGGACACCGGGGTGATAACGGAATCTCCTGGAGAGCCGAGTGATGGCAGCGCTCTATCGAGCAAGCCAGCGCCGAGTCATCTGGCTAGTGTGGAGGCTCTCTGATGGAGATAAGCTTAGCCTGGAGGCTATTTAAGCGAGAGCTACTGCAAGGGCAGCTAGTATTAATCGTTTTAGCCATCACGTTAGCCGTGTTATCCGTAACCGGGTTAGCCAGAGTCAGTGAAAGATTACAGATAGCGATTAATGGACAGGCCTCTAAGTTTATCGCCGCGGACAGGATCATTAACTCTCCGGTTAAGATTGATGAGTCATTTATCGCAAAAGCCGAGGAGTTGGGTTTAGCGCATGTGTCGAGCATGCAGTTTAACTCCATGGTATTCGCCGAGGATAAGTTTCAGCTGGTGACCGTACGTGCCGTTGGAGAGGGATATCCCCTCAAAGGAAAAATTGAGCTCAATTCAGATTCTGGTACTCACTCAGCAGAAGGGACGGGCTTACCCGGTTCTGGTCAGTTGTGGTTTGAGACGCGACTGGGCGGCTTACTGGCCTATCCCGAATCCCTGGAGCTGGGCAACAGACAGTTTACGCTCAGTGAAGAGATATCCCGTCTGCCCGATGCCGGTTTTAACCCGTTTGCCTCGTCTCCGGTTGTGCTGATCAGGCTCGATGATGTTGCAAGTACCGGGGTTATACAGCCAGGGAGTCGCGTGACATATCTGGCGCAATTTTCCGGAGCCGAGGAGCAACTGAAACAATTTGAGTCCTATGCAAAGCCTAATCTGACCTCCAGCCAACGTTGGGTCGATGTGCAATCCGGTGAATCTCCCATCGCAGATGCGGTGAAACGCGCCGAGCGATTTCTGTTACTGGCAAGCCTGTTAGGAATAGCACTGGCTTGTGCTGCCATTGGTATCGCGGCCCAGCGCTATTGTCATCGTCACTATGATGTCGTGGCCATGTTAAAAACTTTTGGTGCATCGGGCAGACAGATCCGCACTTTATTTGGCATGCACTTGTTGTTAGTGACCTTATTCGGGGTCACTCTTGGCCTACTCGGTGGTTTTGCTCTGGATGCCATTATCACCTCCTTCCTGCCCGAAGAGATAGCGGCTTACTCACCACCTTTTATTCGACCGATTTTATTAGGCTTGGCGACAGGCTTCATCAGTGCGTTTATGTTTTCGGCTTACCCTCTGATGCGCTTGCTCTCTATCCCACCACTGCGGGTACTGCAACGTCAACTGGAGGGATTACAGTTAGGGATGTGGTTGCACCTGCTGCTCAGCTTGAGTGCCATGGCGCTGTTAGGCTATCTCTACTCTAAGAGCCTTCCATTGACCCTGACTGTGGTTGCTGGAGTGCTCTTGCTGGGCGTGTTACTCAGTATTTTGGGTTTCCTGATGATCCGTATGGGTCACAGTATCGGGATGAAAACGACTAATCCGCTGCAATTGGCATTAGCCGGGCTTAGGCGTCGTGCTAAACAAAATGCAGTTCAACTCGTTGGCTTCAGTAGTGCACTCGTCTTGCTTTTGACGATTCTGGCTTTAAGACAGGATCTACTCAGTGAATGGCAAAATCAGTTACCCGAGAATGCACCCAATTACTTCTTAGTTAACATCTCTCCCGATGAAGAGGCTGCACTGGGAGATTACCTGAAAGCCAATACGGTTAAGACTACGGATATCTATCCCGTCGTCAGGGGACGCTTAACCGAGATCAACGGTGAAAAACTGATCTCGGCTGAACAGGAAAAAGCCGGCGCTAAGGGGCGGTTAGGTATCTCTCGTGAGTTGAATCTCACCTGGCGAGACGCCTTGCCACCGAATAATGAAATTCTGGAAGGTGAGTTTAATGCCAATGAGGACGATGTTTCGGTAGAGTCTGGCGTCGCCGAACGTTTAGGTATCAAGATTGGCGATAGCTTGACTTACGTTATCGATAACCAAAGGTTAGTCGTGAATGTTGCTAGTCTGCGAGCGGTTCATTGGGAGACACTGCAGCCAAATTTTTTCATGATTTTCACTCATGCCTCCTTGGCACCATTTTCTCATACCTCGATGGCTAGTTTTCATCTGGAAGATAACAAACAGGGGGTGATACTGGATATTATTAAGCAGTTCCCAACGGTATCTATCATAGATGTGGGCACTATGATTAAACAGCTCAGGCAGATCATAGACCAAGTGTCATTGTCATTGACCTTAGTGCTGGTGCTTGTGGTGTTGGCGAGCAGTTTGGTCATGATAGCCCAAACTGAGGCGGGCATGGCGACGAGACAGAGGGAGCTTGCCGTGCTGAGAACTTTTGGCGCCTCGGGTTGGTTATTGAGAATGGCGACAGGTCTCGAGTTTGCGTTACTGGGGACTGTAGCGGGTTTTCTTGCGGTGATTGTTGCTGAGTTTACCCTTTATCTGCTTAAGACTCAGGTGTTCGAGTTGAATGTGTACATGCATTGGCCATGGTGGGGAATCGCGCCTGTGTGTGGCGCATTGACCGTTGCCTTATTGGGCGTTTGGCGCTGCAGGCAACTGCTAAGCAAATCCTGTGCAGACTTGCTTAAAGCCGGGTAAAGTCATTGTCGCTGTGATTAAAAAGGGCTATCTCGGTGAGGTAGCCCTTTTTGTTATTTAGCGGTGAAGATCTCTGTAAATGCATCATTTAATCTCGGGTATTGAAAGGTGAAGCCTGCGTCCAGTGCCCGTTTTGGTTTAACATATTGGCCCTGGGTCAGTAACTCTGCCATCTCACCCAGGGCGAGATTGAGCACAAAGGATGGCATGGGGATTATCGCCGGTCGGGACAGGGCTGAACCCAGACTGGTCGAGAACTCCTTGTTGCTTACCGGATTAGGAGAGGTGGCATTATAGACGCCACTGCATTCACCATGCTCCAGCAGATAGACAAACAGCGAGATAAGATCTTGCTGGTGGATCCAACTCATCCCTTGTTCGCCCGAGGCGATGGGGCCGCCTAAGCCTAACTTAAATGCCGGTAACATCTTTGGTAGCGCTCCTCCACTTAACCCAAGCACCAATCCTATTGCGATAATGCAGACCCGTGTGTTATCTGATTTTGCGTTTAAGGCTGAACTCTCCCATTTGTGGCAAACTGTTTGAGTAAATTCAATATCACCGCTTTGGGTTGACTGCGGGTCGTCAAAATAGCTTTCATCGATGGGAATTGGCCCCAGTTGACCGTAACGTCCGATCGCCGAGGCGCTTATGAAGACCCAAGGTGGGGTCTGGCTTTGGGCTATAAGCTCCGATAGACGGGCCGTGATATTCCATCGACTATCACAGATCAGCTGTTTTTGTTCAATGCTCCATCGTTTACCGGCTATGGGTTCACCGGCTAAATTGATC
>PJEL010004678.1_pt1 | contig 11204 bp, 16 predicted proteins | sample 1853271 | NCBI WGS metagenome assembly PJEL01 (sample SAMN08108733, study PRJNA415343) | Invertebrate metagenome, whole genome shotgun sequencing project. | host: Globobulimina | place: Sweden: Gullmar Fjord | collected 2015-08 | reverse complement strand
AGCTGCCAGCTCGAGGCGCTGAATGTCTACGAGGCGATTGTCTAGGAATTCGCAGGACACCCAGGTTAGCTTCAGATTCGGAGCATTGATGGCCTTTGGCAGAAGCTACGTGATGACACTGATGTTGACGGTGGGCTGCGCTCACAAGGCGGCTCCGGCCGAGCGACTCTTGAGTCAGACAGTCGTAGATCCCGGGACTGCGATGCATGAACGAGAGCCGAAGTCATCCACCGACTTCGTCCCCAGGCAACCGCTGAACGCGGAGCAAATGGCGTTTGCTGGTGTTTGGGCTTCGGACGCGTACAACCTGTACATCTCCGGTGTGGGGTCGATCTGCGTCACATTGAGAACGGGCACCTCGTACAAGAGTTCGTCTGCTCCGATCGCGTCGATGTCTGCTACTACGATAGTCACGAACCTGTGGTGGATGAATCACAGCTTGAATATCGACCGCGCCCCACGGGTAGCGGGCGACAAAGAGCAGCTGGGGCTGGCCGGCCGAGTGTGGACGCGAGTGGCCCCGGCTGAGAGTGTGGTGGTCTCCAGGTCTGGCAGCTGGACAGCGAGTGAACCGAACGTGGGCTGCTCGGGCTAGCCAAGGCTCTTGGTTCTGGATGCGTCTGCAGAGCCGTGGGTACAGTCCATCAGGAGGGCACCATGGTCACCGGATACGAGGCGTCAACGCAACGGACCAACGCCGAGTGTCAGCCGGTTCTTCATCGACTAGCTGCCAGCTCGAGGCGCTGAACGTCTACGAGGCGATTGTCTGACTCAGAAGTGGACGCAGCCAGTCACTTCCCAGCCCTGGTCGAATTCGAGTAGGCCGCACATCAGCTCCGTATCCACTTCAGCTATGACATCGCGGTCGCCCTCCACATAGAACTCGCCTAGGATGCCTACCTTGATAGAGCCTTCACCCTCGCTCTCCATGGTGCGAAACTGCCCGCAATCGGTGACGACGGCATTGCTGGACTCGGAACCGCTCTGGAGCATGATCCTGTTGGACTTGACCCAGGCGGTGGCCATATTGCAGGCCTCCGACTTGGTGAGTGAACCGTCCGAATCCGTATCTGCATCTTCGCCGCAGCCCAGTACCACCGACAGCAGCACTACCGCAAACTTCCAACTACGCATGTGTTCCTCCGTACCTGCCTCTATCGAGTCGAGGCCCCCGCGGCATCTTCAGGTCCCGAAGTCGTCCGTGGGTACAGTCCATCAGGAGGGCACCATGGTCACCGGATACGAGGCGTCAATGCAACGGACCAACGCCGAGTTTCGAGCGACGACCTCAGGACGCGATTGTGTGATATCAAAGGAAGCAAGGGGCCTTTCGACGACCATGGCGGTCCCGAGCTCCTGCTGGTGGTCTTCGAGTCTTGGAGACTCCAAGATCGCCGCAATACGAGTCAGCAGGGGTTTGATGTCGCGGTCTTGTGAAAGCGAGAGAAGGCCTTCGATGGCTGATTGATTGGTGTGGGCTGCGGTGGCCAGCGTCCCGGGAAGACCGAGCGCGTCGAGGATGGCGTGCGCGTACTTCCGCTTCCCACCCTGGTAGGAGGCTGGCGGGACTGCCTTTCGGCCCCCGAGCAATCGGAGAGTGACGGCTGCTGACCCGCAGCACAGCTCGACCCAGCGGACACTCCTCATCAGCTGTCACCAGAGGCCGACCGTGCCCCCGAGACTGTTCGACGTGTTCCAGGAAGCTCGAGAGGCAGACAAAGCAATGAGGAGTTTTCGCTCGCGAGACGTCAATGCTGCAGGAGGAAGCAATGAACCGAGACGGCCAGCAGAACCACATCGGTGGACGAATGGTGCTCCCGCGTCGACGGGTTCTGACGCGCAAGGTACGGGTCAGATGTGGAGGGGTAACGATGGTGAAGACCCTGGGCGCCACCTTGGCAATCCTCAGCGCGGCCGCCTGCACGGCGCCCGAAAGCACCCGTAGCATGGACACCAACACATCTTCCGCCCCGTGTGAAGTGTGGGAGGGGGACTACTGGGTTGAGAGCTCAGAGGATTTCTCCGCCATGGGAAACATCTGCGAGATTGCCGGCGATCTCGTATTCTTCGAGACCGACCTCACCGATATGAGGGGCCTGGAACGACTGGTTTCGGTGGGCGGAGACTTGTGGGTCGCAACCAACGGCTCCCTAACCAGCCTCCATGGTTTGTACGGTCTAGCCCATGTCGGCGGCGCGCTGTCGATCACCCACAATACCGCCTTGGCGGATCTGGGAGATATCCCTCTCATTTCACTAGAGGGACGGCTGAAAATCTACGGCAACACGGCTCTCACGTCCCTCGAGGGGCTGTCCAACCTCACGGCCGTGGGCGCCCTTGAGATCGGCTCTTCCGGGTCCCTGACCGATCTGGACGCCCTAGCCAACCTCCAGACATCCGGTGAGCTCAAACTGGCGAACAACGACGTGCTCACCGACCTCGACGGGCTATCAGGACTCACCGCCATCGACGGGAAGCTGGATCTCCAGGGCAATGATGCGCTCACAAACATTGATGCCCTCTCCGGCGTCGAATCCATCACTGAACTCAGGCTCGCGAGGAGAGCCCGGCGACCTTCATCCACTCCTGTGCATCATCCAAGGCAAGCCGGAGGGAGCCGCCGGTATGCCGGAACAGGATCAAACGCTCTTGATCGCCCTCAAACCCAATATATCCCCCCATCTTTGTCCCGAAGGCCAAGACGGCCGCGCGCCGCCGCTCGATGTCCACGACCACCACATCGGGCTCGTCATGCCACACCAACCACCGACCGCTCGGAGAGAGCATGGCGCCGCTGTACTCCCCCTGATGCCGCCAAGCCCGAACAGAGGGAAGGCCAGTTATCAGGCGCCCATCTCTGCGATCCAACACGCTGGACCCCGCCTGGTCGCTGGAAGCCCAGATCACTTGGCCATCTGCAGAGACCTGCATGCGGCTGGCGGCCACGCCGACGTCGAATTCATCGACCACCACCCCAGTCTCCGGATCCAGGACGGACAGGCTGTTCTCGACCTCGGTGAAGTTCCCGAGGAGTTGAGATCCGCCCTCGCCGTCGGATATGAAGATGGCCGTTCCACTGCGATAGCCCTCTAGATCCCGAGCAAACGGGCGCTTCGCGAGGGCGCGTCGCACCAGGGCCAGGGTCTTCGGGCTCGGATCGTCCCGGAGGGAGTCGAGCAACAGCGCAATGGCTTCGGCCGGTTGATCCAGCGCCATGCGCTCCATTGCGGCGACCAGCCGGTCCTTCTCCAGGTCGCGTTCAGCGAGCCTGCCAGATGCGAGGGAGGTGCACCCAGCAAGGAGCCCGATCGCGAGGAGTCGCGCCTTCATCGTGGCCTGGCAGTTTCCCATGGCCCAGTATGCCACGTTGCCAAGCATGTGTAGTGGCGGTATGCCCTAGAAAGAAGGTTTCTTGCTCCCCTCCGCTTGGCCGCCCCGACTCACTACGCGAACGCGCTCAGAACGAGGACGCCAGTTGACCTCGTTCATGCCACAAGGACGCGCTCGGGAGTGGATCCGCTTGGGTGCCCCGAGGGTGGGTCCGGTTGGCCGCCCCTTGACACGCGAATCACGCCCTCTGCATATGGACAAATAGGGCCGCTCGCGCTAGTCCCAGCCATGGAGAAACTACTGATTCCAGCTGCCATGTTGTTCATCATGGGGATGCATTGTGGGCCCGAAGAATTCGACGTTGTGGACACAGATACAGACTGGCCCTGCGAATCAAAGACCGTGATGCCTGGAGACGTCCAAATGGGCGGCTCCTCAGACCACCCGAACATGAAATGCGTGTCCGAGCTTGAGGGCAACCTCACCGTCGGGAGCGCTTGTGAGTTTCTCGAGCTCCGGGAGCTCCGGTATCTCAAGATTGTCCGTGGGGATCTGCGGATCGTTAAATGTTCGGATCATCCTCGGCTATCAGAACTTGGAAACCTGGAGTTGATTGGCGGCGAGCTGGAAATCACCGGCAACAGGCTCGGCTCGGGGCTGTGGAAGCCCATACCCGGAATGCGCATTGACGGCGATGTGACGATCACCGGGAATACCTTCCTATGTCAGACTGATGTCGACGCTTTTGTAGGCGCCCTCTCAGTCGGAGGGTCAATCGACGCTGTCGGCGAGGATTGTTATGGGACAAACCATCGCTAATCCCCGACTACTCCAGCTCCTAGTGTTGTAGGGCGCCCTATGTGATCATAGTGACGGCAACATGCTCACCGAGCATGTCATATTCCCGGAAGGGAGTGCCATAACGACCTGGACATACGACGCCGCAGGCAACATCCTGACCGAGGAAGAGACTCTGGGCACTTCAACCATAATCTGGGCTTGGACCTACGACGATGCGGACAATATGGCCACGGAAGAATTCGACAACTCCCCTCCAGATGGTAGGGCGGATTCCCGCATGACCTACTTCTGGGACTGCTGACGTGGTGCTGTGGTCGATAGTACTGTTGCTTCAGTCGCTCTGAAGCGTCGTTGGCGATGCCAGCCCGACACCGAACCGCCCGCGCTCCTCGACCTGGTGGAGGTGGACTTTGGATCGGCGCTCCGCCTGCTGATTCTCCTCCGACCTCGAGATCGATGAGCTCCGCTGTGGCAAGATGGCGGCATGAAGGCGTCTCACGCGGTGTTTGTGTTGGCTTCAGCGGCTCTTCTGGTCCTTCCCGGCTGTCGGCGGAGTGGGGCCAGGACGCCCGCCGAGCAACACCGCGTCTGTGAAACGGACTCCGACTGCGTCCTCCTCACTGGTTGTGGCTGGTGCAGCATCGAAGCCGTCCACCGGGACTTCGTGGACCGGTATGAGCGCGAGTGCTTCGCCTACAACGGCGACAAGTGCGGACGTCGGTCCGGGCACCCCGACACCGGGACTGACAAGGCCATCTGTTCCTGGCAAGCCGTGTGTCTCGAAGACCAGTGCGAGGCCAGGTGTCCAGACGAGTGAACGGACCGGTCCGGGCTGGGATCATCAGGGAACGAGGTGGGCTCAGCAGCCCTGATCGTTGGGTGTGTCTGGCGTTAGTGCACGACAGCGCATCCCGCCAGCGATTCGATCGAGGTTCTGTGGTTCTTCGAGCACCATTCCAGAGGGGCCTCAGGCCGCGACGCGCCACTGGTATCTGTGGTGCAGCCCGCCCCCGTCGTGTGCCAATAGTCGATCGATGCGCACATAATCCAGGTCCGCGGTCATCACGCCGCCTCAGGCAGGAAGACTTGAATGCGCTGACCACGCCCTGACCAACACCACGCGCCGATCTCATCCGCGAGCTGGTCAAGGAGGACCGCGCCGCCATGGGCAACTATGTCTCGAGCGAGCATGGCTACCCCGTCGCCGACAGTGGGCGGCTCGCCGCGGCGCCACCTGTCGAGCACGTCGGCAACGATGGCGTGTACTGCGACGCCATCGTCGGCGGGTAGAGCGTGCGATGCCATCCATTCGACGGACGGCGCTCGCGGGCCAAATCCAGTCTGGATCGAAAGGCGGCTTCGAGGAGCGACCTGGCGAGGGTGCCGGCGCACTACGGGGCGAGCTGGGAGACCGCGCGGGACCGGATTGCGGGGATCGTAGCGATGGCTCTGGAAGGGCACACCCAGGCGGACATCGTGAGGGCTACTGGGCTGTCGAGGACGGTGGTGAAGAAGGCGTTGGTGGCGGGAAAAGGAGTGCTCGGGCACCCCGAATCCCTTTGAATGGCGCGGATAGAAGCTGGCGTGTTCGACAGCAGGTTGGTGGCGATCGTGGTGATGGCGCTGGAGGGACGCGCAGGCGCACATCGTGAGGGCTGTCGAGGATGGTGAAGACGGCGTTGGCGGGGGCACGCCTTTTCATGGGTGCTCGATGCACGGTTGTAGGGGTGGGGTAGGCCGCGTTCATAGACGTGTTTGGCATGACCGGCCGACCTGTCGGACCGGAGGCGGCATCTGCGGCTCGTGGGCGTACGCGAACTCCAGGAGTCACGCGCGAATAAGTTCCGGCGCTGTATGTATCTACCTCCGCTTGGCGGCCTATTCTCAACGCAGGATCGATCGATCCTCGAGGAGTCACTGTCCGCTATTCACACGGCCCGCAGGCATCGCCGTGCGTCAGGTGAGCGGGCACGGCGTTGTCGCTGATGCAGAGGGTTTTCTCCGCGGGGTCGTTGGGCTTGTGGCAGACGTTGACCTTGCCATTCTTGCACTCGAACGCGCTGCATGTGGGGTCAGGTGCACAGGTCCCTATGATCTCCGTACCATGCAGGTTCGCACCGGCTGAAATGTCGCAGACCTGCGCATCCATTCGCAGCGCTATGTCGGCAGTCAGCGTCGCCCCATCGGCGACCACGAGTCGATTGAAGGCCTCGATCACGACATCCGACCCAGTCGTAGAGATCGATGCGCCGGCACCCACCGACGCGAGATCGTCCGGACCAGCGCCCGTGGACCGCAGGTTCACGTCGCCGCTGCTGACCAACATCGTGGTCCCTTCCAGCGCCGCCGCCCGCGCGGCCTCCACCAAGAGGTCCTCGCCAGTGATCGTTGTCCCAGTCCCGATCTGAACCGAGCTTGTTGCGGTATCACCGGTAGAACGGACGATTGCGTCCCCTGACGTGATGGCGCAACGTGGGCCGATGCTGACGCTCTCCAGGCCCTGGATGGCCAAATGGCCCGTGGTCACTGTGAGATCTGGCCCGAGGGCCACTGGTCCCTCCGAGGACTCCATCGTGACTGCCGCAGCGTTGATGCCGACGTCGGCAGTGGAGGCATCGGTGCCTACGGACACGCCACGGGAGCCGTACAGGCACATCCGGTCGGCGTTGATGTCCAGTCGGCCAGACGCTCCGACCACGTTCATCGTGCAGGGCGAGAGCACTTCGAACGGCCCTTCGGCGTTGAAGAGGATGTTCAGGTCCGCAAAGGTCGACCCGTTCCAGCCGAAGTCGCGCGAGTATTTCCAGAGTTCCAGGCCATTGCCGACGCTGACCGCTTCGCCACCTCCGCGGCAGCTCCAGGTCGTCGCGCCTGCAGCAGCGTGGACAATACCCAGGATCTCGTCGTTTGCCTCAAAGGTCGTGGGACAGAGCCGATCTGCGGGCAATGGTGGCGGTGTTGCGGGTGGCGTCTTCGGCATCGGTACAAACGAAACGTCGCAGCCATCCTCGGGTCGATTCGTGAAGCAGTGCATGCGCCATGCCCAGATGACGTGCCGTCCGTCCGCGGCCAGCTGCGTCTCGCTCTGGCGCATCGCGTCGAGCAGGGCATCGCGGGCCGTCGTGGTGCCCCCCTGTTTCACTGGATGACGCCAGGCCGGAATGTTGAGGTGCACCTCTCGATCTTCGTGGACCTTGGCCTGCGCCATGACTTGGGCAACGGCGGAGGTGAAGGAGACCCTGCGCTTTTTGAAGGTCACCTCATGGTCGAAGAGCCCTCCGGATGGCACGTACTGGCCCGTTGGACCGTGGACGTGGGTCGGCGTGATCTCGATGCGATCATCGGAGGCGACAACGCGATATTGAGCGACGATGTTCAGCGCATTATACGCGTCGACCGCGGCATGTGCGGCTGCCTCGGCGCTGACTAGCGGATCGGGATCGAGATTCGGGTCGTAGGAAAACGTGAGCGCCGCTCCGACGATGCCGTACAGCTCGACCGACGGGCGAACGCCTGTCAGTGGCGTGAACGAGTCCGTGACGTTGATGATGTCGCCCTCGTAGGTGATCCAGGCGTCGGTGTAGGACACCGGCCAGCCGTGCACATCTTGGAATTGCTCAACGGCTCCGAGCAGCGGCTGAGCGCTGGTGAACTCCACGTCGATTGGAGCGCTCCGGGCCGGCGACGCAAATAGAAGCCAGACTAGGCCGACTGCGGCGAGTCTATGGAGATCAGTAGTTCGTGGTGTCAGCATCACTGCCCCCTGAAACATTTCGAATCGCCGTCACAGTCGTCGAGCCGATGTTGATCTCCAATAACCCTAGATCTTCATAGGTCTGCCACTCGTCGACGCCGGTCAGATGGCGGCATAGCATTTGCATGTCTTGATCAACGGCCATCTGGCAGGGAGCAAGTCCGACCTGCCGATACCTATCGATGCATGCGCTGGGGAGCCCGATGCCGTCGGTCTTCCATTGATTCTGACTGCCAACGCGCCAGTCCGGCGCGTTCGCCTGTCCAGCCAGAGTCATTCGATTGCAGAGCTGACGAGGAATTGAAGCGGGGTTAGCATGGTTCTGACGATAGGTACGATATCTGTCCCAGCAGGTGTCGACGGAATACGGACTTGGGGAGTGCTCGCGTGTTCTCCGACCGCCAAACGACGCATCCATGGGTAGCACGTTTCCAGCGAACGCCGCGACCGTGCGGCCGGGACTGCCAGACTCGCACTGGTTTGGGCGATCCCCGTCCTTCTTGCAGTCCCAGCCATCCTGTCCAGCCAACGGCAAGAACTCAGCCACCTCGTTCTGGGGCAGCACACAGACGTAGTTGTGGCGTACCAATACCCGGTTAGGTCGGGATGGGTTCCACTCGCAGGTATTGCCAGCGCCGTTCTTCACCTCAAGGCGGAGCTTGGCGTCGTTCGATGCGTTGGTGGGTGTGGTCACGGCGAAAGGGACGGATATCGGCAGTTGCTGTCCGGCCAGCACTGTAACGTCCCCGCCTTGTGGCAGGCCCGGGATGCTCACCGGCCCGATGAGTCCAGTCTGGTCGACATCCCATCGGAAGTCGCATTCGTCGTTGGATAGGTTCTCGACTGTGAACTCATAGAGCTCGAGAGCGCCCCCGGCGACGGCGTGTAGGTTTTCGCCGGTGACGCTACAGGTACACGCTGCGAGGGTCACGTCGATCTGCTTGCCGGAGATCGTACCAGGCGACAGTTGTTGGCCGGTCATATCAAACAGGTCCGCGCTTCCCAACAACCGACCCACCCCACCTCTGCTGGCGAAGTCATCTTTGATAGCAACCTTTCGAGTGACCACCTTGGGGGAGTTGTTCGCGTTGAGGTAGACAGTGCCCTCCCAGGAAGCGCCAAGGACAGGCGGGCCGAGCGGCACGAAGCGCCCCCCTGCGCTCTGCACCTTCCAGTCAACTCTACAGCTGCCTCCGTCGGGGACGGTGTCAGACGAGATGATGAGGTCGAAGTCGAGGCTGCCGACACCACTCGGCCTCAGTTCGACAGGCGACATCGACAGCGTCCCTTGTGTGCAGAACTCGACGATCTCGACCGCCATCGGCGGCGCGCAGTTCTGATCGTCGGTGATGTCGAGCCGCCTCAATCCGAAGCTACTGGTTGGCATGGTCACCGTCGTCTGCTTGGGAAGCCCAAAATCTGGAATCTGCGGCGCCAGGTAGTTTGGGAACTCGAGTGGCGTTACGTTCAGCCCCACTCCTTCGGCCCGCAGAGTCGTCGTGCACGCCTCGCCGGGCGGTTCGCCGGGGAGGTCGATAGCAAGGTTCGTCAGCTGTCGGGTGAACACGAAGGCGTCACCTTGACCAGCAACCAAGCGAAAACTGAGAACGCCGGGGATTGCGGGGCCTGCCGGCAGCGCGGAAACCTCGGGAGACAGATAGTGACAATTCATGGGCTCGCAGGGCGCGGGCGTGGCCGATGCGCCAACGACGAGTACCGACAGTGTAAGGAACGGGAAGAACACCAAATCGAGACCCCGATAAAGAGGAAGGCCACTTGAGTATATGGCCACTCTGGTTCGGATGCAAGATGTCAGGCGACGAAGATCGGCTGCGGGTGGCTAGTTGCTGGGCGGAAGGGGCAGATGAAAACGAGCTTCGAACGAGAAGGGTGGAGATTGTTTGGCCCACGTCGAACCCGACGGTCAGTGGATGCAGCAGATAGGCTACAACCTGACAGATGCGGACAAGGGCTACACATCGTGATGACGTCTTGTGCACAGTTGGGTTCCGATAGCTACTCGAGGACAACGACCGCAAGGTCTTGCGGCTTCCTTCCAAGAGCCCGAACCTCAACGCTTCCGCAGAGCGATTCGTGCTCTCTGCGAAAGCCAGAGTGTCTGAGGAACAAGCTGCCGGCATCCCTGGAGACGGAGAAGCAGAAGGATGGGTCATGGCGATGCCCGCGCCCTACCCCATCATTGTTGGGCGTCGTCGAATCTCGCTCGTCGGCATCATGAGGCGACCACGACGAGGAGCTTTTGCCGTCAGCGTGAACCACGGACAAACGCCAGTAATCATCAGCCACTTCCCACGATGTTCCGAGCGAAAAGGAGGGTTGTAGTACCTTTGTCTGATTGCGCGCGCGCTCGTCTCTGAAAAAACTGGAAACCCCGCGGAAATCTCTCCGGACCCCCGGACCCCCGTCGGTATCACGTACTGAGCCGACCGGAATCCAGGGGAGAAGGCCATGGCGAGAACGAAGTCGGAAGTCAGAGCGGCCGTTGACCAGCTGCGCGAATCTGCTGAAGCAAACGGCGGAAAGCCGAACCTGCGCGCGGTGGTTCGCGCTACTGGAGTGCCCCGTACGACGCTGCGGAGATGGTGGGCGACGGCGACCTCGCCTGTGGCCACTTCGCCGACGGACCCCCCTGGAGCATCGGCGGACCCCCTGGAACCCTCGAGCTCGCCGGCCAACGTCGACCGCGCCAGGCAGTTGCTGACCCTGGACGAGCGGGCGGCCCGAGTGGAGATCCTGGCTCGTGCGATGCAGGAGCGGGACTCGGCCACGAGCGCTGCTGTCCGCGCCCGGCTCACTATCGCGGTTGCGAAGCTCACTCTCGAGCTTCGGGCTCTCGAGCCCTCGGTCAAGCCAGCGACCCTGCGGACGTGGCCCGACGAGCATCTAGAGGTGGCCCTGCGGGTCACGGGGGGCAGCTGGCGATGGTCACTGCCAAGGGCATAGCCACACTGTGTGGCCCGACGACTACCTCGAGGTTGCCCTTCGGATCTACGGCGAGCGGTACAAGGGGCGGATCCTCCTGGTGACTGACCAGGGCCGGGCCCGGCTGGACGAGGACGGCTGGCAAGCAACGCCAGGACAGGGGACATTGCCGACAGAGGGGTTGTGACTACCTTGGGTCAATCCGACGGAGGGATCGTTCATGCTCGACATCACCATTGCCAACGGGGAGCACGTCACCCTGTTCATCTCGAACTGCACAGGCGGTGCGGTGAGCGCCAGAATGGACGATCTCGGTGGGTCGGGCGTGTACAGGGAACACCCGTCAATCAGTCCAGGCACCGATGGCTTTGTTCCC
>PJEL010004677.1_pt1 | contig 11204 bp, 9 predicted proteins | sample 1853271 | NCBI WGS metagenome assembly PJEL01 (sample SAMN08108733, study PRJNA415343) | Invertebrate metagenome, whole genome shotgun sequencing project. | host: Globobulimina | place: Sweden: Gullmar Fjord | collected 2015-08 | reverse complement strand
GGATCTTATGGCCAAAGGATATATCCAGGCGGAAGAGACTACGGAGAAAACCCTTTTTTCCTGGGCCCATAACAGTCAGCCAAAATTTGATTGATAAGGATTGAGAGGGGGAAGGTTAATAACGTTGGTGAGCGTTACTACAAATCAAAGAAAAACTCCCTCAACAATAATTCTCCTTGTAAGTATTCTATACAGATCTTAAGGTATTAAAATAATCAAAAAGATACATCACGGCACGAAAATATTTGATCAAAAAAGGTAACGCATGGACAAACCCACCTGGCTGGAAGACAACAGCGTACCGGTTATCGTGACAGATGACTCCGGCAACATTATCCGGGTCAATTCTTTATTTGAACAGGCATTTACCTGGGACGGGGCTGATCTTAAAGGTCAGCCCGTGAGTTCCATTATCCCGCCCAATCTCCGGGATGCCCATAACATGGGCTTTTCAAGGTATCTATTGTCTAAAAAAGCCACCCTGCTCAATATGCCCCTGGACCTTGAGATTTTAAAGGGATCAGGGGAGGTGGTCCTTGCCCGGCATTATATTGTAGCGGTTGAGGATGGAGATGATGTTCTGTTTGCCGCCAGGATAGAGACCCGCCAGGGGCAATGAACATGGACAAGTCAAGGGAAATGGGCAAACGGCTCCATGCCACCCTGGGCAAGATGGAGGTGGCATTGGGCTCCATTAACGAGGCCATTGTCTGGACGGATCGGGAGGGGATTATTCAATGGTGCAACAGCGCCTTTGACAGTCTGGCAGGCAGGCCCCATATATTTATCCTGGGCAAGGATCTGACTGAGTTGCTTCCTTTGAACCGCAAGGGGCAGGGAGTACGGAGGCAGGATCATCCCATCGGAATGCTCATGAACAAAAAAGAGCATGTGGATGAGGTGTATGAGTTTCTTAGCCCAGGGCAAATAATGTTTCTGGAAATTTCAGGACGGCGGGTCAAAGCCGGAGAAGACCAGGAAATCCTCATTTTGTCCGTACGGGATGTGACCGAGCTGACCTTGAGCCGCAGAGCGCTGGAGAAGGCAAAACAGACACTGGAACTCCGGGTGGAAAACCGGACCCGGAAACTACTTGAGATCACGGACCAGTACAAGAGTATTCTGGTCGAGGCTGTGGATGCCATTATCACTATTAATCCGCGTGGGATTATCCAGTCCTTTAACCCGGCGGCTGAAAAGATCTTCGGTTATACCCAAGACGAGGCTGTAGGGCGGAACGTCACCTTGATTATTCCTGCACCATTTAAACACGAACACGATCGATATCTGCGTAATTACCTTGAAACCGGAAAAAAGGCTATTATAGGCATTGGCAGGGAAGTGGCCGGGGTTCACCGGACAGGCAGGAAAATCCCCCTTTACCTTGGAGTGAGTGAGGTCCGGCTCAAGGACAGGATTATTTTTACCGGTGTACTCAGGGATATCACTGAGCAGGAAAAAGCGGAAAAGGCCCTGAAGCAGGCCCGTGATGAGGCGGAATCCGCCAACAGGGCCAAGAGTGCCTTTCTGGCAAATATGAGCCATGAGATCCGCACCCCTATGAATGCGGTGCTGGGATTTTCCGAACTTTTGAGCCCCCTGGTGAGTGATGGAAAGCCAAAGCAGTATCTTGAGGCCATCATGAGTTCGGGTAAGGGGCTTTTGACCATAATCAACGATATTCTGGATCTCTCCAAGATCGAGGCGGGTAAGCTGGATCTGAACTATGACAGGGTTGATATGCGGGCTCTGCTGGAAGAGATCCGGCAGATTTTCATGCCGGGGATCAGGGAAAAGAGATTGACCTTTACAATAGAGACAGGACCCGGACTGGCAAAGGATAACAAGATCGGGTCACCTGCCGTGATGCTTGATGAGATCCGGATGCGGCAGATCCTGCTGAATCTGGCAGGCAATGCCGTTAAATTCACCAGTCAGGGGGAAATATCCCTGACGGCGGACCTGGTGGGTCATGAGCTGCATATCCGGGTAAAGGACACGGGGATCGGCATTCCAAAGGCCAGGCAGGAGATGATTTTCAAGGCCTTTGAACAGCAGGAAGGGGATACGGCAAAGGATTACGGCGGCACCGGCCTGGGACTGACCATTACCCGCCGTCTGGTGGGGATGATGAACGGGTCCCTTTCCCTTGAAAGTGTACAGGGAAAGGGCAGTGAATTTAAGGTGGTGCTCAAGGATGTGGTATTGGCAGATCCGGTGCTGCCCGGGGACAGAGCATCTGAAACCGGGATGGCCGGAATCCTTTTTGAACCGGCTACAGTCCTGGTGGTGGATGATGTGGCCTCCAACAGGGATCTGATCCGGGAGATGCTTTCAGGTCTGGGCATTGATGTGATTGAGGCGGATTCCGGGCGAACCGGGCTGGATATGATGGTTAAAGAATCGCCCGATCTGGTGATCCTGGATATTCGTATGCCCGGAATGGACGGGCATGACGTGCTCCGGGCCATAAGGAAGAATATCGGAAATCTGCCAGTGATCTGTATGACCGCATCTGTTAGCCCGGCAGATCAGGCCGGGTGGGAGGATGAGGGCTTTGACCTGTTTTTATCCAAGCCTGTGGACAAAGAAGAGCTGGTCAGAGGGCTTAGGCTTTTCCTGGCGCATGGGGTGGCGAAACCGGTAAAAACACAGGCCGAATCCCAAAGTTACGCCGGGACTGGTGCCAGGATGACAGCCAAGGATGCTAAGGGCCTGGCCCGGACTCTGAAAGCCCTGCTGGACAGTGGATGGAATGATAGCCAGGGGGTTCTGGAGATGGACAGGGTGGAAGATTTTGGCAACACCCTGGCCGCCCTGGCAGAAAAGCACGGTACCCCGGACCTTGCAGAATATGCCCAGGATCTGATCGGGGCTGCTGAAAGCTTTGATATTGACCGGGTACGGGCAGGACTCGGATCGTTTCCTGATCTTGTGGCAGTTTATTCACAAGCGTCTGATTGAGTTTTATCGCACCTTAATCTGACCTGGGTTTTACATCTCAGGTTGAGGGCAGTTTTTTTGTTTCCTCTCTCATAAAGAGAGGGGGCTCTTCCTTTTTTCGGGCAGCTTTCGTTTAGCTCAAATTTTATTTATTTTCTTTGTTTACAGTATGTTGTCTTTAGGTGACGTCTGGTGGTATCATCCTGAGGCACAGGGTTTGCTCTTAATGGGGTCTATAAGAGAACGGATTTCCATTATTAAGGAGCATGCCATGCAAATTTCAGTGATTGTCACTTCATATAATCAGAAAGCCTATCTGGCCGAAGCCCTTGACAGCCTTCTGGCCCAGACCAACCTCCCTTTTGAAATCATTGTCTGCGACGACGGATCAACCGACGGATCCCGGGAGATGATCCGGGCCTATGCCGGTGCGCATCCCGGCCTGTTCGTTCTTGTATTCCAGCCTGAAAATCTGGGCGTGACCCGAAACCGTAATTCAGGACTTGCAAGAGCCCGTGGCGATTATATCACTACCCTGGACGGAGATGATGCCTATGCCCCTGAAAAACTTGAAAAAGAACTGGGAAAGGCCCTTTCAACCGGTGCAGGCATGGTCTATTCCGGTGTGGCTTATATTGACGGATCAGGCAGAACCACCGGGTTAAGGTACAGGGGACGGATGCGGCAGGGAGACCTGTTTGAAGATGTGGCCACCCTGTCTTACCCCCATCCCAGGGAAATTATGATCCGCAGGGACTGCCTCGAGGCTGCGGGCCTCCAGGATGAGCGGTTTCCCATCAACGAGGATTTTGAATGGGTGATCCGTCTGGCAGGTTTTTTTGAGTTTGCAGCCGTAAACCAGACCCTGGTGTACCATCGCATCCATGACAAGGGCCTGAGTTCGGGCAACCGTCTGCTTCTTTTGTCCACCCAGGCCAGGGTGGTCTCCAAAATGATCAGATTCACCGAGGCCGGCACCTTTGAAGACCGCGGCACCACCCTTGATAAACTCTACGCCTTCAGATACCTGACCCGGGCCAGAGAGTTTGCCTTTATGAAGGAAACCGCCAAGGCCCGGTCCTTTTTGTCCAAAAGCCTGGCACGGGATCCCTGGCGGAGTGCAGCCTGGGACCTGTGGCTGCGGCTGAGCCTGTCCAGGGAGTTTAAACGTCCCCATAAGATACCCGATCGCCTGAGGTTCGGCCCCCTGGCAATTCCCTACTACCTTTTAAGAGGAGTGTTCTAACCATGAAAGCCAAGGACAATACCCTGCCCAGAATTACCGTCATAACCCCCTCATTCAACCAGGGCCGGTTTCTGGAAGCCACCATTAAAAGCGTTCTGGACCAGAACTACCCAAACCTGGAATACATCATCATGGACGGCGGATCCACCGACAACTCAAAGGCAATTATCCGTCATTATGAAGATCGCCTGACCCATTGGGAAAGCCGGCCGGACAAAGGGCAGACCCATGCCATCAACAAGGGAATTAGCATGGCTACCGGAGATTTGATCAATTGGCTTAATTCAGACGACCTTCTGGTTCCCGGTGCACTGGAGCGATTGGGATGGGCATTCTCGGGCCGTCCGGAAGCAGATGTCTTTTACGGGGATTATGAGGCCGTTGATGCTGCCGGAGCCAGGATATACAGCCGCAAGGCAGCACCCTATCACCCCAAGACCCTGGTCTGGGGCAGGCAGTTGTCCAGCCAACCCGCTGTTTTCTTCTCAAGAAACCTGGCGGACCGGCTTGGCCCTCTGGATGAGTCCTTAACCTTCTGCATGGATACCGAATTCTGGACCAGGGCAGCCCTGAATCAGGCCTCATTTGTCCAGATACGTTCTCCCCTTGGCATCACCCGGGTTCACGGAGATGCCAAAACCACAAGACTCCAGCATACCTTGAAAGCGGAACACGAAGCCATTCTGGCACGGACCTTTGCCAAAGGGCGTCTGCCGGGCAGGGTGCAATCTATTTTATTTTTAATGATGAACCGGTTCTGGCGTCTGGCCGCCGCCCTGAGACGGGCAGGCCTGAGAAATGATTTTTCATTCTTTGCCGCTTCCAGAGCCCTGAAACAGATTTAAAGGAGACTCCCAATGAAAACAAATAACCATAGAGCTGGTCATAAAACCGGCCATAGAGTCGTACTTATCGGTGATTTTATCGGCACCCCGGACGAGGGCATGAAAAATGTCAGCGCCACACTTTACAATCGTCTGGCCAAAAATAATCGTATAATTTTCATGAATCCGGGGCAGGCCCTGTCCGTTTACACCCTGATCCGGCTTAGGATGTTTAACCCTGCCATTATTCATTATCTTCACGGTCCCACCATCCGGAGTCTGATAATCTTAGCCTTTCTCAAGATCGTTACCGGGGCCAAGACCGTGGTGTCGGCCACAAGACCCTATCTGCCTGCCTGGACCCGGATTTTGTTTCCTCTGGTTACACCGGATCTGGTGCTGACCCAGTCCGGCGACTTTGAGGCATTCTGCAGATCAAAGGGAACCCGGGTCAGCTTTTTTCCCAATGGTGTGGACAGAACCAAGTTTTCACCGCGGCCGCCCGGTGATAAGGCAGGGCTGCGACAGAAACTTAACCTGCCACGGCATAAAAAGATCATCCTCCATGTGGGGCATATCAAACCTAACCGGCAGCTGGATGTGTTTTTTCAAATTCAGGGTATGGAAGGGATTCAGGTGGTGGTGGCCGGCGGTACCCACGAGGCTGCGGATGAGGCTTTGAAGGAACGGCTGGTCAGGGCCGGCATTATAGTGGTCCATGAATACATGCCTGATATTTCCGAGCTGTATAATGCGGCGGATCTTTACCTCTTTCCCATCGTTGACAAGGGACGGCGGAAGGGCGCCGGATACAACAGTTTAGGTGCCATTGACCTGCCCCTGTCCGTACTTGAAGCCATGTCCTGCGACCTGCCTGTGTTGACCACCCCGTTCGGCGCACTGCCAAGGCTGTTCAGCCAGGGAGACGGCTATATCTATGCGGATTCCCATAAAGGGCTGATAGAAAAACTGCGGCCCATGCTTGAATCCGGAAAGACTGGAACAAGGCAGAAAGTGGCCCCCCTGGCATGGTCAAAGATCGTCCGATACCTTGAACAGCACTATGAAGGCCTTGTCAGGATCAAAGAGAAGAAATCTTTTCGTATACACCCCGGCATGCCCGGAAAGGAGAGTGTCAGATGAGGGTTTTAAACAAGAAGGTGAAATCCCGAAATAAACTGATCAATATCATCGGCATTGACGGTGCCGGAAAAACCACCCTGGCAAAACGTCTTGCCCTGGAACTTGCTAAAACCGACCCTAAAATTTCCTATGCCTATGCCCAGTATTTTGCCAAATTGCTCTGGCCGTTTAAAAAAGTCGCCCGTCTTTTTTTTATGACCAATACGGATGAGTTCAGGGAATATACCCGGTACAATAAGAAAAAACAGGGGGCCAGCAGGTCCCATCCGAAATTGTCCATGGTGTATGCAGGCCTATGGCTGGCGGATTATATTTTCCAGATTTTTTTCAAGGTCACCATGAAATTGGCCATTGGCCGGCGTCTTGTCCTGGACAGGTATATCTTTGATATTGCGGTCAATCTGTCCCTGACGCTGGGCAGGAATAAAGATTTTTCCGTCACCCTTGCAGGCCTGCTGCTCAAATTCTGTGTCCGGCCGGACAGGGTCATTCTCATCGATCTTCCCGAAGCAGTGGCCTGGGGAAGAAAAGGGGATATTCAGGATCCATATTATCTGTCCGAGCGCCGTGAACGCTACCTTTACCTGGCTCAGCTGTTTGACTTCACCGTCATTGACGGCACCCTGTCAAAAGACGAGGTGCTGGACCTTGCCATTGCCTCTCTTGCAGAGGAAAATTATATCCCGGAAACGGAAGGCCAGGGGCCGGATCACCGCAAGACCATTCTCTATGTCCATGCCAATAACGACGATGTGGGCGGGGCGGATTACTGCCTGTTTAAACTGGCAGCTGCCCTAGATCCAACGCGGTTCAGGCCGGTGGTCTGCCTGTCCGGAAAAACCCCTGTGACAGACCTTTATGAAAAGCAGGGGATAAGGGTCCGGATCATTCCCATGAAGCGGATCCAGAAGCGGCTGAACCCATTTTATCTGGCAGGACTGCTCTTTGGATTTTACGGTACCATCGCAAGACTGCGGCAGATCATCCGGGAAGAAAAAGTAGACCTTGTACACGGCAATGATCTTCTCGATATCTACGGCCCCCTGGCCGCCCGTCTTGAAAAAATACCCGCCACCCAGTATGTGCGCTGGATTATGGTATCGCCGGTTTGGCTCAAACGGCTGATCACAGGACTGGTCTATCGCCTCAACCACAGGGTTATGACCGTATCCCGGGCCGTGGCCAGGGAGATGTTTTCAAAGGACGGCAAGGTGCTTCCCGGAGTCAGCGTCTGTTATGACTGGCTGGATATGGATGCCGTGGGCCATGGCGGCCGCGACACTGATATACGCTATGAACTGGGGCTGGATCCCGATACCCCATTGGTAGGGTGTGTGGGACGGTTGGAAGAGTGGAAAGGCCAGGATCTGTTTATCCGGGCCGCTGCCATGGTGGCAAAGATTCATCCCAATGCCAGGTTTTTGGTGGTGGGCGGTGAGGTACAGGGCAGGGGCAGAAAAGATTTTGGCGAACGCTGCCGGTCACTGGCCTGGGCCCTGAATCTCGGGAACCGGGTTATTTTCACAGGTCATCGCAAAGACATGGGCGCGGTAATGGAAAATCTGGACATTCTGGTCCACGCCTCCAGAACACCGGATCCTTTGCCGGGCGTTGTTATGGAAGGCATGGCTGCCGGCATTCCCGTTGTGGGGAGCGATGCAGGCGGTGTGCCTGAAGAGATGAAAGACCGTGAAACCGGACTGCTTTACGAACCCGGTAATATAGACGATATGGCCGCAAGGATCACCTGGCTGCTGGACCATCCTTACCAGGCCAGAGAAATGGGGTGGAAAGGACAGAAACACGTCACCATCGCATTTCACAAGGCCATCCATTACAGAAAAATCGAAAACCTTTATCTGAACATGATGTCACTGAACATGGTGGCAAACGCAGGAATTATAAAATTATCTATACTCAACAGCTTTAACAGGGCAGGCCATCTCCGTATCTCCGGAGCCGCTTCTGCCAAAGGAGATTCCCATGTCAAACACATATGAATTAATAAAAATGATTGGCTCCCCGTTTTCCGACCGTTTGCCTGAAATTGATGAAAAGACTCTTGAGCAGGTCTATGACCATGCCTTTTCCGACCGGGTGGCTCTGCTTTACCTGGACCTGCACCGGAAGAAAACTCGGTTAACCCCTGCGCTTGAAGAAAAATACCAGGTTCTTAAACAGCGGCGAGACAATACCCTTGGCGTGATCGGCGACCTGGGGGAATGCCTGAACCCCATGGGGTCTGACAGCTATGCGGTATTCAAATCCCTCAAACCCTATCCTGCCACCCCCAATGACACGGATGTGATCGTGTTCGGCGGAAAACAGGAGTTTGAAACCGCCCTGAACATCCTCTACGACAAGGACTATTTCTTCCATGAGTGGGCCCCCATGCAGACCACCCTGATCCATCCAGAAGGCCGTGGAAAAACCGGTAAAGGGAAAAAAGGAGGAACCTGGTATGTGGACATGTATTCGGATATCTCCACAGATTACTTTCTCTATATCGATAAAAGATCGTTGATACCCCATGTGGAGACACGGATCGTGGACGGCCGGCCGGTGCAGAATGTGAAAAAGGAGATTGAGCTTGCCATTATCCTATTTCACAATGTGTTCCCCGAACGGACCTTTCAGCTGGAGCATTTTTATATGCCCCTCTACCATCTGGCGGAACCTGATTTTGACACGGATCTGATGATTTCCTTTGCCAGGCAGCAGCGGCTTACCCGGGCGCTGTCCGTCAACCTTACGCTTGTGGCCCATATCCATAAACAGGTCTTTGGTTTTGTGCCGCAAATCCTTACCAGTGTTCTGGACCGTATTGGTGAAGACAGTGCCGAACTGGCCAGGTTTATCGCAAAAGAAGAGATAACCCCTTATATGATTTCTCCGGCCACCTTCTGGAAAACCTTTTTCGACAAGATCTGGGACAGGGCAGCCTTTAACAGTCTGATCACCCAGGGGCTGCATATGCTTAACCCCGTCTTTTTCCTGGATGTGATGAAAAGCCTGTACAATCGCTTCAGCGAGCAGGGCACCTACCATATGGAATAGAGGAGGAGACCATGAATACCATTAATAAGCAGACAGCAGCTTTCTTCGATCTGGACCTGACCCTGACCCGAAAGGACAGTTTTCGTGCCTTTATTGCCTGGTTTTATCTGAGAAATGTCTCCGGGTGGCTTTATATTCCCTTTCTGATAATCTGTGCCCTGGCCCGAAAGCTTGCGCTGCTCTCCCACAAAAGATTTACGGAACTCATGCTTACAGGACTGTCCGGCATGGATCAGGGAGCTATCTATGCCCTTGGCCGGACATTCTTTGATAATCGCCTCAAATCCCTTCTGCGGCCAAAGGCCCTGGAGGTGCTCAGGGCACACCAGGCCAGGGGAGACAAGGTCTTTATCGTTTCCGGATCCCCGGACATCTATGTGGGGGCGGTAAGCCAATACCTCGGCTGTGACGGCTATGCCTGCACTGTCCTGGAAACAGACAAAAACTGTTTTATCGGCAGGATTCAGGGCCGTGCCTGTCTGGCAAAGGAAAAACCAGGCCGCCTGGCAGCCATTGCCAAACGTTTCTCCATTGACCTTGAAAGATCCGTGGCCTATTCCGACCATGAATCCGATCTTCCCTTCTTCGCCTTTGTGGGCCGGGGCGTTGCCGTAACTCCCACCCCGGCTCTGGCCAGAATTGCCAGGGCCAGGGGGTGGCCGGTGTTGTTTTGGTGAACCAAAATAACAGCGAGAAGAGCTGGTAAAGCGAGAGCAGCGAGAAAAGCAAAGAGCGAATTACCATTTCTCGCTCTTCTCGCCTTTCACGCTTCTCTCGCTATCTCAAAAAGATCCATCCATTTGATATTTTCTCCTATTGCTGATAGGTCATTGAAAAAAGAATTTATAATTCGCAAACGCCGTCTAAAGTGATATTATTGGAGGTGAAAAATGCCTAATCCTCCCTTTTTCGTAGGGATTTGCGGGGGAACCGGATCAGGTAAAACATTTCTGGCCAAAGCGCTTGTCAGGAAACTGGGAACGGGAAATGCCGTCTGTCTGAACCAGGATGCCTATTACAGGGATCTTTCCCATCTGCCCTTGAATGAGCGGGACAGGGTGAATTTTGATCATCCCAGGGCTCTGGATACCGATCTGCTGGTTTCCAATTTGCGGGCACTGGCTACGGGGGAAACCATCCGGATGCCGGTGTATGATTTTTCGACCCATACCAGGTCTGAGGAGAGAGATACCGTGACACCAAGGCCCTTTATTCTGGTGGAGGGGATTCTGATCCTTGCTGTTGATGCTGTTGCCGCCTGCCTGGATTATATCCTTTTTCTGGATGTTCCTTCGGATATAAGGTTCATCCGGCGGCTGAAGCGGGACATGTCGGAACGGGGACGAACCTCAGAGGCGGTGACGGCCCAGTACCTGGATCAGGTCCGCCCCATGCATGAGCAGTTTGTTAAACCCTGGCGACAAAGGGCCGATCTTGTGATTTCACAGGGGTACGACATCCGGAATGTCCTTGATTCCCTTCTGGAGGCCGCCTCCTGATACTGCATTTTTTAAAGGAAAACAGGATAAATAATTGAAAATATTTTTTCAGCCATTAACGATTTTAGCAGCCCTTCTCTCCTTTTCCATTGGCATATGGACCATACGCTACCTGAAGCACAATGTCCGGGCCCGCCTGTATTTCACATTAATGGCCTGCATTTTCATCTACGCCATGGGGTATTCACAGGAGCTGATCCAGTCTTCCCTCCCCGGGATAATATTCTGGATGAAATTCGAATACTTAGGGGTTTCCTTTATTCCCGGGTTTCTTGTCCTGATATCGCTGCACTGTTTTTATTACCGGGAGACCCAGAAACCCCATTCCGGGTTCTATCTGGCCCTCTTGCCGGGGTTGGTCGTCCTTCTGTCCAACTGGTCCTATCCGAGTCTGGATATTTTTTACAGAGATCTTAAAGCCCTGGTTGATCCACACGGGGTCACAGCAGGCCTTGTTCCCGGGCCGGTATACTATTTTCATATTGCCCAGAC
>PJEL010004676.1_pt1 | contig 11205 bp, 5 predicted proteins | sample 1853271 | NCBI WGS metagenome assembly PJEL01 (sample SAMN08108733, study PRJNA415343) | Invertebrate metagenome, whole genome shotgun sequencing project. | host: Globobulimina | place: Sweden: Gullmar Fjord | collected 2015-08 | reverse complement strand
ATCGTGGCCTTCTTGCTCCTCTTCGCATAGTCGATGTAGCCGGTGATATCCTTGAACGCGGACTTGTCGATGACGGCGTTGACGAAGTTGCTGAAGTCGTCGGGCGCGCCCATCTTCAGCTCGGCCATCATCTTCAGCAGGTTCTTCTTCACCCGCGGCCACAGGTTCTTGGGGATGTAGGCCCGGCTCGCAGCCGAACACTTCTGACCCTGGAACTCGAACGCGCCGCGGAGCATCGCGACCGCGACCTCCTGCGGATCCGAACTCGAGTGGACCATGATGAAGTCCTTGCCGCCCGTCTCGCCGACGATGCGGGGGTAGGTCTTGTAGTTCTCGATGTTCTCGCCGATCGTGCGCCACATGCCCTGGAAGACCTTTGTCGAGCCGGTGAAGTGGACGCCGGCCAGGTCGGGGTGGGGCAACACGTTGGGTCCAACCTCACGGCCGGGTCCCGGGATGAAGTTGATCACGCCGTCGGGAACGCCCGCTTCCTGAAGCATCTGCATCAGGAACCAGTTGCTGTAGACCGAGCTGGAGGCCGGTTTCCAGAGGACGACGTTGCCCATCATCGCGGGCGCCGCCGGCAGGTTACCGGCGATGCTCGTGAAGTTGAATGGGGTGACGGCGAAGACGAAGCCTTCGAGGCCCCGCTGTTCGAGGCAGTTCCACATCCCCATCGGGCTGATAGGGGGCTGCTCCTTGTAGATCTGCTCCATGTACTTCGCGTTGAAGTTGAAGAAATCGATGAGCTCGCAGGCCGCGTCGATCTCGGCCTGCATGGCGTTCTTGCTCTGGCCCAGCATCGTCGCGGCGTTGATCGTGTCCCGCCAGCTCGTGGTCAGCAGGTCGGCGGCGCGGGTGAAGATCGCGGCTCTGTCCCACCAGGGCATTGCGGCCCACTTGGCGCGCGCGGCCATCGCCGCGTCGATCGCCATCGCGACCTCTTTCTTGCCGGCCTGATGATAGGTGCCGAGCACATGCTTGTGATCGTGGGGCATGACGCATTTGGCCATCTTGCCCGTCTTCACTTCCTTGCCGCCGATAATCAGCGGGATCTCGATCTGTTTTGCGGCCATTTCGGCGTACTTCGCCTGAAGGGCGGCGCGTTCGGGGCTGCCGGCCGAATAGCCGAGCACCGGCTCGTTGACGGGTTCTGGGAGCGAGAAGATACCGTTCGCCATGGAGACTCCTTGCGGGATACGCAGCCGGGCGCATTGCGCCGCCGCCGGGATAGGTCGGATCGACCAGCCGGGGGCCCCTGCCTCCGGCCGCCCCGGGTGGACCGGGAACGCGGTCAATAATGCAGATTCGCGGCCGTATTTCAATGGGGTTCGGGAGGGGGAGATGAAACCTGCCCCGGCCCGCCCATGGGGGGCGCCGGGGCAGGTTGAGAGCCTAGTAGAGCCGCTTGATCTGGCCCCAATATGCGCTTTCGACCGCGGTCTGGGGAATCCCGGTGCCGGTTTCAACGCAGCCCAGGCCGAAGACGCCGATCCGGGCGTTGCAGCTGTTGTTCACCGCCAGGCAGGGGGAGAGGTTGTAGAGCGTGAGGTCGCCGCTCAGGGCGTCGCAGAAGCGGGGATCCTCGGAGATGTTGCCGTCTAAGCCGTTTTGGCCGGCGGCGCAGCTTATCCAGTCTCCGTCTGCATTGCCCCAGACATCCGAGCAGCTGAGTATCAACTCGCTGCCCGTTTCGCAGAGAAAGGCGCTGCCGTTTGGGCTGCCGGCGACAATGCAGTTCTCCACCGTCATGTCGGCACCGTCCTCGACCGCGAGGATGCCGCCGTCGCTGGCCTCGTTGCCGAAGAAAGTGCAGTTGCGGACGGTGAAGTCTCCGCCAAGGCCGATGATCGCGCCTCCATTGCCGGATGTGTTGCCGGCGAAGACGCAGTTATCGAAGAGCATCAGATCGAAACCGGTGTCGGTGAAAACCGCACCACCCATAATATCCGCGCTATTGCCTTCAAAAACACAGTCGGTGAAAGTGGCCGGCCCTATCGTCACTCCGATAGCTCCGCCAATCCCCGCCGCCTGATTGTTCCGAAACTGGCAATTCTCGACGATCAATGGTGCGTTTCCGATACTGGCGATCGCAACGCTATTTACGCCGACCATATCGCGAAAAGTGCAGTTGCGCACGGTGAGCGGAAAGTCGCTTTCCGACCAGATGCCTCTCATGGAGGCTTCGAAGGTAAAGCCTTCGACGAGCACTCTCGAGATCGGGTATTCGTCGGGGTAGCATTCGAGAATCTCGTCTCCCGGAGCGGACAGGAACACCGCGCCATCCGCTTTCAAGGTTATGCCGCCGTACCGCATTATCAGGGCTCCCGCGTAGCTTCCCGCCGCAACGAGCACGGTGTCCCCTTCGCCTGCGGCATCGATGCCCGCCTGAATGGTCGGCTGATCGCCGGGGACATTAATGGTGTCGGCGACGACGGGCGCCGCAGCCAAGGCGATGAAGAGGGCAATCGAACCAAAAGCTGACACGCGACGATTATTCATCATTGTCCTCCCGAGTGTTTGGTCTCATGGGTTAGAACAATCATAGCATTAATCATGGCGAGGAGGCAATGAATTCACATGTGTCGCGCTAGGCGAAGAGTCTGCGGTAGAGCGCCTTCGCAGCATCGGCATCCTGGGTCCCTTCGACGATCAGGCGGCCGTCGGCGAAGAGGGTGAGGACGAGATCGTCCTGCTCCCAGGTGAGGGTGTGGGGGCTCAATGCCGCGCCGGCTTGCCCGGCGGCGATCGCGGCGAGATCGAGCATGGCGCTCCCTTCGGGCGGAGCGACCTGCACGGAGCGGGAACAGATGCGGGCCGTGCGCAGCTCGCTTTGCTCTGACTCGAGGCCCGGATACTCACCGCGCTCACAGACGCTGCAGCCTGGCCTCGGTTTCGCCGTACCGATTCGGCCGAGCCTTCCCCGCCAGATATCGACGGTCCACATCTCCTTGCGGAGCGCTTCGTGATGGCCACCGAGCAGCTTGAGCGCTTCCGCGAGGCCGAGCGCTGCGGCCTGCAGAACCGCCGCCTGCAGGACACCTGCGGTATCGCAGCTCTCCTCCTGCTCGGGCAGCTCGGGATAGATACAGCTCAGACAGGCGGTCTCACCGGGGAGAACGGGCATCGAGACGGCGATCGAGCCGATCGCCCCCGTATAGATCCAGGGGATCTTTTCGCGGCAGGCGATCTCGTTGATCAGCACGCGCGTCGCGAAGTTGTCGGTTCCATCGAGGATGAGATCGACATCTTGCGCGAGTCGCTCGAGCAGTCGCGGCCCCGCATCGGCGAGCTTCGCCTTGATCTCGACGGCGGGATCGATCGCGGCGAGCCGTTCCCTCGCGACGATGGCCTTCGGCAGGCCGACATCCAGCTCGCCGTAGAGCGACTGGCGGCCGAGATTGCTCAGCTCGATGAGGTCACGATCCACAAGTGTGAGCGCCCCGATCCCGGCTCGTACGAGACCCTCGGCCAATGCCGATCCGGTCGCTCCGACACCAACAATCAGCGCCCGCGACCCGGCGAGCTTCGCGTGCCCCGCGTCGCCAAACGGCAAAAAACTTCGCTGCCGCGAGCTGCGCTCCTGACTCATGAATCGAGCTCCTTCAGGGGATTCGAGACCCGTTTGTTAGGCCAAAGGCCCGGCCGAACTGAAAAAAAAAGGAGCCGCCCAAGGCCGAAATCGATCCTAGCAGATCCGCCAGCCGGCGAACAGAGCCCCACGCCGGGACTCCACTTCCCACAAGATCGGAAATTGACTAGTATATCGCGATTCCAAATCGCCGCTAAGGCGATCATAAGGGCTGAAATGAGCCCTAGTATTCAATCCAGGAGATTGTGTGAAAGAACAGAACAGGGAGAGCCAACTCGCTCTCTTCATCGATTTCGACAATGTTGCGCTCGGCAGAAGCGGCCGCGGCAAGTCCCAGAAGTTCGACGTCAAGCCGGTGCTCGACCGCCTGCTCGAAAAAGGCAAGATCGTCGTCAAGAAAGCCTATGCCGACTGGTCCCGCTATCCCAAGGATAAGGATGCGCTGCACAGCGCCGGCATCGAGCTGATCGAGATCCCCAAGCCGCGGATCTCCGGCAAGAACAGCGCGGATATCCGGATGGTCGTCGATGCCATGGAGCTGAGCTACGCGAAGGAGCACATCGACACCTTCGCCATCATATCGGGCGACAGCGACATCACGCCGCTCGTCAACAAGCTACGGGAAAACGGCCGCTTCGTCCTCGGCATGGCGCTCAAGGAGGCGAGCAGCAATCTCATCATCGAGGCCTGCGACGAATTCATCTTCATCGAGGATCTGGAGAAGCAGCAAAAGGCGCCGGCTCCCGCTTCGCTCGCCAAGGTACCCAAGAGCAAGCGGCAGGTTTTCGATCTGCTCATCTCGACAGTCAGGGCGCTGCTCCGCGACGGTCGCGGAACGCTCTACTCATCGCTCGTCAAGGATACGATGAAGCGCAAGCAGCCCTCCTTCAATGAGCAGGGCTTCGGCTACTCGACCTTTAGCGATCTGCTTGAGGACGCGGCGAGCCAAGGTCTACTCGAGATCGAACGGGATCCTGACGCCGGCGGCACCTATGTCGTCCGGGGTTTGAGTCGCAGCGGTAGCGGCAGCAGTGGCGGAAAGAAAAGGGGCAAAGCATGAGCAGCGCCTTCATGGAGAAGCTCCAGAGCGGGGTCGTCCTTTTCGATGGCGCCATGGGCACCTGTCTCTATCAAAGCGGTGTCCACTTGGGAGTCTGCTTCGATGCCTTGAATCTGGATGATCCCGCCATGGTGCGCCAGCTTCACGAAGAGTATGTGAACGCGGGGGCGCAGGTGATTCAGACGAACACCTTCGGAGCGAACGCCTTCAAGCTGGGCCGTCATCATATGGAAGAGCGGATGATCGACATCAACCGCGCCGGAGCAAAGCTCGCAAGAGAGGCGGCGGGGGAAGCTGCACTTGTTGCAGGTTCCGTCGGACCGCTCGGCGTCAAGCTAGAACCCTGGGGGCCGACCTCCAAGGAGGAGGCGCGGGAGGCCTTTCGCGCGCAGGGAGCGGCGCTCTGCGAAGAGGGCGTCGATGTTTTCATCCTCGAGTCCTTTGCCGATCCCATCGAGTTGGCCGAAGCCGTGCGCGGCGTGCGCGAGTCCTGCGCCGCAGTTCCAATCATCGCTCAAATGACGCTCAACACCGAGGGGCGTTCGCTCTACGGTACGCCCATCGAAGAAGTTCTGCCTTTCGTCGAGGAGGCGAAACCCGACGTCATCGGTCTTAACTGCACCGTCGGTCCAGAGGTGATGCTCGAAGCTCTGGAGAAGGTGATCGGGCGGACGAGCCTGCCCGTCTCCGTCCAGCCGAACGCCGGTTTACCCAAGCAGCTCGAGGAGCGCTTCTTCTACCTTTCGAGTCCCGACTACTTCGCGCGCTACGGCAAGCGATTCGTTGAAGGCGGCGCGCGCATCGTCGGCGGCTGCTGCGGGACGACGCCGGAGCATATCCGCGCCCTCGCCCGCTCGCTCAGAGCCGTGCGGCCCGCGGGCCGCATCACCGTGAAGCCGATCAAAAAGAAGGGCAACGGCGAGAAGGAGATTGAAAAAATCCCGACGGTTGCCAAATCGAATCTCGGCGAGAAGATCGCGAATGGCGAGCTGATCACGAGCGTCGAACTGCTTCCGCCCCGCGGCTGGGATCTGACCAAGATCATGCAGCTCACGAAGATGATGGAGGAGGGGGGCTTCGACGCCGTCAACATCCCCGACGGTCCGCGCGCGAGCGCGCGTCTCAGCCCTCTTGCGATGGCGGTTCATGTCCAAAAAGATTGCGAGCGGATCGAACCGGTGCTGCACTATGTCTGCCGCGACCGCAACCTGCTCGGCATGCAGGCCGATCTGCTCGGCGCCTACTCGCTGGGCCTGCGCAATCTGCTTGTGATCACCGGCGACCCGCCGGTCAAGGGAGACTATCCCGAGGCGACGCCCGTATTCGATGTCGATGCGATCGGCCTGACCAACCTGGTCGAGCGACTCAACGAGGGCCACGACGTCGGCGGCCGCAACATCGGCAAGCCGACCGGCTTCCTTATCGGCGTCGGCGCGAATCCGACGGCCATCGCCTGGGAGAGGGAGATCGAGCGCTTCTACTGGAAGGTCGATGCGGGCGCCGAGTACGCCGTCACCCAGCCGATGTTTGAAGTCGAGGCGCTCCATCGCTTCCTCGAAGCGACGAAGGACTTTCACATCCCGACAGTCGCCGGTATCTGGCCTTTGCAATCTCTACGCAACGCCGAGTTCCTGCACAACGAGGTGCCCGGTGTCACGATTCCCGATCCCGTCATGGAACGGATGCGCGCCGTCGCGGGCAAGCCGGAGGCCGAGCGGGAGGTTGGGCTCGAGATCGCGCGGGAGATGGCGATTCAGGTTTTGCCGGTCGTCGCCGGCTTGCAGATCAGCGCTCCCTTCAACCGGGGTGAGATCGCGCGCAGGCTGCTGGAATCCTTGAGCGAAGAGCTGAGTGGCACCGGAGGTAGCGCGGAGTGACGAGAAGCAATCAGGAAGCAAAGCTGAGAGAACTGCTCGCCGAGCGCATTCTCGTCCTCGACGGGGCGATGGGCACACTCATCCAGGCCTATGGCTTCGACGAGTCCGCTTTTCGCGGCGAGGCCTTCGCCGATCATCCGAATGATCTGAAGGGCGACAACGATCTGCTCAGCCTGACCCAGCCCGACGCGATCAAGGCTATCTACCACCGCTATCTGGATGCCGGCGCGGATATCATCTGCACGAACACCTTCAACGCCAATCGGATCAGCCAGGCCGACTACAATATGGAGGCGGCCTGCCTCGAGATGAACCGCGCCGCGGCGTCGCTCGCCCGCGCAGCAGCCGATGCCTGCGAGTTGGCAGGCGGCGGACCCCGTTTCGTCGCGGGTTCGATGGGGCCGGGGAGCAAGATGCTCTCGCTCTCGCCCGACGTCGAAGAGCCTGCCTACCGTGCCGTGAGTTTCGACGAGGTGCGCGAGACCTACGCCGAGCAATCGCAGGGCTTGGTCGAGGGCGGCGCCGATATCCTTATGCTCGAGACCATCTTCGATACGCTCAACGCCAAAGCGGCCCTGCTCGGCATCGAGCAGACCTTCGCGGCTCTCGGCCGCCGCGTCCCCGTGATGGTTTCGGTGACGATCACCGACCTGAGCGGGCGCACTCTTTCGGGACAGACGATGGAGGCTTTCTGGCACTCCATCTCGCATGCGCGGCCTTTCAGCCTCGGCGTCAACTGCTCGTTCGGCGGCAAGGAACTCCGTCCATCTCTCGTCGAACTCGAACGGCTTGCGCCCTGCTTTGTGAGCGCGCACCCGAACGCCGGCTTGCCCAACGCACTCGGCGGCTACGACGAGACGCCGGCCCAGACGGGGGCAATGCTCGCCGAGTTTGTCGATGCCGGTCTGGTCAACTTCGTCGGCGGCTGCTGCGGGACTGGGCCAGAGCACATCGCGGCGATCCGCGAGGCCGTCGCGGGCAAGGCGCCGCGGAAGTTGCCGGCGGAGCGCCCCCTGTCCGATAGGCTCACGACCTACAGCGGCCTCGAAGCGCTCACCCTCCGCGAGGAGAGCAACCTGATCATGGTCGGCGAGCGGACGAACGTCACCGGTTCACGCCGCTTCGCTCGTCTCATCAAAGAGGGCAAGTTCGACGCGGCGATCGACGTTGCGCTCCATCAGGTGCGTGGCGGCGCGAACATCATCGACGTCAACATGGACGAGGGCATGCTCGACTCCGTTGCGGCGATGGAGGAGTTCCTCAAGCTCATAGCGAGCGAGCCCGAGATCTCCCGGCTGCCCATCATGATCGACAGCTCGCGCTGGGAAGTGCTCGAGGCGGGGCTGAAGTGTGTCCAGGGCAAGGGGATCGTCAACTCGATCAGTCTCAAAGATGGCGAGGAGCTTTTCCTGAAGCGTGCGAACATCGTGCGCAGCTACGGCGCCGCGGCGCTCGTCATGGCATTCGACGAAGAGGGGCAGGCGGACAACGTCGAACGTAAGGTCGCCATGCTCGAGCGGGCCTATCGCCTGCTCACCGAGAAGGTCGGCTTCCCTCCCGAGGATCTGATCCTCGATCCAGGCGTCCTCGCCGTCGCGACCGGCCTCGAGGAGCACAGGAACTATGCGCTCGACTTTCTCGAGGCCTGCACTCGGATCAAGCAGTGCTGCCCGGGAGCCAAGCTCAGCGGTGGGATCAGCAACCTCTCCTTCGCCTTCCGCGGCAACGATCCTCTGCGCGAAGCGATGCACGCCTCCTTCCTCTACCACGCCCGCGCCGCGGGGCTCGACATGGGAATCGTCAACGCGGGCCAGCTCGCGGTCTACGAGGACGTCCCCAAGGATCTGCTCGCCAAGATCGACGATCTGTTGTTCAACCGCCGCGAGGACGCGACCGAGCGCCTGATCGAGGCGGCGACGGGGATCAAGGGTTCGTTCAGCAAGATCGACGAAGATCTTACCTGGCGCGAAACCGATGTCGCCGAACGCCTGGCCTTCGCCCTGATCCACGGCTTCCTGGACTTCCTCGAAGCGGATGTCGAGGAGGCGGTCGAGAAATACCCGAGCCCGCTGGCTATTATTGAAGGCCCCCTGATGGACGGGATGAACACGGTCGGAGGACTCTTCGGCGAAGGAAAGATGTTTCTGCCCCAGGTGGTCAAGAGCGCGCGCGCGATGAAGCGCGCCGTCGCAATCCTCCAACCGCTGCTCGAAGCGGAGAGCACGGGCGCGGTCAGCCGCGGCAAGGTGCTACTCGCCACGGTCAAGGGGGACGTACACGACATCGGCAAGAACATCGTCGGCGTCGTTCTCGGCTGCAACGGCTACGAGATCATCGACCTGGGCGTTCTGACGCCGCTCGAGAAGATCCTCACGACCGCTATGGAAGAGAAGGTGGATCTCATCGGTCTGAGCGGCCTCATCACGCCCTCGCTCGACGAGATGATCGCCGTCGCAAAGGAGATGGAGCGCCGCGGGCTTTCGCAGCCCCTGCTGATCGGCGGGGCGACGACGAGCCCCGCGCACACCGCGCTGCGGATCGCGCCCGAGTACGGCAACGGTGTTCTGCATGTGAAGGATGCAAGCCGCGCCGTCGGAACGGTCGGCGCGCTCATGAACAAGGACAAGCGGGCAAACTACCTGAGCGAAGCGAGGGAAAACCACACGCGCGTTCGCGACGAGTGGGAGGCCAAGGAGCGCTCTCGCAAGCCATTGATCTCTATAGATGCGGCGCGGGCGAACGCTACCGCGCTACGGTTCACGGCGGAGAATTGCCCGGCGGCTCCGTTCATCGGTATGAGGCCGATCGCGCCGACGATCGCCGAGCTGATCCCCTTCATCGACTGGACCTTCTTTTTCCGCACCTGGGATCTCCGCGGCCGCTTCCCCGCCATCCTCGACCATCCCGAGCGCGGCGAGGCGGCGCGCGAGTTGCATCGCGATGCGCTGAGTCTGCTCGACGAGATCATCGCGGGCGATCTGCTGCGTGCCCAAGGCAGCTACGGCTTCTGGCCCGCGGGCCGGGAGGGCGACGATATTCTTCTTTATGATGAGAACGGCGATGAGACCCACCGCTTCCCCTGTCTGCGTCAGCAGGGGCCGAAGCCCGCGGGCTCGCCGCACCGCTCGCTCGCGGACTTCTTGCCGGACGCGACTGCGGGGCGCGCAAGCCTGGGCCTCTTTGCCGTGACGGCGGGGCTCGGCGCCGCCGAACTCGTGGCCGAGGCTGAGGCCGATGAAAACGACTACCGGTCGATCATGGTCAAGGCGATCGCCGACCGGCTCGCCGAGGCCTTCGCCGAATGGCTGCATGCCCGTGCGCGCGGCGAGTGGGGGATCGAGGCGGAGACGCCGAGCCTGGGCAACCTGATCCGGGAAAACTACTCAGGGATCCGCCCCGCGTTCGGCTACCCGGCCTGCCCCGATCACAGCGAGAAGTTCGGCCTCTTCAAACTGCTCGCCGCGGCCGAGCAGGGGATCACGCTCACCGAGCACGGGGCGATGGATCCCGCGGCGAGCGTCAGCGGTCTCCACTTCGCTCACCCCGAGGCCCGCTACTTCGACGTCGGCCGCCTCGGCCGCGATCAACTGGAGGACTATGCCGCCCGCAAGGGGATCGCGCGAAAGGAAGCCGAGCGCTGGCTGTCCACCCGGCTGGACGAGCGCGCTTAACTCATTGATCAGAAGCGCATTAGCGACTCATTTGCCCACTTCTCATCGCCTTATTGAATTAGCCAACGGGTTCCGGTACACCTATTAGAGATTGCTTCTTGATTTGGCGATGCTAATTGCTGAATTTCTGTAGTTTTTTACTAGAATTATGCTAGGATCTTGCCTCGGCCTTCCCCCTCCCGGAGGTAATGGATTGGGTCTCTTTCTCGGGATCGACATAGGCGCGGCAAGCGTTGAGTTGGCGCTCCTCGGTGAGGTCGCCGACCGCGAAGCGCTCGCGCAAGCCGCCGGTCGCCTTCCTGGATTCCGGCTTCTTTCCAAGGACTCGGAACTGCCGCCCGTTTTGGTCTCCGACTACCGGCGTCTCATGGGGGATCCCATCGCGGCCGTCGAGCAACTTCTCGGCGAGATGCTCGCCGCGGTTCCCGAGACCGAGATCCAGGGTCTTCGGGTCGTTGGTTCGGGGGGTGGGTTGCTCGCCGATCGCTTGGGCTGCGCGGAGGACAACGAGTACCGCGCGCTTGCCGCCGCCGCCGATCTCCTCCCCCCCGAAGCGCGCTGCGTCATCGAGATGGGCGGAGAGACGGCCAAGTTCCTCCTCCTCGACCACGAGAGCGGCGTCGCCGAGATCCGCGACTACGCGTCCAGCGGCGACTGCGCCGCCGGAACGGGCTCCTTCATCGACCAGCAGGCCAGCCGCCTCCACTTCGAGATCGAGGAGATCGGCGACCGCGCGAGCGGGGCGGATCGCGCGGCGCGTGTTGCCGGTCGCTGCTCGGTCTTCGCGAAATCCGATATGATCCACGCCCAGCAGAAGGGCTACAGCCCCGAGGAGATCCTGCGCGGGCTCTGCGACGCGGTCAGTCGCAACTACAAAGGTAATATCACGCGCGGCAAGAAGATCGAACCGCCCGTCCTCTTCGTCGGCGGGGTCGCGCAGAACGCGGCCGTCTGTCGTTCGCTCACCGCGGTGTTGAAGCTGGGTGAAGGCGAACTGATTGCTCC
>PJEL010004675.1_pt1 | contig 11206 bp, 10 predicted proteins | sample 1853271 | NCBI WGS metagenome assembly PJEL01 (sample SAMN08108733, study PRJNA415343) | Invertebrate metagenome, whole genome shotgun sequencing project. | host: Globobulimina | place: Sweden: Gullmar Fjord | collected 2015-08 | reverse complement strand
GGACGTGACCGGTTTTGAATCCGCCACTGCGACTAATTTCCTGAATGCCCCTTACTTGGGCTTCTTCCCGGCCGTGCCGGTTAATGGTCCTTATGAGACAGGTTCCAGTCCTTCCAGCCTGCTGCCTTATGAGGGTGCCGGCATGTTGAAAGAGTCCGGCGTCACCGGCGTAGAAATAAACGGCAACCAGGTCTTTCTCACCGACCACTTTGCCGGCCTTGTGATCCTCGACAGTGCAGCCACGCCAGATACGAGCTGGGGCAGCGTACTCGGGACTTTCAACAACGATACCGACGGCATTGCCGACAACAACATCCCTGACTACGAGGATATAACCACCTATGACATGTCGCCCTGGGATCCTGCGGACAACGAATCACTGCCCCAGTGCTTCTACGATGCTCCGTCCCTGTTGGCAACCAGGGAACTGAAGGGCCACGGCTATACCCTGGCGTTGATGGATAATATTTCTCTGACCAGTGCTGGAACCGTTGATGTTCTTGAATGCTCCGGCGCCGGCGGCTTTGTGTTTGTTGATATAACCGACATCAACGCCGTTAACATGTTGGACAGATTTGACATCCTGGTCTATTTCCCGAGCACCGATGAAATCGGCGCCGCTGTTGACGGCTCCGCCACCCAGACCATTGCCATCGGCCATGCTGCCGGCATCGATGTCACAGACAACTATCTCTATGTTTCCGACGGTCCGCACGGGGTCAGCGCCTGGAAGATCACCGACGATCTTGGTTATCCCACTGATGACGTGCATCTGGTGGCCAACACCCTGCAGGATGAGTATCCCATTGATGGAATCTATCCGGCTTCACATACAGTACGCAACGTTGTCGACCTGGCCCGGGGCAAAACTTGGGCCCTGTGTGTTGGCAACGGCCTGAGACGTGTGCCCATCGACCAGGTGGAAGCAGGCGTAGGTGCGGTTGGCGCACCGCTGCTCATGGAACTCTATCAGACCGATAGTTTTGAGCACAATGCCGATTGGGGCTCGTTGAAGGTATTCCCCTATCAGGATCAGGCCTATGATGTGGAGTTTGAGGGTAACTATGCCTATGTGGCAGATGGCTCAAATGGACTCACCCTTTATGACGTTACCAAGGATCCAACAAGGAAGAACAGCGGTTACTTTGTCGGTAACATTGGCTACAATCAGGGCGAACCTCTGCTCGGCACTGCCTCGGGCGTCGAACTCTATACCGATTCCGCCACTGGCAGCAAATATGTAGTGCTGGCCACCGGCCCGTATGGGGTTGGAGTGGTTGATGTGACCGACATCAATGCCATGCAGCTGGTCAAGGTGTTCGAGCCCATCAAGTACGAAAACGGCGACATAGGTTCTGCGGACGGCCAGGCCATTGATGTTGAAGTAATCGGTGACAAGGCCTATTTCACCTATGACAGCTTTGGGGTGCTTGCCTATGCGATGAGTGATCTCATTGCCCCGGTTCCCGACGGCGTCGATCCGACCGAACTCTTCAAGAAAGAGGCGGACGGCACCGTGATCTATGACTACCGGCCGGAATTTCTCGGTCGCTTTAAGCTCCAGTATGTACCCGGTTATGAGACCATGTCCGGCGGCGCGGTGAAGATGGACTATACCGAGGTCGGTGGCATGCTTAACCTGTACGTCGGCTTTCACGAAGCAGGCGTTGTGAAAATCAATTACACCGATCCGGCCAACCCAATTTTGGTGGATATCCATGACACTGCTTCCGAAGCAGTGGACGTGGCAATTTCCAACGGCCGCCTCTATGTGGCGGACGGCACAGGTGGGCTGGTGTTCCTGAAATAGTAAACCTTTTCCCTGGCAGAGGGGCTCGAGAGAGCCCTTCTGCTCTTGCCCATCACTGGGATAGCCCCAGAACACATAATTGTCCTGGTTAAATCCAGACAAGGAATATCTTTAGGACGAAATTACCATTTGGATGGAAGTAAAAATGATAACGCCTCAAGAAGCTATCAATATCCTCATGCGAGCCCGTTGTACCTCTGGTTCAACTTGGAAATTCATCAATTTTCCTAAATTAGTCAAAAATATTTGCTTATAGCTTGTCCTAAGCATTTCATATTGCTTTTTTGAGCTAAAAAGCTAAAGTCTCAATATCTCCTATTTCGGCAAATCACCCTTTAGACACATGATCTCCGATTAGAAACCTGGTTGCCCAGCATGACACTGCTTGTCAACCATTTCTGATTAGAGTAGATATAAAGAAACTAAATATCAACTTCTTAACTACAGGTGTAATAATGAGTAATACTGAAAAAGATAAAGAATTTTATGAGATGGCAGATGCTTTTATCGCCGTAGCCAATAAGCAGGGCAAAACCACGGACCCCGGCAAGGTCAGTGCAGCATTTTTGTATGCAGCAGCACGATTTAATACATTTATTGTTGCGGCGGGAGCAGATTCGGCAAGTGAATTTGCAGCAAGAAAAGAAGAGTCATCAGACTACTTCATGGCGGAATACAAAAAAATGATTGATGAACATTTCGCGGATTATGAAAACAATTTTGAAAACTATTTAGGAGATACGGACAAGAGCCACAATTAGTGGCAGACCTCTAAAACACCCTAAAGATGCTACAACCAGACAGCAAACAGCCCTTCTGCTAGAAGGGCTAGATGAAGTTTATTGCTCAGGAAACTGGGTATTGTGTTTATCCAACTGGCGTGCAGCATCTTTGGCTTGATCAATAGGCTTTTTAATAGAGTCAGTTATCTTTTCAGCCTGTTTTTCGGTGAATTCATCTCTATCCTCAGAAGAACAGCCAACAAGAGTGGCAAGAAAAAACAGTCCGACAAAAAAAATCATAGTTAAAGAAAAACCTTTCATTATTGTGTGATCCTCACCAAAATTGAGTGTGATTTTTTTAACAAATAGGGGCCAGAGTTGCATGTTTTAATGTCAGGCAATGCCCATCATTAACACCACCGCGTGGGCTGCTATCCCCTCTTCTCGCCCGGAAAAACCCATTTGCTCCGTGGTAGTCCCCTTCAGGTTGATAGCGTCTGGCTCAACCCGGCAGGCTTTGGCCAGATTTTCTTTCATGGCCTGAAAGTGAGGGGAGAGTTTGGGCTTCTGGGCAATGACGGTAATATCAGCATTAGAAAGGGTGAATCCCTGCCTGCCTGCTGTCTTGATAACCTGCTCAAGAAGCTTGAGACTTAAGATGCCTTTGTAGGCAGGGTCGTTGTCCGGGAAATGTTTGCCGATATCCCCTTGTCCCAATGCGCCAAGGATGGCATCACACAGGGCGTGGGTAAGAACATCGGCATCTGAATGTCCCAGAAGTCCTTTGGAATGGGCAATTTCAACCCCTCCAAGAATAAGAGGTCTGCCTACGACCAGGCAATGGGCATCATAACCGTGTCCAATACGTGGCGCTGAAAGCGGAGGAGCTGCTTGTTTTGCGTTCATGAGAATGGCCTCGGCAATGAGAAGATCATCGGGGCGGGTGACTTTGATGTTTTGTTCCGATCCTTCCACCACCGTCATCGGCTCATTGATTAATTCCAGAAAGGACGCCTCGTCGGTACCAACAAAACAACTTTTTTCAGCTTTAACAAAGGCTCTTTTCAGGATATCTGTGCGAACCACCTGGGGGGTTTGGGCCTGCCACAGTGTTTCCCGGTTAACAGTATGGGAAATAATATGATCCAAGCCAACTTCTTTGATGGTGTCTTTTACAGGAATAGCTGCCATGGCGGCACCGCTTGTCCGGGCTGCATCAAGGCAGGCACCGATGAGTGATGCTGTGATAAGAGGGCGAGCACCGTCATGCACTGCCACAAAATCACAATCTGCCGCAACATGGCTCAGACCTGCCTGCACAGAATCTTGACGCAGTTTCCCGCCCTTTACAACTGTGGTTTTACTTATCTGAAATTTTTCAACCAGTGATTTGGTTTGCTCCAGATGACTTTCCGGGGCGGCAACAATTATTTCCCGGATATGATCAACCTGTTCAAAGGCGCGGAGGGTGTGAACCAGAAGCGGCACACCGGCAAGCAGTACAAATTGCTTGGGTCCGTCAAGGCCCATCCGTGTTCCGATGCCCCCGGCGGGGATAATTGCTGTGGCGTTCATAAGAGTTCAAGGTTCAAAGTTTAAAGTTTAAAGCTGGAGGCGGCACCTTGAACTTTGAACCATCAACTTTGAACTGTAATAAAAAAAAGGAGTGGGTTATAAGCCGAATCCTGTACCCCTTGCGGGGCCATGATCATTTATCTGGGATGCCGGTCGCCCGGCACCTCTTGCAACCTACCCGAAAGCGCGGACGGGCAGCCCTTAGATGCTTTCCTATTTGGTCTTGCTCCGGATGGGGTTTACCGTGCCTTCCATGTCACCATGGAAGCGGTGAGCTCTTACCTCACCGTTTCACCCTTACCCCGGTAAACCGGGGCGGTCTGTTTTCTGTGGCACTTTCCCGGGGTCACCCCCGGTTCGCGTTACGAACCATCCTGCCCTGTGGAGTCCGGACTTTCCTCACCGGCAAAAACCGGTGCGATCATGCGCCCACTCCTTAAAAAAGTTGCTCAAAGTTCAAGGATTCAACTTTGAATCTTGAACTTTATTACTGTTGTTAGACAATCCACCGATTGCCTATTCTTCCACTACTTCAGGTTCATGAAACATCAGACGCTGGCAAGTGGGACAGGAAAGAATCTGTTCTCCGCGTAAAACTTCATTAAACTGCTGCGGAGGGATATTCATAAAACAACCCCGGCAGACCCCTTTGGTAACACCAGTGATGGCCAAGCCGTTTCTTTTTGATCTGAGCTGATCATAACGGCGCAGCAGGCTGTCTTTAATTTTCTTTGCCTGGGTGTTGCGTTTCTTTTGAAATTTCACTTTTTTCTTGTCAATTCCAGCGGCAAGAGTGTCTACCTTTTCTTTGGCCTCATTAAGCAACTCATCCTCAGCTCGACAAACATTGCCCTCCTCAGTGATTTTTGTTTGCAGACTTTCAGCCTGCTCCATGAGGTCAACAATTTCAGTTTCCCGTGTTTTATTAAGCTTTTTGGCCTCTTCAATCTCCTTTAACAGAGATTGATACTCACGGTTGGTTTGAACATTCATCAGCTTGGTTTGTCGGTCTTTGATATGGACGATTTCGTCTTCAATTTCCGCTTCAAGCTCACGACGGCGCTGTTCTCCCTCTTCAATCATTGTGGTGTGGTCACCCAACTGTTCTCTTTTTTCAGCAATGGAGATTTGCCGTTTTTCAAGATCAGCATAATCGGCTGACATTTCATCATCGAGTTTTTTGATCAGCAGGTCAATGTCCTGCAGGGCAATAAGTTGTAAGAGGTCTTCTTTCAATGTTCGCTCCTCGTAGTTGATATTAGGATATTACGTATTAATATAAAAATGCAGTGGATTGTCCTGGCGTGAAGCCAAAACAGGCACTGATTGGTTTTGTTGTGTAAAAAAAGTTGTCAGCGCATCGGTTAGTCGAGGGATTATCACTCTTTCCGTGGCAAAATGACCACCATCAATGATGCAAAGTCCATTTTCCTCCGCCCAGCGGCTGGTAGCATGTTTGATTTCTGCGGTGATATACACCTGACAGCCGGCGGCCAGAGCAGCCTCAGCAAGCTCTGAACCACTTCCCCCGCAGACCGCCACAGAAGTAACAGTCTCCGGCAGAGTACCAGCCATGGGCAGAGCCGAAAGATTGAGCCGCTCAGCTACCAACTTTACGAATGACGGGCCGTCCAATGGTTTCTTGAGCACCCCCACCTTGCCAAAACCCTGATCCGGTTCATTTCCCGCTACAGCCAAAGGGGTTGTATCCTGTAAATCAATCATGTCTGCCAAGGCATCACTGACACCAGCGGAAATGATGTCGAGATTCGTGTGGCAGCTGATAACTGCAATGTCATGTTGCAGTGCCTTTTTCAAGAACTGCCCCTGGGGGGTTGCGGTGTTGATTGATTTTAGCGGGTGAAAGAAGAGAGGATGGTGAGTAAGGAGGGTATTTGCTTTGGCAGCTATGACTTCATCAAGAACCGGCAGGCAGGGATCAAGGGCAACAACAACTCCCGTGACATCCTGGTCGGAGTTGCCGATCATCAGTCCGACATTGTCCCAGGATTCCGCCAGGTCCCATGGTGCAAGTCGACCTAGAAATGCAAGTAACTTTTTTAGTTGTATGGATGATGCCATATGGTGCGCAAATCTTTATGGTTGCTGTTTAGAGCGCCCAGTCCCTCAAGAAAAAAGGTGCAACCTGCTAGAGATTGCACCTTTTCGGTAAATCGATCAAAAAAAACTTTGTCGAAAATTTTTTTTGGAAAAATTAATGCGGAATAAGAGCAAATCTGTCAAGGCGTCCGTTTCCTTAAAATAAACCAAAAATGGTGGGCCTACCTGGATTCGAACCAGGGACCGACCGGTTATGAGCCGGTGGCTCTAACCAAACTGAGCTATAGGCCCTCATTTGGATTTTCCGAAAATTCGAGAACGAAAAATTATGTTCAGAAAAACGAAGTATAGTAACAGATGTCTGTTGGTTGTCAACCATAAAGTTGTCGAATAAAAGAGCTTTATAAAACTGCCTCCTTAAAGGCATCAAATCCAATACGATCTATAAATCTGCCAAGACGCTCAGATTTTTTCCCCTGTTCTTTGAAAAGATTCATCACTTTATCAGCAACCTCAAGGGCCTGCTCATCGGTCAAATCGCCAACCAGCACCTGGGCCAGTTGTGGCCTGGATGCGGCATTGCCTCCGACCAGAATAGTCCAGCCCTTGGGTTTGCCGACAAAACCAAGGTCTTTAACCGGAGTTTCTGCACAGTTGTTAATGCAGCCGGAAACGCCCATTTTAAATTTATTTGGTAGCTGGAAGCCGTGGTAGCGGCTGTCAAGTTCTTTACCGAGCCCTAAAGCGTCCTGCTTTCCCAAACGGCACAGGGTGTTGCCGGGACAAGCTTTGATGCTGCGCACACAAAGACCAGCTGCGTGGCCCGGATCAATGCCCAAATCCTGCCAGGCCTGATCAATATCTTCTGGTTTAAAGCCGACCATGGCAATGCGGGCCGCGCTGGTTATTTTTAATGCGGCAATATTATATTTGTCCGACACATCAGCCACTTTTCGTAATTCGTCTGCAGTGACCAATCCCAGGGCAAAATGAGGCACTATGGCGTATGTTTCCTTATCTCGTTGTAAAACTGCTCCTTTTTCACCATCTTTAAGCATGACTTGTCTCCTTAAGAGTAAAATTAAAATTATCTCGTTAAAAATTTAAAATTGTCGTTGGTAAAGTGAACTAAAAAAACTAAAGTATTAATTGCTCTTTCGCAAGTAAGAGAACAAAATAGATATATAGTAATTTTTATCAAAAATGCAAGAACTATTCGTAATAGAAGGTTAAAAAATTATTTTGCTTGATTTACACTTAATGGATTTTTCACTTTTTTCTTTTATAGCAGGGGCAGTCATCGGCATGGGTGTTATTTTTGCGATACAGCAAAAACGTATGGCGCTGCTGATGGCAAAGGCCCAAAATTTTTCCACTGACCAGGCAGTGCTGCATGAGAGACTTTCTGCTCACCGGCAAAAAATCATTGAGCTTGAAGGTCATGCGCAGACACTGACAGCAGAAAACAAAGAGCTCATTGCCGACAACAGTGATCTTGCCGCCGGGGCGAAACAGGCTGATAGCCAGCTCGCTTTGCTGAAAGAGGCTCGGCAGGAACTGTCCGAATCCTTCAAGGCTGTTTCGGCTGACATATACCGCAGTAACAGTGAATCGTTTTTAAAAATTTCCCAGGCAACCCTTGCTCATTTCCAGAAGCAGGCCAATGGTGACCTGGCCCGCAAAAAAGAGGCTATTGCCGATCTGGTTGCCCCTCTGCAGGAATCGCTGCAAAAGGTTGATTCCCACATCAGGCATCTTGAAAAAGAACGAACAGGCTCCTATGCCACCCTCAGCGAGCAGGTAAAATCCATGGCCGCCAGCCAGGCCCGTCTGCAAGGGGAAACTGCCAATCTGGTCCGCGCCCTTCGTACCCCAGCGACTCGAGGACGCTGGGGAGAAATGCAACTGAAACGTGTTGTGGAGATGGCCGGCATGGTAAATCATTGTGATTTTACCGAACAACATACCGTTGAAGGCGATGATGGCTTGTTGCGGCCTGACATGGTGATTAAATTGCCAAATAGCAAAACCATTGTGGTGGACTCCAAGACATCATTGCAGGCCTACCTTGAGGCCCATGAGACTGAAGACGAAGGGTTGCGCCTGGAAAAACTAAAGCATCATGCCAGACAGATTCGCATCCACCTCAGTCAACTTGCGGCTAAATCATATTGGCGTCAGTTTCCATCATCCCCGGAATTTGTCGTAATGTTCATACCTGGCGAAAATTTCTTCAGTGCAGCGCTCAGCCAGGACCCGGAACTCATCGAGTTTGGCGTGTCGCAGCGGGTAATCCTGGCCACCCCAACAACACTTATTGCCCTGCTTCGCAGTGTTTCTTATGGCTGGAGACAGGATCAGATTGCAGAACATGCAGAAAAAATCGGTGAACTTGGCCACACCCTGTTTGAACGATTACGCATCCTTGCCTGTCATTTTGACGATCTTCGCAAAAACCTTGATCGGTCCGTTGAGTCATACAACAGAGCCGCTGGATCTTTTGAAAATCGGGTACTGGTGACAGCCAGAAAGTTTCAGGACATAGACCCGACTCTTGGGGAAACAATCCCGGAACTTGGCATTATCGACAAAACAGCAAGGCGGGTGACAAATGAATAGGAGACTTCACTCAACCAAAGATCGCACAAGGCCAACAGGAAAAGATATTTAATTGATATAGGTGCATTTACCTGTTTTTCAATAAAAACTGACCAAAGGCATAGTTTTACTTGCGTAGTGTTGTTTGCTTTTTTATATGATAGTAAAAATTATGTTTTTGAAATGAAATTGTATTTATTAAATATCCATAAGGAGAACAAAACAAAATGAAGTTAGGGATTAACGCTCTCGGCCGTATCGGTAAACTGTCACTGTGGCACCATGTTGGCAGAAAGTATTTCTCGGAAATTGTTGTCAACACTGGACGTGAGATAGGCCGCAACCTTGAAGATCTTGCGGCAGCCATTGACCGGGACAGCTCCTATGGCAGACTTGGCAACTATCTGCACGGCTACAAGGGAGGCCGGGTAATAGAAAACCTCAATAATGACGATGGAACTATGGTTATTAATGGAGTTCCCGTTAAAGTATTGCGCGAATCCCGCAACCCCAAGGATATTGCCTGGAAGGAAAACGGTGTGCGGCTGGTTGTCGACACCACCGGTGTCTTTAATGATCCCACTGCTGATGCAGATGCTAAATGGGGTGCATTCCGGGGTCACCTGGCCGCCGGGGCAGAAAAAGCCATCTTATCCGCTCCTTTTAAGATTAAAGAAAAAGGACTGGATATGCCTGAAGATGCTATTACCACGGTAATGGGCATCAATGATGAGGATTATATCCCTTCCAAACATTCCCTTATTTCTGCGGCCTCCTGCACCACAACCTGCCTGTCCTACATGATGAAGCCTCTGCTTGATCAGATTGGCGCGGATAATTTCCTCAGCGCCTCCATGGTGACTGTGCATGCTGCCACCGGTAGCCAGAAGGTTCTTGACAGCCTGCCTAAGACTGGGGCCACTGATCTTAGAAAAAACCGCAGCATCTTAAACAACATCATCCTGACCACCACCGGAGCCGCTAAAGCCCTGAGACTGGTTATTCCTGAAATGCAGCAAATCGGTTTTATCGCTGAGTCTGTCCGCATCCCCACCTCCACCGGCTCATTGATTGTTCTGGTCTTGAACATTCAGGACGACCTGGATGACCCGATCAAACGGGCCAGAATCAACTCAATTTACCGGGAGTACGCCAACAACTCCAAGTACCTGGATTACTCAGACGACCAGAATGTTTCCTCTGATATCATCGGAACTCCTTTTGCGGCGGCGATTATTGAAGGAACCGAAACCCATACCAGAACCGCTACCATTAATGTCAATCTGGATAAAATCAAGGGATGTGCTGCCTCTGAATCACGCGTTCAGATACCGGTTACCCAGGCGGTCATTTATGGCTGGTACGACAATGAGCTAGGCAGCTATACCAATATGCTGGCTGACCGGACCGTGTCAATTGCCGAACAGATGGTGTAGTTTATTGATGTGATCATCCGGCCATTGACAAAGGCCGATCTTGCAGAAGTTGTCCAGGCAGAGCATGAACCTCCTGCCTGGACTGCTGCGCAGTTTGAGGAAGAACTGGCTCTTTCCTTTGCCTGGCAGCTGGTTGCGTACGTCCCCGAATCGTTACAGTTTGCCGGATACCTTTGCTGGCGCACCGTTGCCGACGAGGCAGAGATCATGAAGCTTGCTGTGACGCCATCCCTGCGCCGCCACGGCATTGCCCATTTATTGCTCTTTACTGCCCTAAAACACATAGCAGAACAAGGCTTTATGCTTTGTGGTCTGCGCAAAAAGTATTATACATCACCTTGCGAAGATGCGTTGATTTTAAAATATCAAATATGATAATCTGATGAGTGTTTCAGTGAGCCTTATTTAATTTTTTTTAAGTTTAAGCCCAACAGTTAATTGAGGAAAATCCGTGAAAAATATCCGAGATATTGACATCAAAGAAAAAAAAGTCCTGATCAGGGTTGATTTCAATGTGCCGCTTGACGACAACCGGCAGATTACTGATGATACCCGCATCCGGGGGGCCCTGCCCACCATAAATTACGCATTGGCTGAAAATGCCAAAGTGATTATCTGCTCCCATCTTGGCCGCCCCAAAGGGGAGCGTTTGCCGGAGTTCAGCCTGACTCCGGCTGCTGCGCGCCTGGCCCAACTGATCAAACGGCCACTAAAACTTGCCAACGACTGTGTGGGCGACGACGTGGAGACAATGGTCTCCGCCATGCAGCCCGGCGAGGTGGTTATGCTTGAAAATCTCCGTTATCACGCCGAAGAGCAAAATAACGATGAGGAATTTTCCAAGAAACTGGCCGATCTTGCTGATGTTTATGTCTGCGATGCCTTTGCCGTTGCCCACCGAGCCCACGCCTCGGTTGTCGGGGTGACCCATTTTTGCGATCAATGTGCGGCTGGATTTCTCCTGCAAAAAGAGATGGATTTTTTCCATAGATCTGTGAGCGACC
>PJEL010004674.1_pt1 | contig 11206 bp, 10 predicted proteins | sample 1853271 | NCBI WGS metagenome assembly PJEL01 (sample SAMN08108733, study PRJNA415343) | Invertebrate metagenome, whole genome shotgun sequencing project. | host: Globobulimina | place: Sweden: Gullmar Fjord | collected 2015-08 | reverse complement strand
TGATAATAATGGTATTTCTCACCATAAGGAAGAATACTGAATTTCATATCCACGATGACGTAATTGACCTGTTTTCACTAATAATCGTATGGTGCCTCGCTGCAATAATACTGTTGATAGTCTCCGAAGTTGTTACGGAGCTTTACGCGAGCACCGAGCACGCCGACTCTTTAAAATTTAATATGTTCGGCGGTCATGGAATCAGCCAGTTCGTGCCTTGGTTCTGGATAACAAGGGCATTGATTCTCATTACCTTTACCATGCTCCTTTTCCCGAAAATAAGGAAAAGCTATCATTTTTTCCTCCCCGCGATCTGTTTCGTGGTTTTCCTGGTGGTATTGCTTGAAAAGCCGGTAGTCCTTGTGCTACCCGCTTTTATGCCCACGCCTCTCGGAGAATATTTTGAATACAATTTTACGTTTGTTGAGGTATTCAATGTGCTGTTTATCTGGGCACTTGGATTCTTTGCGATTACACTTCTCACAAAGGGCGCAGTCGGCATACTGCTCGGCAAAGTGAAGTACCCTGATGCGCCAATGGATTTCCAAGAGACTGAAGATCCCTTTAAGTGGCAAGAGACTGAAGATGCCTTTGAGTGGAGGAGGTAAGAAATGGATTTTAAAGACAACTTTTCAAGGATAGCTTTTACCTCTGTTCTATTCCTCTACATTTTTGGCGGCGGTTTGATCATATATAAAATCTCCATGGGCTCTCCTGGTTTTACATCCTCACATTTCAAGAATGTTGAACAGGCCAAAACACAAGGTGTGCAGCCGGTAACAGACTGTTTTGAAAGTATGGAAGGTTACACATCTGTTGGCAGGATTGAAAATATTGTTCCCCAGTATGGGTATCCAAATGTTAAATGCTCGCAAATAACAAGCGCTGTTTTATGGTACGGCGATCCATATGACGGCACACAGCCCATGGGAGATATGCCTAAGTTGAAGGGGAAAATTGACAAATGGGGCCGATTTCAGAAGGACGATAGCCATGGCGCGTATGAAACTGAAGAAGCGGTTATAAAACCAAGAGAGCCCGCGCTTAAAAGTTTTGAATGCATAGAATGCCATGACGGCGACTCAGTCCCAGTCCCGGAGGATAAAAAACCGAGAGCGCTCGAGGAGCATCAGGATATAATTGAGAATTCCCTTCAGATGATGCACGGGAGAGGAGCAATCTGGTGCCTCGACTGCCACAGCGCTAAGAATCGTAACAAGCTCGTTGATCATCAGGGAAATGAGATAAGTTTTGATCAGCCCCAAAAACTCTGCGGCAGTTGTCACGGCACAATCTATAATGACTGGAGGGCGGGCATACACGGCAAAAGAACAGGCTCATGGGTTACGGGCGGCAAGAAGAGATGGTGGTTATGCACTGAATGTCATTCTCCGCATGCTGTCCAAGCAGATAGATTCAACCCGTTAAAGCCTGAACCGGCACCTGCCCTGCCAAGGGGAATGGATCACGTACATGAAGGACATGAAGGAGAAGGACATGAAGGAAGTGAACATGGTTCTCCTCAGGAATCTGAATCCGCTTCTGCCAAACCTTCAAAAGAACACTAACAGGGGCATCGACTGTTCGGCGTCAGTCCATGTGGGACAAAAAAAGGGGGATTGCAAATGAACATATTAAAAAATTTATTAAATTTAAGAATTATTTTTCTTGCAGCGTTTATTATATGTTTAACAGCACCTGATATTTACTCTAAAGATTATTGTGATAACTGCCATAAGGATAATAAATTTCGTGTTCAGAACAAGGTTCTGTATGATTATTATATTTACTGGAAAGATTCCGTCCATGAGTCTGCAATGATTACCTGTACTGATTGCCATGGTGGAGACAAAACAATAGCTGATAAAAATGCTGCACATAAATCTAAAGGTTTTTCGTCCCTGAAATCTATGGAGGATTTATCTTATAAAACGATCCCTGAGATTTGTGGAAAGTGTCATAAAGAAGTTTTGAAATATTATATGGCAAGTAAGCATTACAAAATTCTAATGGAGGGGAAAAACAGCCCTAATTGTGTAACATGCCATGGTTCAATGAACACTGAGATTTATGAGGGTCATAATATAGCGAAAGGCTGTTCAACGTGTCATAATGAGCAAAGGAATGAGACCCCTGAAGTGAGCGAAAATGCTAAAAATCTTTTAAGGCATATCAATTATATTCGATTCTACAGGAAGTGGGTAGAAATCAATCTGAAAGATGAGAAGCCCGGTATAGTAGAAGATATAAACAAGCAATATAAGGAGATTGTCTTTTCCTGGCACCGGTTTGATTTTAAGAAACTGGATGAAAAAACAATGAAACTCGTAACTGATTTAAGAACAATAGTGAAAAAGGGAATAGCTGAGAGAAAAAAGAAAAGAATGAAAAGAAGATAATAATAATTTCATTTCCGATAAATTTGTCTGACTGTTTTATAATAAGGATCTTAAGGCAACCATATCCTCTTTGAGGGAATGGCGAGACGAATTCCCTTATAAAAAGGGGGTTTGAAAGAAGAAGGCGACTCGAATTTTTTAAACGAGCTTTATGGCGCTTCCTGATTTAACTCTTGCAGCAAAGAATCAAGCTCGATGCCTTTTTCCTGAGATATCTGTTTATTGATACCGAGAAGAAGGAATATACAATAGCCCTGTTATGCAAGGTGATGCGAGTAAGTCGAAGCGGGTATTATTCATGGCAGGAGCGTGATAAATCACCCAGACAGATAGAGAATGAGAATCTGATTCCTATAGTAGAGAAGGCCCATAAGGGCTCAAAAGGGACTTATGGCACACGCCGTATTGCGGAAGAAATAGAAGCGCATGGGAATCTGGCGCCGTCGTCCTGCCCCTGGCTTGATTTTTCATTCAGATCGGGGGAGCCAGTATTGCAGTAACGATTTCCAAAAGATGCTCAAGACTCATAAAATGATCAGTAGCATGAGTCGAAAAGGCGACTGCTGGGATAATGCAGTGGCTGAGAGTTTTTTCGGCAGTCTGAAAACAGAGCGGGTATTTTTTACAAATTACAACACCAGGGAAGAAGCAAGGAGAGATGTCTTTGATTATGTAGAAATGTTTTATAACAGCAAACGGCGTCACTCCTATCTGGGATATTTAAGCCCAAATGAATTTGAGGAAATGTGGCTTTTGAAAGAAGCCGCCTAAAAAAAGTGTCCATTTTTACTTGACCACGTCAGTTGCTATGTGCATCAGGTTATGCTTCCCTACAACTCCTCTAATCTTTTCTTTAACACTCATATTCATACCTCATTAGGAATTATACCGATTAACACTCCTTGCCATATTGTTTAGTTTTACCAGTGCCTTTACGACTTAACACTACTGAATATTATCTTAACTTTTCAAAGAGTCAACATTGTCATTGAATCTGCTGATTCAGGCCCAACTATTTCTATTGGTTAAATAGTACACAACATGAGCAGGTACTGGCCGTCTGACATTATCGTTGCGTTTGACATGGATACATACGTACAACACTAAAAAAGAAAGGCCAGTTCATCCGGCCTTTCTTTTTTAGTCTATTATGGTAAGTTCGATACCACGTAACAGACAGACGCAACTATACAATATATCTCCTAAAAAGGATTTTTACGTGAAAAGATCAATCGTTTTTTTTATGCTTTTTTGTTTGACATCACTTCTACCTGTCAACTCAGCAATGGCCGACTGGATCAACCTGACCGGTGCTGAGAATGCCAGAAACATCGCTGAGATTTACATTGATAAAGATCATGTCAAGATCCAGCTTGAGGTGTTTATTGAAGACCTGATCATCTTTGACGAACTCATCCCGGAGTCCTTTTTCCCAAAGCCTATCCCCGGCCGGCCAGGACTGGAAGAGCGCCAGAAGATTATTGCGGACAAAGTATTCCAGGTCATCACTAACAGCGGAAAGAAACTGCCGGTTTTCGTTGATCTGGTCGAACCTCGTCTGCGCTTGGAGCGGCCATCACCTTTTGCCGGTTCCATCAATCCTTATACCCGGCAGAGAATACCCGGACCGCCAGATGACAAGCGGGTGCTCTACGTGGAACTGGTTTATCCTTTTACAGGGAAGCCAGAATCCCTGACATTTATTCCGCCGCTGGATGAAAACGGTATTCCCAAAGCGTCCATCGGTTTCATATGCTATCACCTGGGAGTGCCAGTGGTGGACTTCAGACAGCTAACCAGCGAGAATAGCCTAAACCTTGACTGGCAAGACCCCTGGTACTCAGTCTTTGAGAAGAAACAGCTCAAACGCACACTGCAGTCAGGGGTTCGCACCTACCTGTATATCGAGCCCTACGAGGTGCGCCACGAGATCCTGGTGCGGATCAAGGACATGATGGCCTGGATGGAATTTGACCTTAAGGGCAATGAATTCATCGAGGAGGATGAATTCAATCAGGTGCGCGAACAGGTGGCGCAGTTCTTTATGGAACGAGAGAAGGTATTGATCGATGGCAAACAACTTAAGCCGATCCTTGATAAGACCGCTTTTGTCGAGTCCTCCATGCTGCGCAGCCGCTTTATCGAAATACCAGAAAGGGTGCCGCTTAATTCGGCCATGATTGGTATAGTCATCACCTACCTGACCGATGGCATCCCCCAGGAGGTGGAAACCCAATGGGACCTGTTCTCTGACCGGGTGCAGAAGGTGACAGCCCGCATGACCGATCCGGCTGGGCCGTTTCCCTATGACCTTGAACCTGACGATAACGTCCTCAAATGGACGAACTACCTTAAGACATACAAAATCCCGACGGTCGATAAGATTACGGTGGATGAAAAACACCGGGGAATACCGGTACCGCTTGGCAGTCTAATCTGTGCTGTTCTGTTGCTGCCCTTTGCTTTCTCAGCCTTCAGCCGCCGCAAAAAATCCCAACCTGTCAAGGTACAGTTCAGCATAATCCTGTTCCTGCTTATTGGCATCGCAGCCCTGCTGCCTCTTTGGCAGGTTCCTGTAGGTAGCAGTGCACGGGCAAGCCAGATAAGTGAGGATGACAGCAAGGAAATTGTTTTCAGCCTGCTGAAAAACGTTTATCGGGCCTTTGACTTCCGTGAAGAGGAAGATGTTTATGACAAATTGGCAATCAGTGTCAGTGGCGACTTGCTCACCGATGTTTATCTGCAGAGCCGAAAGTCAATGGTAATTGAACAGGCAGGTGGTGCCCAGGCAAAGGTCAAACAGGTTGATGTATTGGAAACAGATGTGAAAGAATCAAATAAGCAGAAAGGAGCCCTTGATATCAGGACAAAGTGGACCGCCATTGGTAGTGTTGGTCACTGGGGGCATATCCATACCCGGCAGAATGTGTATGATGCCATCCTGACTCTGGCTGTTTCTGATGGCTCCTGGAAAATTACCGGTATCGAGCTGCTGGAGGAAAAGAGGGTGGATCCGGGAGCGCCTGCGGCGCAGGGGAATAGGTAGAAGGCTGAAGACTGAAGGTCAGCATGTGCCGTCCTTCAGCCTTCAACCTTCAACCTTCAACCTAAGTAACTAAAAAATGATCGAAATTAACTCACTTACATTTTCCTATCCTTTCGGGGAATTTCTTCTCGGCATTAAAGAACTTACGGTTGCCAGTGGAGAAAAAGTCGCAGTTGTGGGCCCGAGCGGCTCAGGTAAGACAACTCTGCTGAATCTTGTTGCAGGTATTCTGCATCCGAAAAGTGGCAGTATTAAAGTGAATGATGACGAAATAAGTACTTTGGGAGATTCTGCCCGGAGAAATTTCCGTATCACCAACATAGGTTTTATTTTTCAGGATTTCGGTTTGCTCGATTACCTTGATGTCCGTGACAATATCCTCCATCCCTACCGGATTACCGATGCTCTTAAGCTCAACTCTGATGTCCGTCTTCGTGCTGACATGCTTGCAGAACAGATGGGGATCGCTGACAAACTGCTGCGCCACCCGCCTGACCTGTCCCATGGGGAACGACAGCGGGTTGCCATCTGCAGAGCCTTGCTCCCGGGACCAAAGCTGATCCTGGCTGACGAGGCTACCGGCAACCTTGATCCAAAAAACAAGCTACACATCCTCGAGTTATTGTTTAAAAATGTGGACAACCATGGTGCAACTTTACTTGCCGTAACCCATGATCAGGAACTACTGCCGCATTTTGATAACGTTGTTAATTTCAGCGATTTTTTGCAGGGGGAGACAACATGATGGACAGTCTTTACCTTGCATGGCAATACCTGATCTACAACAAGAAAAAGTCCTTTATCCTTGTCTGCTGCATCACCATTATAGCTGCACTGCCCCTGGCCCTGGAAGTCCTGCTCAATGAGAGTGAAAGACAACTTGCCCTGCGGGCAGAATCCAGTCCGTTGTTGATCGGAGCCAGGGGAAGTGCGCTCGACCTGGTGATGAACTCGTTATATTTTGGTGATGAAGTGCCGGAAACAATCACCATGGCTGCAACCGAACAGGTTATGGACACCGGGCTTGCAGCGCCGATCCCCCTGTATGTGAGGTTTAAGTCACGCGGTTTTCCCATTGTCGGGACGACGCTTGATTATTTTGATTTCAGGGGTCTGGAACTGACAGAGGGCAGTATGTTTACCATGTTGGGTCAGTGTATTATTGGCGCTGAAGTTGCCCGGGAACTTGAATTGAAACCGGGTGATTATGTTGTGTCCTCACCGGAAACCCTGTTTGATATTGCCGGCGTCTATCCTCTGAAAATGAAAATTACGGGAGTGCTTGCCTCGACCCATGGTGCTGATGACCTGGCAGTCTTTGTGGATATTAAGACAGCCTGGGTAATCCAGGGACTGGGGCATGGACACAAGGATGTGACCAGGACGACGGACAGTTCAGTCATTCTCAAGAAAGAGGAGGGTAATGTCACGGCGAACGCCAAGCTCATGCAGTATGCGGAAATAACCGAAGACAATATTGACTCCTTTCACCTGCACGGTGATGCGATCAATTTTCCGTTAACAGCTGTTCTTGCTCTGCCGTATGATGAAAAGTCAGGCACTATCCTCCAGGGTCGCTACCTGGAAAAAGAAATGCCATACCAGATAGTCAGGCCCAAAGAGGTAATCGACACCCTGATGGCCAATATCTTCAAGATCCGCAACGTGCTTGACGCGGTAATTTTTTTAGTGGGAAGTGCCACCCTGTTGGCCCTTGTCCTGGTTTTTTCTCTGTCGCTCCGGCTTCGGGAAAGTGAGATTGACATCATTTTCAAACTGGGCTGCAGCAGGGCCACTATTGCAAAACTTCTGGGTGCTGAGATTTTTATCATCATCTTGATCAGTGCGGGAGTTTGCGGGGGATTGCTGTTGTTTATTTCTGGTTATGATCAATCATTAGTTAGAGCCATATTTATTTAGGTATAAAAAATATGGAGTGTTGGAGTATTGGAGTATTGGAAAAAAAACATAAGATATTGCGATTGTCATCAATTTGCATCGTTGCTGTAACAGCAATTATATACCTCCAATGTTTTTCTTTTGCCGCTTCATCAACTCCCCTTACTGTTTACACCGTCAATTACCCGCTCTATTACTTTAGCGAGCAAATCGGTGGTGATCACGTAAAGGTCGTTCTCCCTGCTCCAGAAGATGTGGACCCGGCGTTCTGGGAGCCGGATGATGAGACGGTCAGGCAGTACCAGAAAGCAGACCTGATCATACTGAACGGCGCAGGCTACGCTAAATGGACCAGGAAGGTCAGCCTGCCAATGCTGCGCATGGTGGATACATCACGGGCTTTTAAAGACGGCTTGATTCATATAGAAAGCAATGTCACCCACAGTCACGGTCCAGGTGGTGACCACTCCCACGGGGGTACCGCATTTACCACCTGGCTTGATTTTTCCCAGGCTGCCATGCAGGCAGAAGCTGTTTACAAAGCCCTTGTCCGCAAACTTCCAGCCCAAAAGCAAAACCTTACAAAGAACTTTGAAACACTAAAGAGAGATCTGCTGGAACTTGATAAGCAGATGATTGCTATTGGAGACCGCTTAGCTCAGGCCCCGCTCTTTTCTTCCCATCCTATTTACCAGTACCTTGCCCAACGCTACAGCATGAATATCAGGATGATGATGTGGGAGCCGGATGAAGACCCAGGTGTAAATGCATGGAACCATTTGCAGGAAATCTCGAAAGAGCATCCATCCAAATGGATGATATGGGAGGGTGATCCCCTGGCGGAATCCGCCCAGCAGCTCAAAGCACTGGGAATAAACAGTCTGGTTTTTGCACCCTGCATGAACATGCCGGGAACCGAAGATTTCATAGGTGTAATGCGCCGGAATATCGAAAACCTGCAGAGTATATTTACAACTGAACATCCTTGAAAAGGCTGGTGCCTATCGAGCTCTTCTCATCCGAAAATTGATAGGATAAACTAGAGTAGTTCGGTTGAGATATGATGGAGTCAATAAGTCTTGCAAACATCTTGACTTTTGGGTCTCCTGGAAAGAGTTAAGATTGCCACTGGACATGGCAACCCTTTAAGAATGATTCACGAGTTTCAATGGATATAGCAGACATTGAAAGTAGCTGATGCCCTGCGTATGAAATGAAAACACCGAAAAAACAGGGGGTAATAGATTAGTCTTTTCCACTGTTTATGAACTCTTTCACCTGATGGGATCATCTCCAAACCTGTCATGCCACCATTCTTCTTCAGGGAGATATTTTTGAACCTCTTCCTGAGAAAAAGAAATCTTGTACTCTTTACAATAACCAAAAATAATTGCGTAAGAATGAATAATTTTTTTTGTCATCTTATCACATTGATCTTTGTTTTCCCGGTTAATATCCGGGTGCCATTTTTTGATGAGCTTTCTGTACTTTGTTTTGATCTCTGTCAAAGTTGCCTGTTCGGGAATACCCAAAACTCTTCTCGCTTCTGAAATCTTCTGATATGTCTTCATTTTTTTCTTATTCCTTCTGCAACCTGCCGTAAAATTTATCGGGCAAGCTGGTTCAGCTTTTGCGTCAGAGTTTCCTCCGGTATGGCACCAGCTAGTTGGTCCACCTTCTCGCCGTTTTTGAAAAAGATAAGGGTGGGAACTCCCCGTATTCGGAACTGGGATGGAATATTTAAGCTTCTGGTGGTGTCCAGTTTGGCAATGATGACACGTCCCGTAAACTGCCTGGCCAGGTTGTCGACAACAGGAGACAGCATGCGGCATGGCCCGCAGGTGGGAGAGAAAAAGTCCACCATTACAGGTTTTGTCGCCCGGCTGAGAAAGCGAACGAAATTGGAGTCATCCAGTTCAACCGGCACTGCTGACTGACTTATGTCCATAGATTCGCCGCAACTGCCGCATTTTGGTCCCAGGTGCTGTTTATCTGCCGGAATTCTGTTTTTAGTACCGCAGTTATCGCAGGCAGCAATAATACTATTCACAACAGTTCTCCCTTTCAATTCTTTAAAAAAGGTAAATTGCTTTTATTCCTCCGGGTAGCCATATGCCCAAAATCCATGCTGGGAATATAAACACTTTCAGTGTGTATGTAAGTTTTCAGAAGTAAAAATTGATAACGCTCCGGCTCACCGGAGGTATTCCGTCCACTGCAGTCGGTTGTTCGCTGATTGGCACAGTTCTGCTATTTCCACTGTCGGAGTTCAATAATAAGCCCATCAGGATCTCTTATCTCTCCACGAAATGAATCGCCCAAATCTACCGGCTCCAGGGCGATAGCTATTCCTTTGCCCCGCAGGTAATCCACTGCCTTTTCCATATCCTCCACCTCAAGGGCAATGCCCCTGTACCCTACCTCCCAGAGAACTTCAGATTTTGGATTGGGACCATCTGCGGAAATAATCTCAAGGACCGTATCGCCCAACTCAAGATAAATGACCTCTCTCATGGGCGGCATTTTGACTTCATTTCGGCTCCTAATTCTAAAACCCAGAATGTTAACATAGAAGTCAATAGTCGTTTCAGCATTCCTTGGTACAATTTCCACGTGGTCGACTCTTTTGAACATCATATTAACACCTTTCCTTTGTGGCAGAGGTCCACGTTTCACTAAGGTGTCACGTGGTGAATGGCGAACAATTTATTAGGCTGCGATATTGCTTTCATATCGAGTATTAGACGATATTCTCGCACTTAGCAATCCTTGTCATTGTTTGTGGTAATTTGACCGCGTAAGTCACTTAATACTTCAATATATTATCTTTAATCAAAAGTAAAGGTTGCCAGTGGATATGGCAACCTTTTAAGAATAATTCACGAGTGTAAATAGATAGACATATATCAGCAGACATTGAAACTTTTCTCAGTCTTTAAAACTAAAGTATATTAGATATTATCTTCAGTATTCACTTGATGGAACGTTTATGTCTATTATACCTGCATTGGTGCGCAAATGATTTTTTAATTTGTGCAGTAATGCTATCTGTAATGGGACTTTTAATAGCACTTATTCCAAAGTGTTCTCAGGCCACTCCTATGGCATACTCCTGTGGGAGCTATTCATGCGATTCGTAAATCCGACTTCATCAATTACTTTATCAAGTCGGGTTTTTATTTGTTTGTTTTTAATGGCTCCACGTTCATTTGCTAGGAAGACATATGTTAAACCATCTTTGCGTTGCCTAAGGATAGAACTGGTTCCAAGCCATGAACCGTAGAAAACGTTACTGCGATTGTTGCGCAATCTCTTATCACCATTGACCCAATAATGAGTGAAAATCTTGGCCAAATCAATCGAAGAAATAGCGAAGGAGAATTCAGGGAAATGTTTCTCAGGCTGATGCTCTGGTAGACGGAATTGCTGATTATCAGCAAAAGTATGGTGCAGCCATTTTGCCACCTGCTAATAAAATCAAATTTGAAATACTTTACAATAAGATGTTAATATTTGATAATCTTAGTAAAGTATATGGATTACTTGGATTGCTTCTAATCATCTTATTGTTTGTAGAGATGTTTAAACCTTCCAGGGGAATTAAATATGTGATAAACTTTTTTATCATATTGGTGGTGCTTGGTTTTATTGTTCAAACAGGTGGACTGGCCATGCGTTGGTATATTTCGGGTCATGCTCCCTGGAGTGATGGCTATGAGTCCATGATATACATTAGCTGGGTAACCTTACTTGCAGGCTTGTTATTTGCATCAGGGTCAAAGATGACAATTGCTGCCACAACATTTTTATCATCGATAATACTTATGGTTGCTCATTTAAGCTGGATGGATCCGGAAGTTAC
>PJEL010004673.1_pt1 | contig 11207 bp, 11 predicted proteins | sample 1853271 | NCBI WGS metagenome assembly PJEL01 (sample SAMN08108733, study PRJNA415343) | Invertebrate metagenome, whole genome shotgun sequencing project. | host: Globobulimina | place: Sweden: Gullmar Fjord | collected 2015-08 | reverse complement strand
ACAAAATTTCATGATGAACCGAGATTGAAACTGCTTGCTTATATAAAATTGTTTTCGTTGATAATACTCTTTTTTCTCAGTTGGCATTGTTTATCAACTCCTAAAGTACTTTTTAAAATTGGGTATTACTTTTCATTGAGCAAGTTTTTGTTAATTGTAACGTTGGCATTGTTTCGCAGATCATTGATCCATTTTTTTAAGTGAGTTCTTTTCTTTGCTTCGCGAAGTTGTGAAAGCACCTCATTTTTCCTCTCTGGCATTTTAGCTGCTAATCTCTCAGTTTCACTATGGAGTGTTTCAATGTATGAGTTTATTTCTTCTTTTGAAATATTAGTCTGTTCAATAATTTCAGCGCCTTTCATTTCCATAAGGTCACGAATTAAGGTTGATTCCCAATATCTCTCAATGGTGGAAATGAATTTTTGACGGCTATCTAAACCAAGATTTTTTGCTTCTTGTATGAGCAATTCTTTTTTGATGAGTTCATTTAAAAAGTCGATCTTTGTCTGGCTGGTTAATTTTGATGAGTTGTCATACTCTAATTCGTCAGATAATTTTTCATTAAACTCTTCGATTGATAAATTGTAGTTATTGATTTTTGCAACGACTTTTTCATGAGGGGTCTTGTCGGACGTACACCCAGTGATAAGGGTTGTTAACAGAGCAAAAATTATAAGGATAGATGGTTTTTTCATGGTTATTTAAGGTAGTTGGTTTGCTTGTTGTATCACTTGGTATTGTTAATAATTTGTTCTGCATACCAAGAAATTAAGGGGATCTTGCTTTGTTTAAAGAATGATATGAGCATCATAATTAATTAGTTACTTTTTATCGTTCAAAACTGGTCAATGGTAAAACACATTGATTGTTCAATAGTACAAGAATATTTACATGGTATGTCGAAAGACTCCGAATAGAGTTCTATTGTATGGTCGTAATAATGTCGTTAACCCGATCAAGTATTCGATGGGCCGTTTCTTCTTTTGAAAGCAAGGGCAGTTCTTCCGCATCACCATTTCTGGCAATTAGGGTCACTTGATTATTGTCGGACTGAAAGCCTGTTTTTTTTCCGACAATATCGTTGACCACGATGAGGTCAAGATTCTTCTCTTGTAACTTTCGTTGTCCCTCTTCAGTATGCTTCTGACTCTCAGCCGCGAATCCAATTAGTATGGGTTTTTTTGAGTTCCCCTTTTTTTTGCCAAGTTCTTTGAGGATATCAATGTTAGCAGAAAGGGCAAGGTCCATGCGGTCACTACCTTTTTTGATTTTATTATCAGCCATAGTTGCTGGCTTATAATCTGACACAGCTGCAGCCTTAATAATAATTGTGGCAGTATCAAAATGAGAGGTAACAGCATCATGCATCTCTTGTGCTGTTCGCACATTACAGGTTTCTATTCCAGAAGGCGGTTCAAGTGAGGATGGGCCGCTAATTAAAGTTACATTTGCACCTCGCGCTTGGGCAGCTTCGGCTAAAGCATATCCCATTTTTCCTGATGAGCGGTTGCTAAGGTAACGAACAGGGTCTAGGGGTTCATGGGTTGGGCCGGCGGTAACTAAAAAGTGTTGTCCCTTGAGATCTTGCTTGCATAAAGCAGAGATAATTGCAGACTTTGCTTTTGACCATTCAGGTAAACGTCCTGGCCCGATATCTCCACAAGCCATTACGCCAGAATCAGGAGGGATGACTGTATAATTGTAGTCAGCGAGTTTTTTAATATTGGCCTGGGTAGCGGGGTGCAGATACATATTAGAATTCATGGCAGGAAAAACAATAATTTTTGCTTTGCTGGCAAGCACTACTGTTGAAAGAAGGTCATTTGCCTGGCCATTGGCAAGCTTTGCAATGGTATCTGCTGTTGCCGGAGCAATAATAATAAGGTCGCAGTTATGGGCCAGGCTGATGTGGGGGATGGTTTCCTGGCCGTTTTTGTCAAACATGCCGGTATGAACATGCTTGCCGGATATAGCGGCAAAAGTCAGCGGCGTTACAAATTTGGTGGCGGCCTCAGTCATGACAACGGTGACTTCTGCCTGTGCTTTACGTAAAGTGCTGACCCACTCAACTGCCTTGTAGGCAGCAATGCCGCCGCTTACTCCAAAGAGAATTTTTTTGGCGTTAACTTTGAACATTAATATTTTATGTCTTGAGATACTTGTTTGCCTGCAATGTCTTCAGTGATGTAGACATAGACTTTTGTTTTTGCGACGTAATCGCCTTCGAATATGGTTATCATGCAATTTTTGCTTGGTTTTGTGAAGGCAAGTAAGATATTTTTATATCTAACCTCGCCAGTCATACGCCAGCCGTTTTTTTGCATTGAATTAATAAAAAAATCAGTCAAGGAGTCAACCTCAATTTTGCCGACAAAGTTGATAACACCACCAGTAAAAGAAGAAGTGTTAATAAACAAAGTATTATCTCTATCTATTTTTAATTCTCCAGGTACTTCAAAGTCACTAAAGTTGGTTGGGAAATAGGGTTCGTTTTTTGAAATACCCTTTGGCGCATTGCCAGCATCACCTGCATCAGGAGTCGGGCCATTCATGGAAGTACAACCGCTTAATATAAGGCAGGCGGCAAGTAATATAGCAAAGCAATTGATTGATGATTTAATAATTTTCATGGCATTTTCTCCTGATTTAATATGAATTCTTGTAAATCTTTTCTGGTTGATTTTTGATTGTGATGAGCTGGGTTGCCGATGGCAATGACTGCCATCAGATCATATTGGTTATCTAGTTGCAATAGCGCATTAACTGCTGATTTGTTTTTTAGTATTTGGCCGAGCCAGACAGCGCCAAGATCAAGGGATTCAGCAGCTAGAAGCATATTTTGAATGCAGGCTCCTGCGGCTTGATGGTCTTTTACCTGGTCGTAAATGGTTGTAGTATCAAGAAAGACCGCAATTGATGCTGGAGCAGCTAAAACAATATGGCTGTATTTGGTAAGGGCTGCTAGTTTCTCACGGGTGTCTTGTTCTGTAATTATAACAAAGCGCCATGGTTGATTATTTAAGCCTGATGGAGCCCAGATTCCAGCTTTAATAATTTCATGAAGTTGTTCAATTTCTACGGCTTGATCTGTGAATTCTCTGATACTTCTTCTTTGATAAATGGCTTTAAGTATTGAGTTTTCCATATTGATAATATTTATACTGTGCTTTGTTTTTAAAATCCAGCAATTATGATTGTGGAGTTGCTTAAGTATTTTTTTTTTATTAATACATGATGGCGTTGTAAAAAGTCCGATCTACTGCGATGTTGCAATTTTTCTGGTACTCGGCATACCACGTGTATGGCCTCGCACCTGAAAAATCACCACATCTTGTATATAAAACTTTTTACTTAGCCATCCCGTGACTTTTTACAACTACATCAATACATGGTGCCTAGTTTGGTTCAAGGATTTTATAGCTATTTTTTAACTATTCAGTAGCACCCCATATTCGTCCATTTCGTAGTCTCGTCTACTCGCTTACCTGGCCTTCTCGAATAACAGCGTAACAGTGAAACGGTGTCTGGTGTCTACGAGTATGCTTCAAAGTCCCAGGTAAGCGTAGATTCCGAATGAACGAATATGGGGCGCTAATAAACAGTTACGCCTTGGTGGTTATTGTTATTTTTAACAGACACTGAATAGTTATGTTTTTTTTATTTAGGTTTTCAGAGTGAAAAGGGTACATTTTGTCTAAAAAAAAGAAAAGAGCGCCACTGCCAGTTTTGCCTACAGGAGTTACGGTTATCGATAGCCACTGTCACCTTGATATGAAGGCCTATAGAGGTGACTGCGACGAGGTGATAGAACAGGCGCAAAAGGCAGGTGTTTCAAAAATAATGACCATTGGAATTGATTTGCAAAGTTCAGTGAAAGCTCTTGAACTGGCCAAGAAGTATCCTATGGTGCACTGTTCAATTGGAATTCATCCTCATAATGTTGAAGGGGTTAGCGAAGATCATTATCGCAAATTGTCTGCGTTGGCAGATAATATAGAAGTAAAAGCTTATGGAGAAATCGGTCTTGATTTTTTTAAGGATTATGCTCCACATGATCTCCAAATTTATCATTTTGCGAGGCAACTTGAGCTTTCTAAAGAACTTGATTTGCCGGTAATAATTCATGATCGTGATGCACATGAGCAAGTGATGAAGCACTTACATGCGTGTAAAAGTTTTCCAGCAGGGGGGGTAATGCATTGTTATTCTGGTGATGCTAATCTTGCTAAGGAAATAATTGATTTAGGATTTTATATTTCAATTCCAGGAGTAGTTACATATAATAAGGCCGAACAACTTGCAGAGGCCGTGAAATCAATTCCTTTGTCTTCACTTATTTTGGAGACAGATGGTCCTTTTTTGACTCCTGAACCTTATCGAGGGAAGCGTAACGAACCGGCATATGTGTTATATACAGCTCAAAAAGTTGCAGAAATTAAAAAAGTTTCATTAGAAAAAGTAGCTGAGCATACAACAAAAAATGTATGTGATTTGTTTAGTCTGTAAGAAAAGGTAAAGCTGTGAATATGATAAGTGAAAACCTCAATCAAATCCGTGAGCAGATAGAGAAAACAGCTGTTCTTGCTGGTCGAAATCCTGATGCAATAACCTTGGTCGCAGTCAGTAAGCGAAAACCTATTCCAGATATAGTCCAAGCCCAAGAAGCTGGACAAACCCATTTTGGTGAGAATTTTTTACAGGATGCACAGGTCAAAATTGCTCACTTTCAAAATCAGTCAATTTCTCGAAAAATGGTTTGGCATTTTATTGGTCGTATTCAATCAAATAAAGCTAAATTGATTGCTGAATTGTTTGATGTTGTTGAAACAGTTGATCGACTCAAGATTGCCAATAGTTTACAAAAACATCTCGCTACGTTTGACAAAATTTTGTCGATATATGTACAGGTCAATATTGGTCGCGAATCACAAAAGGCTGGTGTGATGCCCGAAGACTCATTGGATTTTGTAAGAAAGGTTTCTGCTTACAAAAATTTACAGATAAAAGGTTTGATGGCAATGCCTCCCTATTCATCCAATTCAGAAGAAACACGGGTATATTTTCGGCAGATGAAGGAACTTGCAAAAAAGGTAGAAGAAGAAGGGGTTATTGGCGAGTGCGGTTTGTCCATGGGAATGTCTGGTGATTATGAGTTCGCCATAGAAGAGGGGGCCACTCTTGTAAGGGTGGGGACTGCCTTATTCGGTGAGCGAGAATACTGAAATTACGCCTTGCTTAAATATTTTTTTAGCTGATCAAAGTTGCAGCCATGAGCTATGACGGGTTCTTCTTTTCCTTTGACCATGTACTTACATTCTTCAAAATAACTTGCTGTCAGATCCTGATCTAAATGTTGTGCAGCACCATTACCAACCAGTAAATCTTTATCTATTTTTGAGGTTAACCCCTCAAGCCGAAAGGCTACGTTGACTACATCACCGATTACTGTATTGTCCCGATTTCCATCCACTCCAATATTACCAACCACTGCCTCCCCAGTATTGAGAGCAGCACCAATAGCAAGTGACCAAGGCAGGTCCTCGATTGAGTTGCCAAGTTTTGTCGTCATCTCCGCAATTTTAATGGCACATGATAATGCCATGTGCACGTTATGTCTGGTGCTGGCTCCACCGATCCAAGTAGCCATTGCTGCATCACCGATGAATTTATCAATGTTCCCATTGAAATGGCTCACAGTTTGATTGGTTTTGTGGGTCCAGATTTGCAATAAATCAGAGATTTTATTATCACCGACTTTTTCGGATAGACTGGTGAATTGACGAATATCACAGATAAGGATTGTTACTTCTTCCTTGTTGAGCAAAGCAACGGTTTTTTCATCCATGTCCTCAATTCTGGTCTCTTTCGGGGTCGTATAGTCTTGCAGGAAGGTGTAGGTTGTTTTACTGCCAATTTTGACTAAGTCTCCAGAACGGAGTGTTGTTGGTGTGAAAATTCGGTTGCCATTAACAAAGGTACCATTGGCGCTGCCCAAATCAACAGCGTTAAAGGCGCCATTTTCTTCAACCTGAAGCATGGCGTGTTGTCTGGAAACCCAGGATTTTTTTAGTACAATAAAATTGTCCTTGGATCGTCCAATTTTATATGACTTATAGCCCTCAAGCTTCCAGGATTTGATAATGCTGCCCTTTTTGTCGATCTCAGAGAGGGTAGCGGGTGAAGACATAATAGTATCCATTGATGAACTATGTTCTATAATTTATTGATCAGTTCAATAATTTCATTGCTTTCAGGAAAGCGTCCGGTCTGGTGTTTAGAGTAAATATCGTTGCCATCAACATTTACATCAAATATACCACCGCCCCCTGCGATGAGAGTAATCTCTGCATCATGTTTCTTTTTTATATCTGCCTCCAAACTAGAAGCCTTTGGTTTGTAATTTCATTTTGCACAGTAGGTGATTGATATTTTCATTAGTTTTCCTTTTTGGTTTAGATCAATTATCTAAAGGGTGCCTAAAATTGCTGCGATAATGCGTGACATCAATTGGATATTTGTGTTGAGCATATGATGCCTCAAAGGTAGGAGGATAATTAAATAATCATACGTTTGATGAATTGTAAATAGCAGTAATGCTGTAAAGTTCTTTTAATTTATTTTAAAATTGATATTATCGTAATAATATCAAAGAAAAGCCTTCTCTGGTAGGTAAAAACACTAAGTTAAATTGTTTTAACCTTATGAAAGTGATGAATTGCCTAATTTGTGTAAATATTCGGCTTGATGTCGAAAAAAAGTATAACCACTGGAATTTTAACTGTTTGGCAACGTTTCATAAGGAGGTGAGTAGATTGTTGAATCTATACACCTGTATGTGAAGCAACCTGATCGCCTTCATATGGTGTGTTGCTGAATAGTTGCGAATTTGTGTAAATAATTTAATGATATCAGATTGTTGGTTGGCGGAAATATATAATTATTTTAATTGTAGCAGCCTGATCATGTTGAGGGACTTTTTTTTTAGTATTGCCATAAAATACAATGTTCTTCATTCTTAGCAAGATTAACCAATCAATTCCAAGAATAAAGAATAATTTGCAATCAGTCATGGTATAAAAAATGCAAATTATGCTAGATGTATCGTTTGTTGAATTGAGTGAATTTTATGCATGAGGGTAGAAATGGAAGTAAAATTTGGTGAAGGACTGGATTTTGATGTTGAGGGAAATGGACAGCAGAAAGGGGTTTCAATTGATTCACCTGAGAAGAAAAATGCCCTTGAAGATATCATGCGTAAAGGGTTTCGGGTTCCAATTGCAGAGGCTGACGAAGTTAATTTAATAATTAATGGAATCTCTTATCAGGGTTTTAATTTAAGCGCTTCAGGAATAGGGATTTATTTAAGTAACCCAGGTGTGATACAAAAACATGCAGAATTACGGGGGATTACAATAGAATTATGCGGGAAAAGTTATGAAGTAAATGGTCTTGTGCGGCATCTTTCTCAAGATGAAGCAGGGTATTTATGTGGTATAGAACTCATAGATTTAGGTGATGATTGTCAACAAGAAGTGATTACTTATCTGCAAAAAAGCAGGAATACGCTCTTTTCATAACACTAAACAATTTTTTGGGTATAATATGCAGAGAAATGTGTTGGCTGACATTCTGAATGACCCTCACACAGGAAAGATTAGAGGTGTTGAGGAACTGAATCAGTTGATTTTTTTAGACCCTGTAAAAGAAAAGAATAAAAAATCCGTTTCTAAAAAAATATCTACGAGAAAGACAAAGAGAAAAAAACGCAGAAAACAAAGAGCTAAACGTAAAACCACCCATTATTTAACAGAAGAAGTATTTGCTGATCTTGGCAATGCGAAAGATATAATACGGAGTTATATGCCAAAAGGGTCTAAGCTTATTGCGTCCAAATCGCGAATTGTTGAAAGTGCTATTAAGGTATTACTCGATGAATTTGAAAGAAAAGGTGAAGATAGCTACTTGGTCCAAGAACTGTTAAAAAAGAGAAAGGAATAAATTTAGGATTAATTGGGAGCCGACTCGTATGATAATTATTTGTCCTCACTGTAAGAAGCAGCATAATATTGATGAGAAGATGATCCCGCCTAATGTGAAGAAAGCCAAGTGCAAGTATTGTAGCAATAACTTCCCATTACATTTTAAAGATAATAATTCTACGGTAGTGTTAAGTGATCTAAAAAAGAATGATGGTCCGAGGAAAATCAGTGTGTCTCTCAGTAAAGGCGGGGTTGGGAAAACAACCACTGCTGTGAATTTAGCCATGGGATTATCTTTGGCTGGGTTTAAAGTTTTGTTAGTTGATACAGATACACAGGGGCAGGCAAGTTATATGCTTGGCACTGATCCAAGTTCCGGTCTAACTGAATTGGTAATGGGTGAATTAGATTCTGAGGATGCCATTGTTCAAGCCCGAGAAAGGCTCTGGATTCTTGCTGGCGGTAAATCCTTGGCAGGTGTTAAACGGTTAATTGGCCGAAAAGATTTTGGCGGAGAACTCACTCTTTCAGAATCCCTTGGCAGGATCGATAAAAGATTTGATTATGTCATCATTGATACATCTCCTGGCTGGGACCCTTTGACAGTTAATATATTATTTTATGTAACAGAAGTTTTAACCCCAGTTTCATTGGAAGTAATGTCCATTCAGGGATTAGTTGAATTTTTAAAGAGCATAGCTTCTATCCAAAAATACAGACCAGAAGTTACATTAAAGTACATCCTGCCCACCTTTCTTGATAAACGGGTTAAAAAATCGATTGGTATTCTCGAGAAACTACAGGAACTATACGGGGATAACGTATGCACACCAATCCGCTATAATGTCCGTTTATCTGAAGCCCCAGCCTATGGCCAGACCATATATGAATTTGCGCCAGGGTCGCATGGCACAAATGATTACAGGGATTTGGTTCGAAAGGTTGCCAACAACAATAAGTTGTTTAGGTAATCTCAATACTGTTTACCTGCCTTTAGATTAATGATATATTTTAAATAATGAAATGTTTCAGGTGTAATACAGATAATAGTGAAAGTGAATTACATTGTTCGCAATGTGGTGCACCCTTGCGTCTAGACCGTCGGCCTAAGAAGAATACAGGACGTAATATTTTTATAATTTCATGCGTTATGTTCATTTGGTTTAGTGGTTTTATGGTTTTCTTTCGTGACAGTATTTTTACGCCTTCAAATGAACAAGCTCAACTAACCGCAGCTGAACAGGCTAAAATAAAAGAAAGAAAACTTGCAAAGCGAAGAGAACTTTCCGAAAGATTTCGACGGTCTGCAAAAGATGGGACTGATAAAAATCAAGTTGCAAAGGCAAAAGAAAAAGCAGCATCTGCCGCATCCCTTGGCAAACAGGCATTAGCTCAGAGAAAAGAGGTAGTTGGTGGTTGGTTACAGGTGGTTGATCCTTGGGGGCAGGAGGTTGTTAAGTTTAGAAGTGCCATGGCTGGAAGTGGTTGGCTTGCATTGCCTACTCGCTCAGTACTTGCTGGAAATAGATGGCTCTACAGGACCGACGGGGGGTACAATGCTGAAGTGAAAAATGGTCTTTGGCAGGTTGGTGATTATGTAGGATTATGGCATTTTGAAAATAATGCTCCTTTAGCAGGCCCAGAGCTTATGCAGTGGGATAGAGCAAAGGCCGTTGATTGGCATAGTATTGAGTCAAATTTACAATATAAAGATATTGAGTTAGTACAGGGTAAAGTACAGGGATTACTCGTTGAAACAGCAATGCCTGACTATATCACTGAAGCTGGTGTTTTTGTCCAAAATGATAAAATTGTCGGCTGGTCCTTTGGACAGTGGTTGATGAATGGATATCTGTTAAATGAAAAGGCTGTTGATGAGTTGAAATTTGAATCCTGGGTGAGCCGTTTTTACTTTACTACCTTTGCAAATGGTCGTGAGGAACAGTTTGCATCTGGGCTTGTAATGCAAGACTCAATTGGCACAAAGAAAATTGCAACATTGGTTAATGCCTTTTTGTCAGCTCCTAAGCTCAATGTTGAAGATACACCATTTCATTTGCTGCCAACAGAAGTCGTAAAAAAAATACGATTACTAGTTACACAAGCATTGCAGGCAGGTAAGCAAAAAGAAGTGATAACTGTGTTAACGGCGGAAGCGCTTAAGGGAATTAATGATATTGATCTGCTTATGGACATAGTCCCGGCAGTTGTACAAGTGCAGGGTTACGATACTGCAATTAAGCTTATTAGTTCAACCGGAAGTGGAATTGTTAAAAGTGGAGGAACAGAAGTTCCTTATTTAAATGAACTTCACTTAAATCTTTATCAAGATTGGTTGCAATTATTAGTTAACAATCAGGATTTAGGTGGAAGTAGCTCTGTTTATTCATCAGCAAGAGCGTATTACCCTAATGATCCTTATCTGCACTTATTAGGTGTTGAGTTGGCATTGCTAAATAATAATTGGCAAGATGCTGAACAGCTTTTGTATGCGCGTAATTATCCCCCAGCCTACTTAGATCGTTATCAACTGTTAGCTCGTCGTATTTCTGATATGAAAGGGAGTGAAGGGAAAATTACAATACGTTTTACTCCTGGATCAAATCGAATTCCAGTTACCGCAATGATTAATGAAGCATTAACTCAGGAATTTTTAGTTGATACTGGTGCATCATTGGTAACGTTACCATCTGCTGTTGTTGAAGCACTCAATTTAGAATTTACACCCAGTTCCCAAAATGGTGAAGATAGAATGGTTTCAACCGCAGGTGGAGTTGTGGCAGCAAAAGAGGTTGTCGTTTCTGCACTAGAGATTGGAGGCTGGGTCGAATATGATGTTAAAGCTTTGGTGCTTGATATCCCAGATCAGCCAGGTTTAGGCCTTTTAGGACTTAATTATTTAAGTCGATTTCAAATGGATTTAAGCAGCGAAGATGGATTGTTGTTGTTAAGTCCTAGGTAGAAAAGGCATTTCCAGATTGGTTTATGATATTTTTAAGGAATATTCGGGTTTCCGATATTGCCTGCCGTTACGGCGGAGAGGAATTTTTATTGATTCTCCCTGATATTGACAGGGATATGGTTTTTGAAAAAGCTGAATCCATTCGTAACCAGGTGGAGCAAAATCTTAAAATCGATATTGATGATATGCCTCCATTGAAAGCCACGGTTTCTCTGGGTGTTTCAACATTTCCCTATAACGGCAAAACCTCTCACGAACTTATTACC
>PJEL010004672.1_pt1 | contig 11208 bp, 7 predicted proteins | sample 1853271 | NCBI WGS metagenome assembly PJEL01 (sample SAMN08108733, study PRJNA415343) | Invertebrate metagenome, whole genome shotgun sequencing project. | host: Globobulimina | place: Sweden: Gullmar Fjord | collected 2015-08 | reverse complement strand
GATGTTGTCGCCAGCACCACCAATACAGCCACGGCTTCAGCCATTGACCTTAATGCTGTAGCTGTACCCCAAAAGAGCCATACGGCTACGGTGGTTATCAACGGGCCTGATTTTGCCATTACCAAGACTGTAATTAGCACCAATACCGTTGCTGTAGACCAAACGGTTGACTTCAGGATTACGGTGGTCAACACCGAGGGTATCACCCTAACCACAATTCCTTTAACCGATACCTTTAGCAGCGATTCTCTGGCCTTCAGTTCAGCCATCTCGCCGCCGGATAGTATCAATGCGGGCCAACTGCTATGGAACAATATTGGGCCGCTTGCCATTGGTCAGGGTGTAACCCTGACCATCCAATTTACCGTGACCGCTATCACCGCCAGCATGTCCAACACGGCTACGGCTTCAGCCGTTGATATCAACACCTTCGCTGTGGCTCCAAAGAGCGATACGGCCACCTTGAGTAGCGAAGAGCAGTCAATTTATTTGCCCATTATTTTGAAAGATTAGCGAGGCATGGTGGAATATGCCCTCATCCTCTATTTAAGAAACACATTCTCAGCACTGTTTAACCACTACCAAATTTTATTGTCCCCAGGCTCGGAGTTCGTGGCGGGCAATAAGGTTCGGATTATTGAGGTTAAAGCAAATTTCAAACTCAAGGGGTTGGGCCGCCAGGTCAATTCCGGAAACCGACTGTTTGTGTTCACCAAATTGAAGCATCTGATCTTGATCATTATACAAGACCCCCATAATAACAACCTTTTGTAAGGGTGAGCCAACATTTCTAAGCCGTCCTTGCAAACAGTACTGTCCAAATTCTTTACCTTCGCTAACATCCGAGAATTCCAAATCCTGATGCACCATTTGTTCAATCGGCTGGGCCTCAACACTTAGTTCAAAATCAGCCACAAATTCTATATTTAAGACCTTTAAACTAAAGGGCAACCGTTCGCCGGCAGGTATTAACTCGCTGGGCCAGTAATCAACTCTTTTTTTATCGCTTGTTGCGGCTATAAGTTGGCTTTGCTCATCATAAAAATTGACCGTAATCAGAGCCACTTTTTGAGATGTGCCCGTATTATTGATTACATCACCGTATATAGATAGATTTTGACTGCTATTACTGTAATAGGTCCGGATAGCGGCAAATGACCAGTCGGGCATTGGGGTTGCTGTGGCAGCAGGTAAAGGGGTTGCTGTGGCAGGCACAGGGGTAAGTGTAGGGGGTATCGGCGTTTCAGTAAGGGGTGGCATGATTGGTGCTTCTATCGTTTGGGTAGGCGCAGGAGCAGCCTCATTGGCAACCGCCTCATTGGCTGCAGCCTCATTGGCAACCGCCTCATTGGCTGCAACCTCACTGGCAACCGCTTGCTCAATTGGGCCAGAAGTATCATCAGACGTGGAGGCCTCAATTGGCGTTGTTAAAGGGGTCAGGTTTGCTTCTGCGGGAGGAGGTGTAGGGTTGGCAATCTGGCTTGTTTCGGGTTCAGGGAGCAGATTTGCAACGATTGTGGCTGTAAGGGTGGGTAACTGTTTTATAATGACCCTGTCTTGGATAGCATCTTGCCCCCTTATATTACAAGCCAATAGGGTCAGCAGCAAAATGATAAATGGGAGGGACACTTGTTGACCAAATTTAATTCTTCTCAAAAAGGGTATTTTGTTCGATCGTTTAGGTACAGTATGTTTCATCATTTAAATGGTCTATTGGGCTTCGGCAGACACCGTAATGGTCTGATTAATAGGGACATTTTCCATCGTTGTCACCGTGCCATCGGGCCACTCGACCCGCAATTCATCAACCATTGTGGCTTGCCCCAGACCAAAATGGGCCGTAAGCTCACTTTGGGTCAGGAAATGGGGACAGGCCACAATATAGCGATAAAAAGTTTGATTTCCCACCCGGGCGCTGACCTTACTGCCCAAACCATTGGGGGCTATAGTTGCTCTGGCCCGGGTATCCAATAAAACCCGTAGCCAATTGGTTTGTGGTCCATTTAAGTCATTGCGATACAATTGCAGCGAGTCATCAAGCGCCGTCACGACAATATCCTGGTCGCCATCATTATCATAATCAAAGTTAAGCAAGCCCCGCCCGTCAGAAATATTCGTAAAGCCAATCTCCTGAGACACCTCAGTAAAGGTGTCATCGCCGTTGCTTAACCACAGCTTAGATTCCTCATTCTTATAGGAAAACAAATCTGCCCAACCGTTGGTTTCTACCAAATCCAGCCAGCCATCATGATTGAGGTCTACGGAGATAGCCCCCCAGCCCCAGCCGCCGTCATCGACACCGGCTGCTTCAGCCACCTCTTTAAATTTTTGGTTGCCCTGATTATAATACAATTTATTACCCTCGCCCCGGCCCTCATCATCCGCATCGTGAATGGCAGTGGCATACCAATCAAGCCGGCCATCATTGTTAAAATCACCAACAGTAGAACCCATACCGCTCCACTCTTTGCCCACAGCCGATTCTTGGGTATGCTCCACAAAAGTGCCGTCGCCATTATTAACATAATATTGGCTGGTGCCAAAATCAGCTACCAGCAACAGTTCAGGATAATGATCCTCATCCATATCGGCAAAGCAAGGTGAAAAGCCACGGATGCCGTCATCAACAATACCGGCCGCATCGGTTACATCACTAAAGGTTCCATCACCGTTGTTTTGAAAAAGGCGATTACCCAGCGATTCTTTACGCCAACCCGTTACAAACAGGTCAAGGTCGCCATCCAGATCATAATCACCAAAGGAAGAGCCCATGCCATCTTCCATCTCGGCGCTGGTCAGGTTAACCCCGGCCTCAGCGGCCACATCCGTAAAGGTTCCATCACCATTATTGCGGTACAAACGATTACCACCCGGCCCTATAGAGGCCAGGGGACCAAAGCTGGTGACATAAATATCAAGCCAGCCATCCTTATTATAATCGCCCACAGCTGCCCCGGAGCCAACATGCAGTTCTTCTAAACCAGCCGCTGCGGCCATATTCTTAAAGGTACTATTGCCCTGATTAATAAACAAGGCATCATATTCTAACCCGCCGCCGATGGCAAACAGGTCAACCCAGCCATCATTATTAAAATCAGCAGCCGCGGCCCCCACCATCATCATCGAGCCATCATCCATGCGCCCCAGAGCGGTGGCATGGTTAAGGATAACCTGGGCAGCATCAGTTTGATCGCTAAATTGGATGATATCCAGATTCAACGGTAAGGCTGTTCGGGGTACACTCATCGCTTCCGCCGATTCAGTTGCCCCTTGAGCCGCTGCTTCTGCCCCAGCCTCTTCAACCGGGGGCGACTTAACCCCACCCGGTGTAGCGGTTACAAAGGCAACCGAAGATGATGGCGCCGCTTGTTGATTGTTATTACATGCGCTCAAAATAATTAAACCCAATATTATAAATCGTAATCTTAACATAATTTATTAACTCCTATAAATTAAATAGATCTGATAGGCTTTCAACAGCAATAATTGACACAGCGTTTGTTAAGCACAGAAAAGCATTGGGACAAATACCCAAAAATGTGATATGATAAACTTCATCTAAGCAAACACAAGTAGGGAGTAGGGGGTGTGGAGTAGGAAGTATAGGTTTGAAATCGTTACCAGATCTGATCGTAAATCGTAAATCGTAAATCGTACTAAGGACATCTTACCTATGAATTGGATTATTTCAATTGTTGCTATTTTGGGAGCAATAACATTATACCATATTTGCTTGGCTGATGCCGAATCTTCCCCCACTCTATTGTCCATTACCGGGCAGGTTATCACCTGGCATGAACTTGAAACTTTGGTCAAGGCCAGCTTAAAAGAGGCTGGTATATTGGCAACTACACCCGATTTACTAATCGACACCCGCGACTTAGATTATTTTGTCATGCACCCGCAGAGTGCCCAGGAGGTTATGAAGCAGGTTAAAATCAATCACCCCTACCAAGCCCAGCGCTTCGACTGTGACGATTTTAGTCGGGTTTTTTTTGCCGAAGTGGTTAAATTGGTAAACTACCCTGCCGAAGCAGGCATTGCCGTGGCCGATTGTAGCCTCAAACATTGGACCCCTCAAGGCCAGGAATTACGCCATGCCCTAAACATAATTCTCCAAACCCACCCCGACCAAAAAGCAGAGATTTTATTCTTTGAACCCCAAAAAAGAATAGTCTTAACCTTAGAAAAGCTCAAACAAGAGTACAATCAAGTTCAGATCTATCGGGTATTATTCTAATGAAAGTAGGGATTAGGGGTTTTTCTCCCCTAACCCCCTGCTCCCTTGCTCGTTATTCTAAGGTAATAGTCACCTGTGTAGTTTGATTACCGCCAGCGGGTAGGGTAAAGGACTCACTGCTTCCTAGTACCACCCCAGATTGGCCGTTCCTCACCGCCCAGCGAAAGGGACCGCTATTAAAATCTTTGGCCTCCACCGTCCAGCGTTCATAGCCATTTTGTAATTCGCGTTTCCAACCCTCTACATCGTTCCAATCACCATTTACATCCTGCCATTGGACCACACTCTCTACCCCAACAGGGGTGGGGCTTACAAATAGTTCGATATAGGCCAATAACAGACCGCCGCCATCATCATCACCACCACCGGCTGTTCCCCCGCCAATGTTGGTTGCCGTCGGCTGTACTGTTCCTTGCGCCTGAGTGCGGCTTGTTGAAGCCATAACAAACAATAAAGTGCCAGCCAACAACATTATCAGTGCTAATATAATCTTTTGCTGCTTTGATGTCATTTTATATTACCTCTTAATTTTAATTAGGGGGCAGGAGTTGCCGTGGGCAATACCCCTGCCGGATAAGTAACTTTGTTTTCCAAACTCTGGCCCAGGCCAGTGATAGTTACCCCACCTGCATCCCTGGTGTTATTACTTTCATCTGCCTCTAGCACCGTGTTATAGGGATCTGCCCAACCTCGCACGGTGTGAGTGCCACTGCCAAAGGTATATTGTCCATTACAGATATAACTCTGTCCTGCTCCAAACCAAGTGGCCTGGACCGAACATAAAACAAGGGGTGTATTTAAGTCGCTGGTCAGATAGGCGTTAATGTAAAAATTGTTCCCAGGGGTGACATCCACACTCGCTTGATTACGGACTGTGACCGCAATATTGTAGGTATTACCTGAAACTTGGGTTAATATCACCCTCTCAACCGTTAAATCGGGTAAGGGAAGCACATCCACATCTTTCAAGATAATCGGCAGATAAATATCACCACTAAGTACGCTGCTAGAGGTGCTATTAAAAGTACAGGTGACAACCGCACCAGCATTAATGGTAATGCTGTCAACCGCGTTCCCATTACTACAACTGCTGGCAGTCAGCGTCCAACTGCTTGGCACAATCTCGCTGATGGTATAAACCCCGGCCGGAGCGGCAATAACCTGCGGCGTGTCCCCATCGGCCAAATTAAAGCTTTGGGGCGTAAATGCAGCTGGACCTTTGACCGCAAAACTAAAGCTGGTGCTATCCCCTGCCGGATCGGTCACTTTGTCCACCAGCAGTTGGCCCGATGATGCGCTGTCAATTACGCTTAAAATATCCGAGGCCGCCTGACCCGTAACCGCCAGCCCGCTGATCACACCTGTTGCCTGACTGGTGCTGTTGGTATAATCTCCGGCTGTGGCCGCGCCGGGGATGGTCAGGGTGACACTGAAAATACAGTTTTCTCCCCCATTTAGCGTACCCCCACTAAAGGTTAGCAGAGTGCTGCCGCTCAATGTACCCCCACAGACACCAACCGGCAGACCCGTGGCGCTTAAGCCTGAAACCGTTGTACTTAAATCATCCGTAAAGTCAATAGTGCTGGCCGTGGCTGAGGTAAAGCTGTTGGTCATAGAAAAAACCAGGGTCACATTATCCCCGGCAAAGGCCCCATTGGGCACAAACGTTTTAGAAAATTCCAGCACATCCTTAACCACAATTAAGCTATCCTCGGCCGGGAGCAGGCTGACAGGCGAAGTACCAATAGTGACGCTTGGAGAACTGGTGGCATTGTTATAAATTGCCTCGGCAGTCCCGGAGGGTACTTGCAGGGTTACCGAAAAGGTACATGACGCTCCGGCCAATACATTCCCACTTGAAAGGGTTAACGAACTACCAACTCCAACTAACACCGAACCCAAACCACAGACATCATTTTCTACAAGGATACTAGGTATTGTAAGTGGAGTTAAATCATCCGTGAAAGTAAGGCTGGTAGCATCTTGGGCTGAGGCTGTATTATCAAATGTAAATTCCAGGGTTACTGTCCCCCCGGGAATAACCGGATCACCACTGAACTTTTTGGTCAGGGATGAGCTTGTTACAATCAAATCGGACGTGCCGCCACTATTACTTGTGGCGTAACCGGCTACGGTAGCGCTTACATCACTGCTTGTATTTGTATGAGTGCCAACAGCAGCATTAGAGGGTATCTGTAAGGTCACCGTAAAGGTGCAGCTTGAACCTGCTGATAAGCTGCCGTTGCTAAAGGTAAGCAGGGTATCACCAGTCGAGCCGGTGAGGCTACTGCCAGCCCCACAGATATTATTTTGAGGCAAACCAGTGGCTGTTACCCCGCTTAAGAAACCTGCCAAATCATCGCTAAAGGTAATAGCCGTGGCATCAGTCAGAACCTCGGCATTATGTTCCAGCTCAAATACCAGGTTAACTGTATTGCCAGGGGCCGTAACCGTGCTGGTAAAGTACTTGCTGAGACTTGGCGCGCCAACCACAACCAGCGTGTCTGAGGCCGGTTGGCCGATATAGCTTATGCCCCCAATGGTGGCGCTGGGTTCTTCGGTGGTATTGAGATAACTGCCCGCTCCCACACCAATGGGAATGGTGACAGTGACATCGAATGTGCATGAGCTAGTAGCCCCAGGCGCCGGATCCAAAGAGCCTCCCGTCAAACTAAGACCTTCCCGATCGGTGCCCAGATGCTGTATATTCATAGTAGAACCTGCCCCACACGGGTCGCTCGGTAAAACGGCTGTTATTGGAAAGGGCAGGAAGGTGGTTAATTCATCCAAAAAGGCAATATTCGTGGCCCCTGAAGTTGTGCTGGGGTTGCTAATAGTAAACCGTAAGGTCACATCTCCCCCGGGGATTACCGGATCGTCGATGAACTCCTTGGTCAAGACCGGCGCGGGTTCGATAATGAGGGCATCTCTGCCCACTGTGCCGGTGATAAGGCCGCCTCTGGTGGCGGAGATGATACTGCTCGTATTCATGTAACTTCCGGGGGTGACCCCGGCGGGCACCTGCACTGCAACGTTGACCGTACAGATAGCTTCCGGGGCCAGAGGGCCACCGCCGGTCATAGCGATGGACCCAGTGCCGATCCCCGCGATGGATCCGCCACAGTCGTTCGACAGCAAAGTGATGGAGGTCAGACCCGAAAGCGCGGCATCCAAATTATCGCTAAAGGTGATGGCGGTGGCTGTGTCAGTTCGACTGAAGTTGGTGATGGTGAAGGCAAGAGTCCCCGTCCCGCCGGCCGAGATGGGGTCATCGGTGAAGCTCTTGCCCAGGTTTATGGTATCGTTGGGTACATTGAGCACAGCCCCGGCCTTGCCGCCTGTTGTTATTGGGTCAAGGAATACTGTGTTAAATTCCAGTTCTTCCGTCGTATTGTCAATCTGGCCGCCGCCGGTGGCGATTACATCGACGCTGGCGGTACAGGTGGCCCCGGCTGCCAACACCGGAGCCGGAAAACCGGTGACATCAAAAGAAACGACACTTGTGCCGGCCTCAGCCGTGAAAGTGGTGGAGAAGCCAACACAAGTCGTCGAGGCATTGGCCGGGTTGGCTACTTCAAGCCTGACTAAGTTGTCGGCAAAGTAAAGGTAGTAAAAGTCGTCTGGTCCGGGATTGGCGATGAGGAAAGTCAAGGTGGTTCTGCTGCCCTGGGAAACGGTACGGGGCGAGAAGCTCTTGCTGAAGTTGGGGTATGCTGCGTCAACGGTCAGGTCGTCGGTGGCGGGCCCGCTGTTACCGGCACTGGAGGTCAAATCTCCTGAGGTGTTTGTATGTGTCTCGGCGGTATTACTGGTTACATTGACGCTGACGGTACACGAGTCGCCGGGGTCAACTTCACCATTGCTAAAGGTGATGGTGGAGCCGCCACTTGAAGCGGTGACAACACCATCGGTGCAGGTGGTGGAAGCACTGGCGGGGGTGGCGATTGTCACGTTGGTCGGCAGGGTGTCCGAAAAAGCCAGGTCCGTTGCCCCTGGCTGACCTGTGTTGTTTATGGTAAAGGTGAGTGTGCTGATATTGCCGGGGCCGATGGTGTCTGGGCTGAAGACTTTGGTGAACGTTGGTGCCGCCATCAGAGGCCGGGCCGCCGTCTCCAGGTTGGGGCCGCCAAAAATATCGGCTCTAAAGCTCACAATCAGGCTCGCCATGAGCAACAGAAAGAAAATCTTGCTACTTGAACTAACACGGAAAAAATTAAACATAATGATACCTCCAAATTGAGTCTCAGCGGTATTGCGTTTATTCCTACCTACTGAACATAGTTAAAGAATAGATATTTTTGGCGGCTGTCGATGTTATTCTGAGCGCTATTGTTAAGAATACCACTGGTGATGGGTAATAAAGTTTGGGGGGGAGTCGCCACTCCCACATCCGCCATGATCGTTATGGTTTGATTGATTTCTACCCCGCTCAGTGAAGTTACGGAGCCATCCGACCATTCCACACGTAGTTCGTCTATTGTTTGGGCCGCGCCCAGGCCAAAATGAGCCGAGAGTTCGCTTTGAGTTAAAAAGTGAGGACAACCCGTTATATCACGATAATAAGTTTGGTCGCCAGCCCGAACACTCACCCGGCTGCCAAAACCGTTGGCGGCCAACTCTGCTTTGGAGCCAGGGTCAAGAAACACGCGCAACCAGTTGGTATTTGGCCCGCTCAGGTCGTTGCGATACAACTGTAATTTATCGTTGAGGGCAGTGACTACGAGATCCTGATCGCCGTCGTTATCATAATCAAAACTCAGCAACCCCCGGCCATTGAGGGTGTGTTCAAAACCGACCTCTTGAGCCACCTCCTCAAAGGAGCCGGCCCCGTTGTTGAGCCACATTTTGCTCAGTTCGTTTGTATATTCTTCTAAATGCCAACCGTTGGTTTCCACCAGGTCCAGCCAACCATCATGATTAAGGTCAACGGCCACGGCTCCCCAGCCCCAGCCGCCATCATCCACTCCGGCCTCTTTGGCTCTCTCCTCAAAAATATGATTGCTCTGATTGTAGTACAGTTTGTTACCATAGCCCCGACCGGGAGGGTTATCATCATAAATGGCTGTCACATACCAGTCGAGCAGGCCATCATTATTAAAGTCACCCACCGTGGATCCCATCCCATTCCATTCTTGGCCGACTTCCACTACATGCGAGACTTCGGTGAAGCTGCCATTCATCTTGTTAAAATAATATTTACTGGTTTTGCCATCGGCCACCAATAACAGTTCAGGATGGTGATTATCATCCATATTGGCAAAACAGGGCGAAAAACCGCGCACTCCATCATCAATAATATGGGCCTCGTTAGTTGCGTCATCAAATGTACTATCCCCATTGTTGCGAAAAAGGCGGTTACCCTTTGAATTTTTGTGCCAGCCAGTCACAAAGAGATCAAGGTTTCCATCCAGATCATAGTCGCCAAAGGAGGCTCCCAGGCCATCGGCCACATCAGGGCTAGTTTGATTGACCCCAGCCGCAACAGCCACATTGATAAAGGAGCCATCGCCATTGTTGTGATATAGACGGTTTTGTCCCGGCCCCATAGATTCCAGATGGCCATAGCTGGTCACATAGATATCCAGCCAACCGTCGTTGTTATAATCGCCCACAGCCGCGCCGGTCCCTACATGCAACTCGGCCAGGCCGGCCGGTTCGGCCATATCCAGAAATGTGCCGTTGCCCTGATTGATAAACAAAGCGTCAGCTCGCAAGCCGCCGCCAGTCACAAACAGGTCAACCCAACCATCATTATTGAAATCACCGGCCGCCGCGCCACCCATATGCGTAAAGCCGCTCTCCTTGCTACTGGATATGGTGGTGGCGTGGACAAAGCCCACATTGGCCGCCTCTGTTTGGTTAGAGAAGCTGAGATTTTCCAGGCCGAGCGGTTCCTGCGCCTTACCTGGCCTGCTGTTGATTGTCAGTAACAGCAATAACACTCCCATCAAAATTAGTTTAAGTTGTGATTTCATAATCTGTCTCCTCAACTGCTTCACCATAGTCGTAATGATTATGTGGTTATGGTTTTCGTTTGGGCCACACCACAAATTTTTTGTAATTTCTATTCTGTATTGTGCTGCACAGTCAGAGCGGCCTGCTCCAGAAAAGCGGCTAAACTATAAGCGTTGGCAAACACGTGCCGCCGACTGTCGTTGGCGGCTTTGAGCATGTAGCGCCGGGGGCTGTCGGGTGTATCTTGCCACACTCGCAAGATAAACAACTGGTAATGGTCAAACTGAGCATGGGTTGAAGATGATTGGCTTCGCATTTGACACTCCTGAAAATAGTTTAGTAATTTGGATGCTTCACCGCTCGTCATCCACTGCTTGCCACAGATTTAGGGCCTATTGTGTAAGAAACCCAAGCGTATAACATCGGCGAACTGTGTATCGCACCAAACTTTGTATCGCAAGCTTCTGATTTGATACCTCAAATCAGCTCAAATGGGTCTCTTGTAAAATAAAAGCATTTTCGCTTAGGAGAAGTGGCTTCTCAGCTCCTCCAAGAAACCCATTTAAGCACAGCTAGACAAAAGATTCTAGCCAGCCAAACTTTTGGGCCGCTTCCCCTGATTAAAATCTGAAGCTTTGTAGTGTAAAGCAGTTTTCCCGGCTTTTCCAATAATATCACTCTAGCGTAATGAAATCGTAATGAGTCGGGCGCAAGTAACGAGTTATGCTAGTGAAAACGTAGCGATTTGAGGAGACTTATGGAATCCAAGCAAAATTTTAAGGTTTGGATGTTGGGAATGTTTCAGACCAGTATGAATAACGAACCCAGGCAGAAATTCTATTCGCTCAAGACGCAGGCGTTGCTGGCCTATCTGCTGCTAGTACATCATCAGGTAAAATTTGACAAGTAAACCATGTCATTGCGAGTGAAGCGAAGCAATCCCCAGTTGTCCCCCTAAAAATAGTGGTAGCTGGCCTAAATGTGCCTTTAGTGAGCTGAGGTAGAGGTTAACG
>PJEL010004671.1_pt1 | contig 11208 bp, 6 predicted proteins | sample 1853271 | NCBI WGS metagenome assembly PJEL01 (sample SAMN08108733, study PRJNA415343) | Invertebrate metagenome, whole genome shotgun sequencing project. | host: Globobulimina | place: Sweden: Gullmar Fjord | collected 2015-08 | reverse complement strand
CACCCTCCAAGCGGATTGGTGTTTGGTACGATCGCTTTGGCAAGGAGTATTCTCTTACTGGGTTTTCCATTTTTGCGGTATTGAGGACTTGAAACCGGTTCGGAGTCAAGGGGTAGTCATTGTTCCCAAAACGTATGCAGACACTCGCCCGTGCGTTGTTCTTGTGCAGCATCGTCACGACGTCTTGTCATTTCGACAAGGAATCACTGAACGACGAAAGCCCAATTCTCAACGATAGCCCAATGACGACCGAATCATTGGTCCTATTCGAAGAAGCGGCTGAAGCTCATGGCTTGGTTTTTACCCATGTCAACGGAATGAATGGTACCCATTATTTCAGCGAGATGATGGGGCCTGGCTGCGCTTTCTTGGACTACGACAACGACGGAGATCTCGATGTATTCGTCGTACAGGGTCATCAATTGGGCTCCGCCGCCCTGGCGGAGGTTCCATCAGGCACATACCATCAGGACGATGCACCCAAAGACAGATTGTTTCGCAACGATTTGAGAATCAACGCTGACGGGTCTTATGAACTGAGATTTACTGATGTAACCCTTGTCTCAGGGCTGAATAGCACTGGCTACGGCATGGGTGTGGCGGTCGCCGACATGGATAATGACGGATGGGTGGACATCTACGTTTCAAATTGGGGACCAAATACAATGTGGCGCAACAATGGCGACGGCACCTGGAGCGACTGCACGGAAGAATCGGGGACAAAGAACTCAGGATGGAGCACGAGTTGCGGTTTTTTTGATATTAACCACGACGATCTCGTCGATCTTTATGTCGCTAACTACGTGGATTATGATGAAATTAGTGAGCGCACCTGCTATTCGGCGAGTTCGGCCCCGGATTATTGTTCACCTGCCAATTTTGAACCCCAGTCTGACGCTCTCTTTTTAAATCTGGGAAATGGAAGGTTTCAGGACATTACCACTTTATCCGGTATCGGTGCCAAAAAGAGCCCGGGACTTGGGGTCACCGCTGGTGATTTTAATGGGGATAACCACACCGATATTTACGTCGCTAATGACGGAAGAGAAAACTATATGTGGCAGAACCTTGGAAACAATACTTTCAAGGACGTTGCACTGATGGCAGGTTGTTCGGTGAATGTAAACGGTATGACCGAAGCAGGCATGGGCGCCGTTGTCGAAGATATCGACGGTGATGGTGACGACGACATTTTTGTCACCCATCTTGATGGAGAGACCAATACGCTATACCGCAACCAGGGTCAAGGAACCTTTGACGATGTCACGGCCAGTTATAATCTGAGCGCTCCGAGCGTTTCTTTTACCGGATTTGGAACTGGATTTTTTGATTATGACAATGATGGATACCTTGATTTTTTCGTGGCAAATGGGAGTGTTACGGATAATCTTACTCTCGTTCGAAAGGGTGATCCTTTTCCGATCCATGCGATCAATCATTTATTTCACAACCAGGAAAATAGAAAATTCGAAAACGTCACGGCCGTGGCGGGGGCTGCCTTCGAAATATCAGACGCATCCCGCGGAGTGGCGCTTGGAGACGTGGACAACGACGGTGATGTGGACATCCTGGTTTCAAATGTCCGTGGTCCCACACGTCTCTACCTCAATCAGGTCGGAACTCTGCAGAACTGGATAGGATTTCGCCTTGTCCACGGGATGCCAGCTCGCGATGCCTTGGGCTCTCGTGTGACCGTGATCTTAGCCAACGGGCACACCATGACAAGGTGCGTTCGAACGGACGGCAGCTACTGTTCCGCTCGCGATCCACGAGTCCATTTTGGAATAGGAAAAACCAACGCCATAAAATCCGTTCGTATTCGTTGGCCAGACGGCATGGAGCAGATTCTTTCCAATCCGCCCATCAACGGCTACATGACCCTCAACAAAAACAAAGAGGGAATTCCCCATGAAAAAACGAACTAATTCTTCCTTCGGATTTTCGATATTGGGGTTAGTCATCGTACTGACACTCATGTTTGGGGCCTGTTCTAAGAGTTCTGAGAACCCGCAAAACGGAGACTCTCCGCATGATAGCGATTCCGAAGCCGTTTCTCAGCATATCGAAGCTGTTCATCCTAATCTCGACAGCGTTTCCGAAGCCGTTCGTTATCAAATTCAAGACCTTCAACACACTCTGGAAACAGCCATCGAGGTGGGAGAAAGCGATGTCGCCCGCATAGCAAGCAATTATGGTGAGTTGGGTAAGCATTATCACGCTTACGGTTTTATGGAAGCTGCTCGTGCCTGTTATCTGAAAGCTATTGAATACGACAAGAACGATATGAAATGGCACTATTTCGTGGCGCATGTCTATCGGGATCGCGGAGAAAACGAGCTCGCACTTCAATCATTTGAAGAAGTGTTGAGATTGACACCGGGTTATATACCGGCTCTGCTCTGGCAGGGGGAAATCTATTGGGCTCTCTCAGATTTGCATGAAGCCAGTTGGAAGTTCGAGCTGATCGCCAACTCTGATCAGAACCACGCGCAGGTTTTTCTACGCCTTGGTCAAATTGCCCTAAAACAGGGCAACCAAGAAGCTGCGGTTGAGTTGCTAGAGAAAGCAGCCCAACTGCAACCCCAAGCCAATATTATCTACTATTCTCTTGGAATCGCTTATCGAACTTTGGGTCAGCTTGACAGAGCCGAAGGCTTTTTCGACAAAAGAGGTGAAATCCAGTGCCGTTTGATGGATCCTCTCATGAATTCGCTTCAAGAAATCGGGGAAGGTACAAGTGCTTACATTTCTCGTGGCACAAAACTTTTTAAGAACGAAAGGTATGGGGAAGCGGCCGAATGCTTCCGCAAGGCGCTTGATTTCGAACCCGACCACCCGTATGCCCTTATCAATCTTGGGACCTCGCTTTCTTATGGCGGCCGAAACCAGGATGCTATCGATGTTTTCGAGCACGCAATTTCCACCGACCTTGATGTTGATACCAGGTCAAAAACACTCTTCAATCTGGGTTATTTGTATCATCAAAATAGTAATACTCCCAAGGCCATTGCATATCTTGAAGATGCGATCTCCGTCAATCCGTCGAATTTGAAGGCGTGTCAGCTTCTGGCGGATATGTACTTCGCAAACCGGAGTTTTGAACGCGCGCTCCCTCATCTCGACGCTCTCCTCTCGGCCGAGCCAACCGTCGTGCCGAATCAGATGACAGCTGCAAGATGTCTCTATCGCCTTGAGCGTTATCGTGAATGCCTGTTACGACTTGAAACAGCGCAAAGGCAGACCGCGAACCATGCGCTCATTTCGTGTACGTTGTCTCAGTTCTTGAGCATTTGCCCCGATGCAAGCCTTCGCGATAGTCAAAGGGCATTAGATATTGTGAAGGATCCTGTTGAGCGCAAGCCGAGTGTTATCGGATTGAGCACCTTGTCTATTGTGTACGCGAGTCTTGGAGACTTTGAAGCTGCTATCCAGAAACAGGAACAAGCTCTGAATATCGCCGTTTCAACGGGTAAGACAGCACTCGAGGCGGGCGCCCGATACAATCTCAGGCGATTCATGATCCAAATGCAGACCGATAATATCTTATTGTGACTGCAGAGGGCGACCAGAGATTGCTCAGAGACAACGAGTCGAAGGGAAGCCTTTACTGCCCTTGAGCCAGTTCCTATCGTGTCCAAGCCGAGCACAACACCTCTATTCCGTTTCGCTCTGCTTCCTCCAAATCGGAAAATCGCTGCTAGCGGTTCATCGCATCTAACCCGCATATCTCATCAACTTCCTGTTCGCTGGCACCGCTTCGCGGCTGGCGTCTCTCCGCCATACGGCTCCGAGGTGCTGACCGACGATGCACAATGTCCAGCGGTGTTTTCTCGCATCGGGATGCTCGACGAGCCCACGCCAGTCCCCTGCGGGGCCTCAGGCCTTCGGCTTGGCCGCCCATTCGAGCGGCGCGGGAGGTCCCTACAGTCAAGTACGACTCCGCGTCCCTCAGGTCGAAAACACAACTGGGCACGGCGCCTCCCCATCCTCGTGACGAACACTGGTGAAATTTGCGGGTTAGCGCAGCATGACCAGGACGCTGATCAAACCTGTACCGCCATGCATCGCTTCGAGAGCTTTGCCAATAACCGTTCCGGGTTCTGGATTTGCCGCCGAACGTGCATGACCGGGAGTATCTGAAGCTACGAGCAAGTCGCCGGGAAGAATTTCACCATATGATGAATCGACCTTGCAACGAACAATTCCGGAAAGTGCCAAGGGGGCAAAATTCGCGCGAAAAATACCCTCTATCTCAGCTTCGAGCCGCGCCACTTCGCTATCATCGTGCTGAGCGCGAGCCAGTTCGAGTTCGGCGCTCAACCCGGCGTCCGCTATCAGGCGGTGGTCTCGGCTTCCACCAAGGGCAAACCCCGGATCGGCGGCAACGATACCAACCACGGTTGCGGCAGCATCGACGCGTGCACGATGGAAAGACATTGCGCGGTCCGGGTCGAGGCTCAGTACATCTCCAGCTTCTACCCACTCGGATACCGGCTGGTACGAAGCGAGGTCGGGCGCCGTGGGCCGGAAGGTCCGTACGGATGCGGAGCCCGTTGAATCAACCCCCGAAACCTCAACTCGTTGGGCAATTTCGTCAGCCGGCTGATGGCCGTGGGAATTGCCGCCGGCATTGGCAGCATGCGCGGCATCGGAAGCATCTGAGCGGACCGATTTATCATCTTGCACTCTTTTTTCCGTCGATCGCTCGTCGTCGGATCCGCGGCGGTCCATAGCCGGGTCGAAACGACCGATGGCGTTTTTGAGGTTCTCGGAGGCCTGCAAGTCATTCGGCGCATGACCGAAGGCTTCGACAGCGTTCTTGCGATGGCGTTCGAGCGCATTGAGGTGACGCAGTTGGGGCGCCGCTTCGTGACGCCTGTCCCAATAAGCGCTGGTGGGAACGCTGGCATCGACCGTCCTGAAATCAACTACCGGGTGCTCTTCCCAGCCGAGGCGTAGCCCCATCACGGCGTAGTCGAAAACGCAGTCGTCGCTGCCGCCTCCCATCTGCCGGACAACCAACTCCGATGTCGTGACACTCTCGACGTACAGATCCGGACACTCGCCACGTGCTGTGAGATGGGCAGTTAACCCAAGATCAGGGTTGGTTACCAGGCGGTAGGTGGCTCCCAGGGTCACACGCGCTTCACCACCGGCCAACCGGGCGGAACCACGTGTATACGTGCCGGCCTCATCGCCCTCGAGCGCAACGTAGACGACCGATTTCCCTGCATCTTCAGGGTGGTTCTGAACGAAGGATTTGGTGCCCGTCGCGGTGAGACTACCGATCAGATTGAGATCATCGGAAAACTCAAAGAGATCAAAAGCATCGTCCCATTGCAACGACTCGTCGCTTTTGCTCGAATTGTCGTAGAAGTAGATGCTCTGAGCTCCGTCGGGGCCATCATCATCCATGTAGAGCCTACCGTTGAAGAATACGTCGCTATCAACTTCAAGGTCGTCTTCGATGAAGACATCTGCCGTCGACGACATAAACCCGGAACTTGGTGCACCCGAGTTACTGCCAATGTGGTTGTAGCTATTTGAGCCGGAGGAACCGATCCGGATCGCACCAAAAATCGCAATGTCATCACTGATCTCGAACCTGCCCGCCGAGTCGTCCCAACTGATGGACTGTCCGAATGTGCTGTCATTGTCGTAGAAGTAGATAGTCTGGTCTGCATCGGGCCCAGCGTGTCCGAAAAAGACTGATCCTCCTAAAAGCACGCTCCCATCAACTTCAAGATCGTCGTTGATAAAGACATCATCGGCGGATGAGATGGCACTGCCATCCGGCGTACCTGAGGAACCGAAATGGTTGTAGTTTTTCCGGGATGCAGAACCGGCCCGGATCGTTCCCTGGACCGCTAAGTCATCACTGATTTTGAACGCGGCTTCGCTTTCGTCCCACGTGATAGACTCTCCGTCGTCAAGGCCATCGTTGTAAAAGAAGATACTGTGGTCGCTTTCCGACCCACCCTGCCCGACGAGGATGTCTCCTTGCAGATAGAAGCTACCATCAACCTCAAGGCTGCTTTTGATATAAACATCGTTGGCGGATGAAATGGCATTAGAATTCGGTGTGCCTGAGGCGCCGAAATGGTTGTAGTTTTTAGCAGATTCAGAGCCGGTTCGAATCGCCTGCGCAAACGCCATATTGTTGGAGATCGTAAACGCGTCCTCAAGATCGTCCCACCGGATGTATTCACGGGTACTCACCCCGTCGTCGAAAAAGTGGATGGCCTGATCACCATCCGGCCCATCGTAATCCATCAAAATCGACCCGTTGACGCGGAGTTCGTTATTGACCTGTACAGAACTGGGTGATACCGAAAAATGCGCCACGCCACCCGACGCAACGCCCAAAATGGTGTCATCAGCCATCGCTGATGGCGGATTAACAAAGATCGAACCTTGACCGATCGCTGCGCCAGTCGGCAAGCTTGAGAAGGTGACCTGGCCAGTCGCAGTCATGGCAGAATCGGAGCGCATCAATTGATCAGAATCAAGCCCGTCGATGTGGTCGGCATTGAGCGCATAAGCCGCGGAAACAATCTCGGTTCGAGGACTCAAAACCTCCCCATTAATGGTGATCGATAAATAGACCGTTCCATAATCGCGAAAGACTTCATCAAGGCTCAAATAGGTACCAGGTCCACTGCCATCGGTGACCGATCCCGATCCGAGGGAAACTGTCATCAGACCCTGCTCAACCATCACCGGGTTCCCGCCACCCGACGTCAAACTGTCGATGAGAATCTCGTCCCCGCCGGCGTTGCTGGAATAAAAGGCGAAGACCATATCGAAGGTCCCGCTCAGAGGCGCCCCATCCGGAGCGTTGAGCATGGCTTGGTAGCCCAGGGTCGCAGGCGGAGATGCAGCGCTTGCCCAGGTGCCGATTGAAAGTAGGATGATGAAAACGATTCTCGTCAGTGACATAGATTCCTCCGTTTGGCAGACAATCTTTGATTTGTGGTAGGGAGCTTCTTCTGGGCGACGAATACGCGACGCAATCGATCGTGAGAAAAACCTACCCGCCCACGGCAGAACTCCATTTCGAGAGATCACCACTTTCAAAGCCATCAGTAAAAATACTGGTGTCGGGAACCGGATTCCCCGAGCCCTCCAGCGCCGCAAAACCGGCTCTGACCGTATACGACGTGCTGCCGCTTGTACCGGCAACCGGTTCTGCGATCGTCGAAGGCTCGAGTACAAAACTCGTTGAGGCCGGGGCCGGGCCGTCACCAGCGGAGCCGCCACAACTGACAACCGAGGCGTTCAAGTGAAAACCCGGGCTACTCTGGGCCGATGCGGGCTGGGAAGCCAACAACACCGCCACAACGGCGCAAAAGGCGATCGCTCCGGCAACCATCGTGGCCCGACGAAAGCCAGTGTCCGAGGAGTACCACTCATCAACATCCGGCATGCGATCCACAGCTAGTATGCGATCCACAGCGGGTTCAAATATGATCATGAACACTTTGCTCAACTCTTGCAGCATCATTCTTCCTTCTTTCGATCGGAGGTCGCCGGCAATTAGCCTCGGCTCATATACTCGACCCACATATGAGCAAACTACGTACCATTGCAGTTTTGGTCATGTAATTTCTTTGTTATGAAATATTTCGATCATTAATTCGAGAATACGCATCCGGCTACGATTCTCATTTCCTGGAATTGATGAACTTCTCAGAAAGGTGGAATATTCTCGTTTTTGAGAGAGTTAGGGATTCTAGAACCTAAATATGGCATACCGCATCACGATCCATCTTTCCGGCGTTGATCAAACGCACAGTCTCACACCTGGTGAGAACCTCGTCGGCAACGGCGCCGATTGTGATTTGCATATCGAGCATGCGACGGTTTCACGCCACCACGCTCTTCTTGTGGTCGGCTCTACCGGCATCCAACTCGCCGACCTCGGATCGTCGAACGGAACCAGTATCGAATCGACGCGCATTCGCAATCCGGTTGATATCTGCGTGCCAGCAATGATCCACTTCGGCGCCGTCGCAGCAACACTGGTCGAGATCGGTGAAGACGACCTCGAAGAAGCGCGAATTCGAGGCCAGGAGCTCCAATTTGCGGCTCAATCAAAAGTCATCACGGCCGCACCATCACCAACGACGGCATCTATCCAACCCGTTCAAATGCTGGCGCTGGCCTATCTGCCCCGAGTTGCCGATGCGCTTGCGAGCGGTGAAGGTCCGATCGAAACGGCGCGAAGATTCGGTCAAGGGGTGCTTCAAGCTCTGCCGACAGACGCCGTGGACATTATGTTTTGCAGTGGCGAAAGTGTGTTCTTCGCCGGTTCTGACGAGTTGCAAGGATCGCAACCGGCCTTCGAGGCGGTCGGCGGTTCGGTACGCTTGTGCCTGCACGGAGGCCGCGCGGCCGATTTTGAAATCGTTCGGCCACTACTCGAAACTGGGTGCTCACTCGTATCCGCAGCGGCTCTCCGTCACTGGGAGTCTCCCCAAGAGACCTGTGACGAACCTGAAGCCTGGCCCGAGCCCCAACCCCTCGATCCGGCGATGCAAGAGATCTACCGGCGCGCACTCCGAGTCGCGCCCAGTTCGTTGCACGTATTGATTCGAGGTGGATCTGGCACTGGCAAAGAAGTACTTGCACGGTTTATCCACCAAACTTCGGATCGCCGAAACAAAGCTTTCGAAGCTCTGAACTGCGCTGCTCTACCCGCTGATCTGCTTGAAGCCGAACTCTTCGGCATCGAAAGCGGGGTTGCTACCGGGGTCAACGCGAGAGCTGGGCACTTCGAACGGGCTGATGGCGGAACGCTCTTTCTCGACGAGATCGGTGAAATGGCGCCGCCGACCCAGGCTAAGATTCTCAGGGTGCTGCAAGGGGGTGAGGTGTACCGCATCGGCGGGAGCGCACCTCGTCCAGCGAGAGCACGTATTATCTCAGCGACGAACCGCAATCTTCAGAAAATGCTTGAGAGCGGCGAGTTTCGAAGTGATCTCTACTACCGTATCGCCGACTGGGAAGTAGAATTGCCGCTGCTTCGGAATCGGGTGCTCGACATTCCAAATTTCGCCTCGTATTTTCTCGCAATTGAGAATCGCGAACACCAGCGGCGAATCCGCGGGTTTTCTCGAGCAGCTCTACGCGCCCTGATTCGCCACGAGTGGCCGGGCAACGTGCGGCAACTTGAGCGCGAAATCGCTCGCGGCGTACTCTTTACCGAGGATGGACAACTGCTCGACAGCACTTGTCTTTCGGCCGCAATTTGCACGGAAAATGCACCTCTCCCCTCATTGCGGGATGGCGTCAATTCAGCCGAGAAGCAACTCATCGAAATGGCGCTCGCTGAAGTTGGTGGCGATGTCGCCACGGTGTCCGAGGTCCTCGATGTACCGATGTCGACGTTATACCGCAAGCTGAAACAACATAGAATCGAAAACTGAGTACGAGGTGAAGACCAATTGAGCACGGGCGAACGTTACATCATCCAGCGTCTGCTGGGCACGGGCGGGATGGGCCAGGTCTATCTCGCGCACGATACGCAGCTGGATCGTCAGGTGGCATTAAAGATTCTGCGAGGCGCATCTGACGAAATGGTAGAAAACGCCGTTCGGGAAGCGCGCAACCAGGCACGTGTTGTACACGACCACATCGGACAGGTCTACGAGGTCGGTGACCGCGACGGAAAGCCCTTCATCGCAATGCAGTATGTCGACGGCAAACCTCTCGATATTGCTGCGGCTGAGATGGATGTCGCAACCATCGTTGCGGTGATGCGTGATATTGCTGACGCCGTTCAAGCTGCTCATACACAAGGCCTTGTACACCGCGACCTCAAGCCAGGCAATGTCTTGGTATGCCGTAGCGAATCCGGCGTCTGGCACCCGTACGTACTCGATTTCGGAATTGCGATTGAACACTCTGCGCCTTCAGTCACTGCTACGACAACCGTGCGGGGGACCCCTGCCTACATGTCTCCAGAACAGATTCGTGGCGATCGGCGGATGGACGAACGCACCGACATTTATTCACTTGGAACGATGCTCTTCGAGCTGCTCTCGGGACGTCGTCCGTTCGAAGGCAATACCCCAATTGAGGTTATGCTCGCGACAATTGAGAGCCAGCCGCCGGCGTTGAAGAAGCTGCGCCCGGCACTGGCAACCGATCTATGTGCAATCGTCGAATGTGCGATTGAAAAAGAAGCCCATCTTCGTTATCGATCGGCCCGGCTGATGGCCGAAGATCTCGGAAGGTTTCTTGCCGGAGAACCAGTAACAGCCAGGCCAATCGGTACGATTAGCCGTTCCCTTCGCTTCATTCGCCGCCACAAGGCGATCACTTCGGTCACGGCGGCCGGGCTTCTGATTGTCGCGGTGCTCGCGTCGGTCGCGCTGCACGCTCGTTGGAGAGCTGCTGAAGAAGCCGACCTCGCTGCTCGTTTCGGCTCGGAAGCGGCCCATCTCGGCGACCGTATGCGAATGATAGAGATGCTGCCCGATCAAGACATCGCATCATTGAGACGTGACCAGCGACGCCGCATGAATGAACTGGAAAACGAGATCAGAACACTTGGGCCGGTCGCAGCCGGCCCTGGGAATGTTGCCTTGGGCAATGCCGCTCTTGCCATCGGCGAAGCTGAGCTGGCACGTCGTCATTTCGAAACGGCGCTTGCTTCGGGGTACGACACACCCAAAGCGTGGCGTGGTCTCGGGTTCGCTCTGGCCGAACTCTATCGCCAGGCTTGGGGAGAGCTCCGATATCTGCACCCCGCGCTGCGCGCGCCCCGCCTCGAAGAGGTGCAGGAAAAACTCCAGGAACCGGCGATCGATGCGTTACGGCGTTCCCCTCCCGGAGATCGCTTTTCGGAAGCGATGCTAGCCCTGATGGCTGAAGACTGGAACCTCGCAGCCGAGCTTTTCCGCAATGCCGCAATCGATGATCCGATTCGCTACGAAGCTCTGATATATGCAGGAGACGCGGTTTTCGAAAACGCCTACGCAGCCCATCGAGACGGCAATGCCGACGAGGCAATGCTCGGACTCGAGGCCACCGTAGAGTCCTACCGGCGTGCGCAGAACATTGCCCGTTCCGATCCCAGACCATGGCGCCATATGTGCCAAACAGCTGAACTCCGCCTCGAACTGCATCGGCTCGGTGGCGGTTCAGAAATCGACATTGATGAACTCATTGAACCGTGTAATCGGGCCGTTGAACTCGATCCGT
>PJEL010004670.1_pt1 | contig 11209 bp, 13 predicted proteins | sample 1853271 | NCBI WGS metagenome assembly PJEL01 (sample SAMN08108733, study PRJNA415343) | Invertebrate metagenome, whole genome shotgun sequencing project. | host: Globobulimina | place: Sweden: Gullmar Fjord | collected 2015-08 | reverse complement strand
GGGCAGCTGCACTATCTGCAGTGGTATTTACTGCATGGATGTTTTCCGCGGATGTATTAGTGGATTTATGTTATGGGGTTGTGTTTTGCTTTCGGGTGTTCGCCACATTCTTTTCCTTTTTCCAGCTCAGCGGGGCAACTACTAACACTGTTGTGACGTGCATAGTAGTTTAAATATCAAGGTTTATAGCCCCTATGACTTCTGTTAGGTCACGGCGGATGAGCTTGTCATTAAATACTGTATTCCTTTTACTGGTGTGGGGGAGATTGAGCTCACTATATTAAAGTGATGAACTAAACTAAATAAATGATCAAATTTAGTTGGCCCCTCTACTGCCAACCACGCATGAGGTCCACACGGGTGCCCAGTCGCAGTTACTTTGAATCAATATCCAGGTTTATTGGAGATTACAGGGAGTGATACAGGGGAAGACACTTTATTACAAGTCATTTACTCGTAGAAAATTGATAAGTTGGCTTTATCGCAGCAAGGAGTGGGGTGTTCGTATATTATAATTAATCATGTCTAAGCGGAACAATCACTCACGGGGGGGGTGGTTCAATACGGCAAACCGAGCGCCGTGTCGTGCCACATCTACTGGCTTTACACCTATTGTGTGTATGCCGTTTCAAAAATAGAATGACTCATATTACTAGTACTCTATAACCTGCACCATGGAAACCTTGCATGCACATATCCTACTATGACTTACACAATAAAAATCTTGCACGCACATCACCTACTAGATATGAACCTCTACTCCAACAGGGAATCATGACATCGAGACGACGCCAGGGATGCACGATGTATCCCTGCCCACGCGTTGTGCAAGTGATGTGTGACACTACTACCCTCTTTATATGTACGTACACCTACTGTGAAATCCATCAATTATACGTTCTTTACTCATAATTACTTCAAGACCAGGCCATTCATTTATGCAACATCCAAAGAACTACAAACGAACAAAAATATTATGGTTCTCGGCCGTCACGCCTCGGGTGGTTGCGCCGTCTATATAACGACTCGTTGTTGGGGTAGAGAGTAACATCCGGTAGGTTTTGTATGTACAAGGTTTCCATTGTTCTGAGGTTATAGTAGGTTATGGGTTAGGCTCGTGAGACTTCCATTCTTGCAGGGGTTATAGAGTGTGAAAAACTATTCCATTTATAATGCATGTCGTAGAGGATGACTTGATTTGACCAAGTGGTCTCTCTCTCACTCTCTGTAATATCCAATAATAGTGGATTATTGATTCAAAGTAACTGTAACAAGATACCAGTGTGGAGCTTGTGTGCGTGGTTGATAGTAGAGGGAGAGCAATCCAACTAAATGTGACCCATTTAGTTGCATTACTGTTACATAGACATTACCCTTAGCCGGCAGGTCTCGTGAATTATCCGAGGCCCTAGAGACGGTAGTTTTTTTGTCTTATTCGATAAGACAAGATACTTCACTCTCTCATACACACAAACGAAAGGAATAAACCGTTCATTGTGATCAATCTATCCGGGTGCCAACAGGAGTCAAAGATTTAAAGCCTTGACATTGAGACTACTACACACGCCACAAATGCATTTTAGTGGTCGTCACTCTACTGTAAGAAATGCTTGGTGATCAGTCTCAAAAGCAAAACACACACCAACCCAGGCGTGTTCAACACACATTCGTCTTACGGTGGTCTTCCAAGGGTCTGTCAAACCAAGCTGGAGATGAACCAACCGTCCCACTGCTTATCCCGCTACTAGTCTACCGCATGTTGCGATAGAAACAGATTAAACCTTCCCACGTCAACCAATATTGCCTAGTGCTAGCAACCCAGACAGCCAATTAGAACCCAGCCACCATACCCAAGCGACCGTTTATACTATGCCTCATTCAGTGGTTTTGTGGTGTTTGTGCCTTTGTTCTCCACTCTCTAAGTAAACTAAGGGGTCTTAGAGATTTATCCCCAATAACGGATAATCCTACGTCTACCAATATTGCTAACCCCCAGACAGCCTAGCAGAACCCAGCCACCATACCCAAGCGACCGTTTACAGGCCCAAGCGACCGTTTCCATTGCCTCATTTTGTGGTTTGTGGTGTGCGTGCCTTTGTGCTCCACTCCCTGATTCAACTGAAGGCCCTTAGAGACTTATCAGCGATGAACTCCGCATCAGAGGTTAAGCTCTTCGGGAAGTGGTACGTGACTGTGGGGTTGTAGCTCTAACCCACGGGAATGAGGCTAGGGTTAGAGGCTTGGGGGGGGGGTAGGGGAGGACTACGCGTTATTGACACCGCACGCCTGCGTGATGCGGGTTAGGTGTAATAAGGAAATAGTAAACGTCTGTAGGAATGATGTTGAAGGGGATAGTATTTCTGGTTGAGGTACAGACATCTCCTGGAGTGGATGGAGGGGGGCAGACACTGGTTCGGGGGCGGTATAGAGGGATGGGATTGTATGAAACTGTCGCTTCGTGTGTGCTTATGTGAGGGGAGGAGGATATGGGATGGAAACGAAACTGTGCTAATAGGGAGTTGAACGTAGTTGGCAAATTTCCCATGATGACCAAGGAAGTGATGTCGGCGTGTCGAGTTTTGTCATGAGCTTACAGAAGATTGTGTTGTTGTTATTGTTGTTCTTTACTGGTACTGCGTACTACTTAATGCTGATTAGTAGACCACCCGTGTTTTTTAATTTTGATTTTTATACTGTGCAGGACTTATGATGATATTGAAATTCGTGACATCTCAGTGGAGGACTACCTAGCCGTGAAAGGGAAATATTCCACCTTTTTGCCTCACACGGCTGGTAGGTATCAACAGAAACGATTTCGAAAGGCGGGATGCCCCCTTGTTGAGCGATTAACTGTAAGCCTTATGCGCAATGGCCGCAACTCCGGGAAGAAACTCCTGGCAGCACGCATTGTGAGGGCAACGCTTGAAATTATTCATCTACTGACGGACCAGAATCCAATTCAAGTCCTTGTAGATGCCGTTGTGAATTCTGGCCCTAGGGAGGACTCCACGCGAGTGGGTTCTGCGGGTGTGGTACGGAGGCAGGCTGTTGACCTATCACCATTTAGGCGTGTGAACCAGGCGCTATATTTGATTACTACTGGAGCGAGGGAGAGCTCCTTCCGCAATGTAAAGACCATTGCAGAGGTGCTGGCAGATGAGATTATCAATGCGGCACGTGGATCATCCAACTCATATGCCATCAAGAAGAAAGACGAAGTGGAAAGGGTAGCCAAGGCTAACCGTTAGGGTGTGCCTCCCCATGCTTAGTCCCGTACAGTACATTCCTATGTCTCTAGTGCAGTCTTGAAGAAGAGAATTATATAGTAAAGTCAATGGAAGGGGTGTCGTACTCTATTACTGGATAGTACTCAACTACTCGAAAACCTTCAACTGACAACTTGTTTCGCATCATAGTACAATTATTCATTCATTGGCTTGGAGGTATAGGAAACAGATGGTTATTACAAGCGGAGAAATATTTACGGTTAAGACTGGAAAGGGGGTGATAATGATTTATCTCAGTTATCGTCCTTGAACACAAACACCTTACGTACAATATTGGTTTAAACGCCAAATTTGTGAAGTTCATATTATTCCGCATGTGGTTAACGTATACCACCACCTCTTCTGTCTTGCTATACGTAAATCACGAACCGTTGAAAACACTTTTCTAAAAAGCCCCCATCCCCTCCTTCGTGAAGGTCTCAATCACTCGCCGCCCCCCTACTAACCCTAATTCACTCTTCGTGTGTGTCCTAAGCAGGGACTGTTAATATAGTGAATACATTATTTGCTTGACTACTACATTGATCGGCATTCGTGTGGTGGTTGGCGGTTGGAAGAGTCTCGTATTAATAATCCGAATACGATAGCTGCAACAAACGATTCGGTAGAAGTGTTTCTAGACTATTGCACCTTCCTGGGGCTTTTATACTAGACAGTATCTACGTCCCAGGGCAATTATGTCCGGAACAATCTATAATATGGTTGAGCTTTTCGGTCTGTGATGTAACATCCTCTAAATCTCATTAGTGTACCACAACCTACAGTGGTGTACTAACACTAACTGTTGGAATTAGGATAAAAACCCCGAGGGGGTATGCATTTACACCTCTATAGATTTAATTGCACCCATCCTAAGATTCAAATTCTTACCCTAACTCTAACCCTCACCCTCACCCCCTAACCCTATACAGAACATCCCTAACTTTCCTATATAACCCCCCATTTCAATTCCAATACCCCAAATCCCCATCATATCATCATCATCTTACATGTTTTTTCTATGGCACTCATCCAAGAATGCCCTGATCTTAACATTTCAAGGAATTAGACCGGAAAAATAAGCCGATTTCCTCACTAAAATTATTGCATCACCTGCCCACATCCCATCCCACCACCTGCCTTAACCAGAGCTCTTTACCCTCAATACAACACCTTAACCCTAACGCTAACCCTTACCCCAACCCCAACACGCGCTTGACTGTACTTTCGGTTGTCAGTCCTATTTTACTTCAACACCAACCAAAGTATGCGCCCAACTTGAAGCACGGAGCAAAACTCTAACGACGAACCAAGCCAAAGCAAACCATCAATTCAGAGGCAAACCAGAACGTAAGTAGCAGCTAACTCTGTGCCCGCGCCCGTGCCTGTGCCGTGGCCATTCGCAACGTTGGCTACTAGAGGAAAAGCAGAACGTAAGAGCTAAGAGGGAATATTCTGTACCTGTGTGGCTGTGCCTGTGCTTGTGCCTGTGCCCATTCACATTAACCAGCAGGAAAATCAGATCAGAACGTAAGCTACGCTAACTTTATGCCTGTGCATGTGCCTTAACCGTTCGCATCGACCATAGGAATACCAAAACGTAAAGCTAAGAGGGAATTCTGGTCCTGAAGGGGCTGTACCTGTGCCCTGCCCATTCGCATCACCACCAGGAAAATCAGAACGTAAGCTAACCCTGTGCCCGTGCATGTGCCGTGGCCATTTGCATCATCGACCACCAGAGGAAAATCAGAACATAAGCGGTAGGTAACTGCGTGCTTGTGCCTATGCACGTGCCCGTACTACGCATTAACCACCAGGAAACCCATAACGTAAGCTAAGCTAACTCTGTGTGCCTGTTCACGTGCCCTGCCCATTCGCAGCACCCACCAGACAGTGACACCACAATGGTTATGGTCACTGAAGATAAAAAGAGTATGGTACCGCATCACGTGGAACTCAACAAATTACCAATTGCAGCGCTCATGAGACTATGCGTGGCCTTCGGGGTTGACGAAACCAAGGCAACCAGTAGCAAGGAAAAGCTAGTCGAGATAGTCAAGAGGTGTTTCAAGAAGTGGAAACTGGATGAGTTTGATGCATTGGAGGTGGGTGAATGTTGTGGTGGGGTGGGGGGTAAGAAGGGGGATGCGCAGTGAAGAAGATGAGGTGGTGAGTGGGTGATGGTTGGGATAGTACTGATTGTGAGAATGTGTAATGCGGTGATGTGATAGGAACAGGTGGAGGAGAGTTGGAAAATGGTAATGAATGGATATGTGCTGTTTTGATTTGTGCAAAATATGCAATCTACCCGGGCTTACGGGGTTGGGTGGTACCTCGCCTTGTCTCCACTCACAATCATCCTCAGGTGTTCACAGACAGGTTAACAGTGTCACAAAAGAAAAGTCTCACATTGCTTCAGGCACCACCTCAACCACCGGTTTCCAAACGATCGATAAGGGAGCAGAATAGGCCGACAGGAGTGGAGTATAGCAGTATCTTGGGAAACGATCCTGTGCCTGACATCGACAATGATAAACGCGTACTGGTGGCAGCAAAAACGGGTGATCGATGGATTTTAGCTAGATTAGATCAGGAAGAGGAACTCACATCACAAAGCAAGATGGTGGCACTCCGAGATGAGGACGACCCAAGAGTTGTATTTAGTTCCCCATCGTATAGAGTGATTCCCCTTTCTGATGTATGTGATCCTAGCATTACGCGTGGCTCAAGGGTGCACGCCGTCTTCCCAGACACCACAGCTTTCTATCCTGCAACTGTTGTATTTTTGGGCCGAGAAGCGGTCGTCTGTTTCGATGAAGATGAAGAGCAAACACGTCATGTTTCTAGGAAACATGTGATCCCTCTGGAAGATGGCCTAGCGATTTCCCAGCCACCCACAAAAGAAAACAAAAGAGATATAAGTACCACACCATCAAAGAGGCAAAAGAGAAAACCAGGTGTGGTGGGGACCGATGCTGAGATGAGCGGGGGAGGTTCTCTGATCAGTGCTCCACATTCGAGCGTAAATGGTGGTACAAAAATTTTTGGAGGGGGGGCTGGAGGCCAGCGAAGTCACGGGGGGTCTACAGGAGGAGGTGAAACTTATGCAAATATGATTTCCAAGTCATTACATAATCTCCCGGATCAACAAGGGAGCTTCAAGGACATATGTAACGAAATTGAGCAACTTTATTCGTCACAGCTGAACTGGAGGTGAGTAGTATGTACTTACTACTTAGGTTGGGTGGGCACGCTGCCTGCGTGCCCGCCTCCTTCGGCATCTCATTCGTATTACTGCTGCTCCTTCTTACTGCTGTTACCAATTATTTTTTAGGCTTGAAAGCGATACGCGTCATACACCTGTGTGGCAATCAAGCGTTAGAAAGATTCTTTCTGCTAGGTAATGAACGAGAAATATGTGTCTATTCTCTCCTGTCATCTTGTTTTGGCTCATTCTTCCTTTCTTCTCTTTTTGTTTTTGTTTTTGTTTTGGCTTTGGTTTTGCCTTTGGTTTTGGCTTTGGTTTTGCTTTCCAACAGTAAACGGTTTACCCACGACAAAGATCGGACGTGCTTTTCCTTTGCAGTAAGTCCTGAAATTATTCTATAACTATGCAACAATTCATGCAATTGGTAGTAGGCTCACCACCTCTATTCCTTTCTTCGCTTACGCTTAGCCTGGCTACAGATCTTGACAACAATGAATGTGGATGCAAAATCAGAATGTGTTGATAGTGGCTCTGTTGATTTCATTTCATCCCCCCCTCCCCCCTGTATAATTATACTATCCTATGGAAATGGTTAGGTGAAGATTTAGTTATCCCAGTCGTAGCTGCTATGATGGGCTGTAAATGTCAGGATCCTTGCAAAAGACTGACTGTCGTAGGTAGTCCAACGTGTTTCTCTGCCTCTACCATCTACCTTACTCTACATATACATATAATGCCCTTGATTTGAGCCGCAGGAGGCTTATAATATATCCGTTGTAAAATAGTACATATTATGGTAACCTATTTTCAAATATTCTTGAAGAATAAAAGAGATATCGGGGGAAGAGCTTCGTCATCGTCTTACACCTTGCCGTGACAGTAGAGCCAATGCATACAGTACTACCGTGCAATGGCATTGTGGTTCTAGAGCAATACCACTGTAATTGGTTTTTATGTTCTGAACCGAGCGACTTGTCCCATACCTACCCTTTTTTACACGATTCTACTCTCTTACTTAACCCTAACCTTAACCGTAACCGTAAGCGAAACCCTAATCCTAACTCTAGCCCTAACCCTAGTCCCAGAACTCTAACCCTAGCCCTACCCCCATAACCCTAACCCTTTACGGAAAAATCTACAGCGACCTGAACCGTGTCGGGCTTAACGGCTGGTTGTACAAGGAATAGAAAGGGGATATAACTATAGCAGTAGCTCTGGCTACAAGCGGCAACTCAGAAGATGGGGGACCCATACATAGATTTGGAGATAAGGTAACCCAATTGACAATCACCAATGTACCTCGATCTCCACCCCCGTCGGAGCCAGCACACTTGCTGAGACTCCTCCAGAACTATAACTGGCATAGTGAAATGCTCCGCTTGGAAAAGGTAACGGTATTTGAACTACGTTTGTTTCTGTTTTTTCATCTGTGACCACCTAATAACTGCCCCTACTGCAATACATACGGCACCAATCCAAAGATCTCCATGGAAAAAGTGCAGCCTCGAGGCATCCATAAATCTAGATGGAAGCTGATGATTCAGCGTAAAGTAGAGGAGAGGCACGTAGCACAAGAGAATGCTTCTGCTACAGAATGAAAAGTGGCCTCGTTTTTTTAACAGAAAATCTGTGCAATTTGGTCTAATGTGAGAATGGTGGGTGAGTTGATATCTACTGCCAAGCCTGGAATGTTGTTGCCTTTAATGTTTCTTTACACTATGGCACAACAGGAAACAGACTTGCATGATGACTACCCTGACCCCCAAGGTTATGAGGAAGTAGCCGCCAATCACTGCTGAGGCGCCATTTCCAAGGGATATTGGGGGGAGATTGAAAATATTGTCACAAAATTACGCATTGGGGGCTATCAATGGATAAAAGAAAAGTTCGAACCCGGCCTAAGTTGGATATTGCTCTTTCAGATCAGCTGGCCAATAAGTTGAATAACAGTAGTAAACAGAATAGAATGGGAGGGGGAATTAAGGCGGCACCTCATTTCTTAGAGTACCCAAGAAAGATAGCGAAGGCATACTTGGAGTGTGTTCTTCATGTACCCCCTTTTCTAATGTCTCCGGAGGGTCTGCGGCTCATGTCAAATACAGGGCTATCACTTAGTGAGCACCCCCTTGGGCGACTTATAACTGTGTTTGTCCTCGTCTTCCGGTCCCTGTTCCACGATGCTGTTAAGCATGCTCTTCTTGTACTCGCTGAAAACGATATAGCTAGCTCAGTTACCTGGAGTGGTGGTGGGTCTGATGACTTGCTCTCTGCTGCTGCTGCTTTCTGGCCTTCGCATGCACTCCTCTAACTCTCTAGGTTAAAGAGCAGCCCCTGTCCGTCTGGTTGAATCGGTGTGTTTGCCTTGTGTCAAAGTCCATATACTATATGTGAAGGATCAAATGTTAGACTCCTGGAGATGTTTCAAACAAAACAAGGAGCTCGTAAACCTTATGGAGGAGGCAGCATTGTCAACAATATTGAAACACTTTCCAGAAATATAAATATTTAATAGATCATGTACAGCATGCAGTGACCGTGTGTTACAAAAACGATTATTGTCAATATCTAATGGATCCAGGTCTCTGCTGGAAGCAATGGAAGTTCCCCTTACTCTACAGTTGGTTGGGACGATGAATGACAAAACCCTCACAGGTGCGAGAATAAATGACCAGATGCCACCAGATTCATGTGTTTTTGTAATGAACCCAGCCTAGGAATGGGAGATGAGGAGCTTCAAGCACGAGAAGATACTTGCCTGCAGAGCTATAGTAAAGTAGTGGAAATGCTACTCTTCATGCAGAGGGTACAGTGCCCTATTGCTAAAGCATGCACGATGACAGCTGCAGTTAGAGCTGTAAATACTAGTGTCCGTTGCTATTATGAATCATCAGAGATAGCAGCTCAGCCTCCAGCAGTGTCTGCAGGTATACTACTTCGTATAGCCATAAGCAGCAGCTCTCCCATTTTTTTCTTAGCCCTACTCTAACCAATTCAACTATTAAACCACCAGATGGTCTACTTCCTGTTTTATCATTCATTATGGCATCACTCTTCCTCCCAAAATCCCCCCGAATTATGATATCAGCCCCGGGTACACCTTCTCTCCGGCATCCGCATTCACATGTTGACTTTTCAAACACATGGTTGCCACCACACCTCAAGATGTGCGAGTGAGTTGGGGTATTGTTTGGCGATAATGACTTCAGTTTTGACAATGTTGAGGTCTAACGGAGCTTCAGAGTGCGACGGCAGAGAGGAACTACAGACTGCTCTTAAGGTGGATGGATAATTTAATATCGCTTCGTGCTGATATCGATGTACATAATGATGAAAGCCACATCAGCCAAATGCTCGATGAATCAGACGTTCAATTTGATGCCAAATCTAAGAAGAAGAGCGATACGCCAGGAAGACGTTCTCAGTGCTGATACCCTGTAGACATACCCCATTTTCCGTACAAAAGGTAATCTTCCATGAATAATTGCTCTGGGTGTGGCCAACCCCCAACCCACAAATCATCTCGATGAAGGGTATCTGTTCCTTCCTTTTCATGGAATATAGCTGTTTTCATGTACACATAACTATCTTCTACAGGCAAGCCATGATCGCTGCACAATACTGCTGCAACATCTTCAGATGAGAGTCTTAATACGTGTTGTACATGGGACAGTGGAACACACTCGCCCTGCAATTTGAGAACATTAGCTTATAGGTTAAGAGGGTTACATGTGTATATTATGTCAACCAGAGACAGACCTTTCCAAATATCACATTCATTCGTGCCAGAGCAACCCCCCTCACAGAGCATAGGTATCGATGCATAATGCAGCGGAATGCCAAACCTCCGCTCTCCAAAGAGGGAGCCAAGCGGAAAAAGGACTCCCAGTCTCCACGCTGAACAGCTTGGCCCACCATAATGGCTCTTCTCAACCAGGAATGCCGCTTCAGCCAGGGCGGATGACGACTTAACCTACCCTCGTATCAGGTATCACACACAAAGCAGTCCTTTCTACACTACACAAACAATTTACGCACCTCTTTAGGAGGTATCTCAGGCTGCCGGATGACAATGGAACGTTCATGAGCACAAGGCAGGAGAGCAACTCATCAGAACATCTCGTTTCACCATCCTCATACAATGCAGGCAGCTGAGAGAAACAGCTATGCATTTGATCACTGTGATTTTTTGCATTGAATTGATTGGCAGCAACACCAGTCATGGCAAAATCTGAAACGACATAGAAACGGGCAGCACGCTCTAGCAGCTGCACCGCGCGTGAAGATAGTTCTTGCATGGTCAACTCTTGACGAACAGCCCTAAGACGGTTCTCTACAAACTCGTAAGCTGCAATGCTTTCATCAAGCCCCTTCTCACAAACTACACCACAGTACACCGCAATCAAATGATTTACGGTTTTCTCCAACAATAATAGCGATCGGAGGTCCTCCTTTCTAGGCATTGGCTTCCCTGCTGCAGCCCTTTGATATGCAGTGACTGCCAGCAAGGGGTCAACTCTGCGACTCTTTCCCTTTGATTCACGTGTAGCGGCCGTGCATTCAAATCGGGAGAGAAGTCCAAGGCTTTCTCTCTCTAGTGCCTCCTTATTAGAGCACATTAGCACCACTTCAGCCTCAAAAGCCTGTTACGTTATAATTGCCACTAGTGTTAGTCGGTTTAAATTATACACGGCCGCATGGCTTAGTAGAAAATGCAAGTTCTTTTTTTTTAAAGGGA
>PJEL010004669.1_pt1 | contig 11209 bp, 8 predicted proteins | sample 1853271 | NCBI WGS metagenome assembly PJEL01 (sample SAMN08108733, study PRJNA415343) | Invertebrate metagenome, whole genome shotgun sequencing project. | host: Globobulimina | place: Sweden: Gullmar Fjord | collected 2015-08 | reverse complement strand
AGCAAATATATTTATCAAGGTTTATCTCTATGTCTATTCAATGGTTTCCGGGTCACATGCATAAAGCCCGCAAAGAAATCGAAGAAGTTATCCCACAGGTTGATGTGATCATCGAAGTATTGGACGCTCGTATTCCGTTCAGTAGCGAAAACCCAATGATCTCTTCACTGCGCGGCGATAAGCCTTGTGTCAAAGTCTTAAACAAACGCGACCTTGCCGATCCGGAACTCACTCAACTTTGGATTGAGCACTTTGAGAAAGAACAAGGCGTTAAAGCGATTGCAATTACCACTAGCGTAAAAGAAGAAGTAAATCACGTAATGGAGCTAGTGCGTAAGCTAGCACCTCACCGTGAACAGATGGGCAAAAACATCCGAACTATGATTATGGGTATCCCAAATGTAGGTAAGTCGACCATCATCAACTGCTTAGCTGGGCGTACAATTGCGGTAACGGGTAACCAACCTGCAGTAACTCGTCGCCAACAACGTATCAACCTACAAAATGGCGTAATCCTTTCTGATACTCCTGGAATCCTTTGGCCTAAAGTGGAAAACCCACATAGTGGTTTTCGCCTAGCAGCAACTGGTGCAGTTAAAGATACAGCAATGGAATACGACGAAGTTGCTTTTTATACAGTTGAATACTTAGCGAAACAGTACCCTAACCTACTTAAAGAACGCTACCAAATTGAAGAGCTACCAGAGTCTGACATTGAATTAATGGAAGCGATTGGTCGCAAGCGTGGAGCACTTCGAGCTGGGGGTCATATCGATATTCATAAATGTTCTGAAATCTTACTTCACGAACTTCGTAGCGGCACTTTAGGTAAAGTAACGCTTGAGCTGCCAGAAATGATAACAAAAGAGCTGATCGAAGTTGAAGCTGCGGCTGCGCTAAAAGCAGAACAACAAATTAAGAAGAAAGAAGAACGTCGTAAGCGTTACTTAAAAAACAAACGCTAATCGCTGTTCTTCACTTTTACTCCTGCCTCTAAGCTATTCACGTTCTATTTCGGTAGAACGTGAATGTTTTCGCTCTACGTTTTTTGATCTAGCTAACATACTGACGAATCAATAGAAACTGCCGTTTACAATCTGAAACACTGTGACATACTACGCAAATTATTGTGTATCAATTTCGGCTAACTTCTTAATGCGCGCTTATTCTGGGTTCAAAAATCAGAGATTTAAAACCTATTTCGATAATGAAATTTATTTGCCGTACGTAAAATCCATCTACATTCCAATCACAATATTTTTTGCGTTTATGATCACCGATTTCATACACTTCGGTGCTGAATGTATCATCCCAGCTCTACTAAGAGCCATAATCGTTATTGCCATGTGGTTTACTGCATCTTACTGCATTAAATACAAGCCCAGCTCGTTACAACAATTAGAAGCGGCTTTCTTAATAATCAGTGCTCTATTTCTAGTTTATGTTGGTCGTTTCGCTATTGAGCTTGGGGATTTTGATTACCAAGGTGGCATCATCATTGTGATGATCTATGTCGGAACCTTCTCAAGGTTGTCAGCGAGTTACAGTATAACCGCGCTCACCTTCATATTTTTAAGCTACATTATTGGTTTATCCCCTTATCTGTACGCGGCTGAACCTAACCATGAAATTGAAACGATTTCTGTTTACATATCCGCCTACATCCTTATAGCGGCGGCGTGCTTAAGACGAGATTTTGAAGTACATAAACGCTTTATTCAATCAGAACAACTGCGAAAACAAGCCATCCAACTGCGTAAACAATCTAGCCAATACGAAGCGCTTTCATATAGAGATGCGCTAACAGGTTGTTATAACCGTCTATATCTTCATCAAGTCATAGAACCCAGTATTAACCGTCAGTTATCCATTACATCAATCATGATCGATATAGACCATTTCAAGTCGATTAACGACACTTACGGACATCAAATGGGTGATATGGTTATCAAAGAATTGGCTAACGAGATTAAACAAAGACTACCGAGCAGCAGTAACTGTTTTAGGTATGGCGGTGAAGAGTTCTTGATCATGGTGCAAGGCGAAACCGAAGCCTCAATCAGATCATTAGTTGGTTCTCTTTTAGAGTCGCCCTCTGACCTTAGATTGGAAGTTACCATCTCAATTGGTGTGAAACATTCGCCTCAAGCTCTTGGGTCTGTTGAGCAACTCATCAACGACGCCGATCAAGCGCTATACATTTCGAAGAAAAACGGTAGAAACCAGATCACTTGGTGCGACTAAACGCACAATCATTAGAAACATCTACCCTAATCAAAAAAGCCCCGAACAATCTAATGCTCGGGGCTTTTATTTTTATTCTTAAGCTTTAAAGGAGCTTTGGTTGAACTTTATTATTTAGTAAGGAACAATTTCACAACGAGAAGCGACTAAGAATACACAGCACTCGCTGTCTTCTGCTCAAGTTCTACGGGAGATTCCCAAGAGATTACTTTCTCGGTCACTTGACTTCCACATGGTGCATTCCAAACCTGTTCCAGTTCTTCTTTTCCACCAATCGCTTGATAAAAAGCAATAGCTTGGTGATTTTCAGACATCACTTCTAGATAAAGTCCCGAATCCGAATAATATTGTTGCAACCACTTAGATAGTTCAGACAACAAGCGCTTGCCTACACCACGGCCACGATAGGCATTATCCACATGTAAAGCATCAATGAACGTACCACGCTCAAAGTTGTGATTGCCAAACGCACAGACAAAACCAACCAGTAAACCACCCTCTTCAAGCAATAATACATGTTGGTTAAAAGGAGGATTAATCAAACGAGTCTGCCAAATAACAGATCTGTCCTCCAAAACATCATTTTCCAAGTAATCATCAGCGAGAATCCCACGGTAATATAGCTTCCAGCTATCCGCATGTAATTGGGCAATCCGCTCATAATCTTTATATTCAGCTACCTTAATTTCCATTTATTAGCCCTTAGTACTTCCATTTCTGACTTGCTACTACATTTCATACTACCTTTATACAATATTTAAGCAAAACATACTAATACACGTTTACACTTTCAATATTGACTTACACGTGTACGCTGATATTCTAGCGTACAGATGTAAGCCCAATGGAAATTTGCTAATGAATAGTGCCGACAAATCATCAACAAAAAAGCCGCCATTAATCTGGCTCAATATTTTTGTATTCTCTTTTAGTATGCTGCTTGCTGTTGTCGCAGCTCCCATTTATGGCTACTTTTTTGGCTATGGTATGGAGCACTGGATATGGCTAGCGATCTGTTTTACTTTCTGCAATCTGTCAATCACTACAGGTTACCACCGCCTCTGGTCACATAAAGCGTTTGAAGCGCATTCAAGCCTCAGGTTTCTATTTGCCTTGGGTGGTGCATTTGCTCTCCAAAATAGCGCACTGCATTGGTCTTCTGATCACCGTGTGCACCACAAACATGTCGACAATAACGACAAAGACCCTTATTCAGCCAAGCGCGGTTTTTGGTACTCACACATCGGTTGGATGATTCGTAACTACAACACTGCGATGTACACCGATTACGAAAACTGTCGTGACCTTAAAAAAGATAAAATCGTGATGTGGCAACATAAGCACTACGTGTTACTTGCTCTTCTCATGAACTTTGGAGTCCCTATCGCATTAGGTGTGATTTACGGCGATGTGATTGGCATGTTGTTAATCGTGGGTGCGGTACGCTTAGTGCTTAACCATCACACAACCTTCTTTATTAACTCGCTTGCTCATATCTGGGGTAGCCAACCTTTCACAGATAAAAATACAGCACGTGATAACGGTGTGTTAGCGGTTCTTACTTTTGGCGAAGGCTACCATAACTTCCATCATATCTTTGAAAACGACTACCGTAACGGCATTTACTGGTGGCAATACGATCCCACTAAATGGTTGATTAAAAGCGCTTCATTGATGGGTCTAGCAAGTAAACTTAAGAAAACGCCTCAAGCTCGTATTGAAAAAGCGGAAGCATCAATGCTATTGAAACGCACGCAGCAAAAGATCATGCACCGTGCCGACAAGCAACAAATAGCAGACAAGCTTCAGGAAGAGTTCGATGCACTTGTATCAAATATGAATGAGTACTATGAAGTTAAAAAGCAGCTACTTGAAAGCAAACGTGAAGACGTCGTGAAAAAGTACGAGCATTCAGTACTAAAAGTTCGATACCAGCAGATCAAAATGAATTTTGAACAACAAAAGAGAAATTGGGCAATGACAGTGGAGCAATATGCTTAGTAAAACAATGCGCTTAACACCCCAATAACAACGTTGTTTAGTTCTAACTCAAGAGCCCTCATATTACTATGAGGGCTTTTTAATTTACGCTTCTAATTAAATATATGGAATTTTTGTCTTTATTAAAATAACAAAGGTTAGTTCCAAATATCACACTTTCAATGTAACACCATGTCGATCATCAACTTTCAATGTGACGACTATCACTTACAGAACGATATTCATTCCATAACATTTGCATCCCACAATTCTTTCATGCAATTAGCGGATCCATTTTATGAAATTGTTAAAAACATCTATCGCTTTCGCCATTTCTTCAGCTCTTTTAATTGGTTGCAGCAGCGACACTGATTATGTTCAACCTGAAGAAGTCAAAATCGCAACTTACAACCTGTCTTTTGACCGAACAACCTTTGAAGCTCTTGTAACAGAAATGCAAATCGAACCAAGTGTTCAGGCAACGCTAGTATCCGATTATTTGGATAACACGATTGGTGCTGCAGACAAAGAGACAGCGGCCAAAGTGATTCAGATCCGTAATGTAGCAGCCGTGATTCAAAAGAATCGTCCTGACGTACTTATGATGGCTGAGTTTAACAATGACGGTACTGGCACCGACAAATCGGCGCTAGAAGGCTTCCAGAAAAACTACCTTTCTGTCGCTCAAAGTATTGAAGGTGCAGGCGGCGATGCTAACCTAGAGCCAATCTCATACCCATACTTTGAAAGCTACTCAACCAACACCGGCTTATTGAACGAATTTGGCTTTGATTTAGACAATGATGGTACTCCTGGGACACTACCCGGAGATGCCTGGGGTTTCGGTTTCTACCATGGTCAATACGCGTTTGCTTTGATGTCTAAATACGAAATCGACACGGCAAACACTCGTACATTTCAAGAATTTAAATGGAAAGATCTTGAAGGTTCAACCATCCCAACAATCACAGTGTGTGATGATCCTAGTAAGTTCCCTGTCGGTATGGGTTGTGGCGAAGAGTGGTACACAACTGCTGAGTGGGAAGAAGTTCGTCTATCATCAAAAAACCACGTTGATGCACCGATCCTAATTCCAACTAAAAACGGGACAGAAACCGTTCACTTGCTGATGTCTCACCCTACTCCTCCGGCTTTTGATGTGGGTAAGAACATTGAGCAAAACGCAGCAGAAGTCGACTTCTGGCACCAATACATTCAAAATAAATCGTTCATCTATGATGATTCTGGAAAAACGGGAGGCCTAGAACAAGGCAAGCACTTTGTCATGATGGGTGATCAAAACCTAGACCCAGTAGATGGAGACGGTATTAGTTCTGTAATGCAAGACTTGCACAACGATGCACTGGTTAATCAAGAAGTCACCAATGGTCATTTATACCCGACCAGTTATGGTGCAGCTGAACATGCCGTGGATAAATCGTCATCTCACCCACAACCAAACCGTATCACTTCAACATTTGGACTTGCGGTTGATTACGCTCTTCCATCAGCCACATTAAGTATTATTGAATCTGGTGTTTATTGGTCAGCTTCATATGAAGAAGGACGTCAGTTATTCAATGACTCACGAATTGGTGATTATGGTAACGGTAAAGATGTTTCATCTGACCACCGTATGATCTGGGTAAAAGTAGGCTTTTCAAAGTAGCTGCGTACCCCCCCTAAGCTAAAATCATTACTCGATTTTAACTAGCAACAAAAAAGCCCATAGGTCAGAGAACCTATGGGCAAATCAGAGAACATAAACTCTGAGATTTACCAATAAAGCGTTACATTAATGCGCTAACGTCGGGGGAACTAATTAAACGCACGAGCCAATGTGCCGCTCCCTTGATATTGGTAACTGGTTGCGCTGTGGCAAACGAACGCAGACTCACCGGCTTTCAATTTCACGGCTTTCTCTCCGCACATAATTGATACTTCACCTGTCATGCAGAATAAGATTTCTGCACTTCGAACAAACTGCGAACGGCTTTCTCCTTCAACACACTCAAGTACTTCAAAACCAAAATCGTCGACTGGGATTGCGTAACCTAACTTACCGTCCATTTTAGTCGGCGCCAAACGTAAGTCTTCATGATTGATAGACTCAAATTTGGTGTTATCAATCAGCTCAACCACATCCATGTGCTTAGGTGTTAAACCCGCGCGAAGTACGTTATCTGAGTTCGCCATGATCTCTAAGCCAGTGCCTTGTACATACGCGTGTGGCGTCTCAGCATGCAAGAACATCGCCTCACCCGGCTCTAACTCGATCACGTTAAGAATCAATGGTGAGAACAAGCCGATGTCATCTGAATATTCGTCAACGAAGCTCTTAATCAGATCAAAGGCTTCACGTGCTTTTGCTGTGCGTGGACGTTGTTCCATTGCGATTTTTAGCTCGTTTAACGCGGTTGTTTTCTTTTCTCCAGAAAGGCTCATCACCACAGTAAAGAACTGTTTCAAACCTTGGGATGTTGGGAGAGCTTTAAGCGCGTCTAGATCTTCGTTAAGCGTTACAATGTTCGCCTGTTCAAATAAAGAAATAATTTCTGCAACAGGTCTGAATCCGTTCATCGCTTTGTAGAAAGTCAGCGCGTAAACCAACTCTGGCTTATGGTTGTCGTCGCGGTAGTTTCGGTTCGAAGCACCTAATTCAATACCTAAGTCATTCTCTTTTGAGAAGCCAATCTGTGCTTTATCTCTACGAGGGTGAACCTGTACCGACAGTGCTTTATCAGCTGCCAAAACTTTGAACAAGTAAGGAAGATTACCAAAGCGCTGAACGGTGTAATCACCCAATACTGAGATAGGATCTTTCTTGATCAAATCAGAAAGCAATTCGCCATTCTCAGCAATTTTTGAGCAACCATTTGGGTGAGCACCCATCCAAATTTCAGCTTGTGGCTCGTTGTTTGGATTTTCGATACCAAACAGATCATTCATCGCCACTTGGCTGCCCCAAACATAGTTTTGAATAACGTTATCAAGCTTGAATAGATTAGTTTGCATAGTAATTCTCACTGTTGTCTTTTATTGCTAACTGATCGCCTTTACTTTGCATGGGCGTTGGAGTAGATAAAATTTGTTGGCCTAATTGCAGAGTCGCTGCGACGTTTCGAGAGGTACGAATCAGGTTTTGTTCCGATTCACCAAGCACTTGAGACAAAGACTGAGGAGAACGTACGGTTCCAAACAAGCTAGACATTGAGCCGTAAAGCTTTTCAACCTCTTTACCCAAAGAGCCTGCAATACCAATGGTTGGAATATTCAGTTTTTGAGCGCGCTGAGCTATACCAAAAGGTGTTTTACCTTGCAGGGTTTGGTTGTCCATCTGTCCCTCTCCGGTCAAGACCAGTGAAGCACCTTCAAGAACCTTATCTGCATCCAAAGCATCTAGTACCATCTCAATACCCGCTTTAATTTGGATATTGAATGCCAGACTTAACCCCAAAGGTGTACCGCCAGCCGCACCAAAACCAGCGGTGTCGCGGTGATTAGTACCTGTATGTGTTTGAGCGATATCGGCAAAGTGATCGATCGCAGTATCAAGTTGTTCAACTTGAGCTTGTGAAGCCCCTTTTTGTGGACCAAACACGGCACTTGCTCCGCTTTCGCCACACAGTGGATTATTCACATCACATGCGACCACGAACGTCACTTCTTTGCATCTAGGGTGCAGTCCATCAAGATCGATGCTTGCTAACTGGCTTAACTCGGCGCCGCCACCAGATAGCTCGTTGCCTTTTTTGTCGAATAACTTGCCTCCCAACGCTTGTAAGATGCCAGCACCCGCGTCATTAGTTGCGCTGCCGCCCAGACCAATGATGATTTGTTCAACACCTTGATCTAATGCATCTTTGATCAATAACCCGGTACCAAACGAAGATGCGATTAGCGGTGCTCTTTCTTCTACTGTTAATCGGTCTAAACCCGATGCTTGAGCAAATTCCACCAAAGCAGTTTTTACGTTGTCGCCATCAACTGTCTGTTCTAAAGATGCCCAGTAAGCCGAGCAATCCCGTCCGATTGGATCCGTCGTTAGCAACTGCTGCTTCTTGCCATTGAGCGCCGCTAACAACACATCTACGGTGCCTTCTCCACCATCGGCGAGTGGCATTTTCACAAACTCTGCGTGAGGGAAACCGTCAGCAAATCCGCGCTCAATACAAGACGCTACTTGATGGGCGTCGAGTGATTCTTTAAATGAATCGGGGGCAATTACAATTTTCATTGTCGTTCACCATTCCCGCCCACTAAGGTGAGCGGGTCATTGAAATTAGAATTTGATTTGGAATGTTTTCGCTTGGCAAGATGCCAATTCACCAAAAGATAATTCGCCAAAAGACAAGTCACCAAAGGTTTCAATTGCTACATCACCTTCACGAACGCGCTCGTCCATACTTGTATCTTTCCAGCTTGAAACCGCTTGAGTGAAAGAGATTGAGTCCGATACTGAACCACTTTCTGCTGGGTTGTAGACACGCATGATCAACGCATCTTCGTCTTCAGCTTTCTTAAGCACACTTAATACCGCACCCGCTTGTTGCTTCGATAGCAAGCTGAAGCTCATTGGTAGGTTTTGTTCGCCCACATTCAGCTTCATCGCGTTGTAAGGGATCTTGTTGTAGCATTCGATTTGAGTGACATTGTCACGTGCTTGCGCCATGATGTTCGCGTCAATGTGGTTACCCGAGAAGCCACACAGTGTGAATTCACACACTAACTTGCCGCGCACTTGTGAATCTGGGGTCGGGATCTTGATACCAGAAGGACGCCCCGGACGAAGCAATAGCTCTTCTTTACCCAACACGCCAATACCACGGAATAGTGTCAGTGCGAAGGTATCTCTATTTTCGTCACCTTTAGATGCAATCACTTCAAATTCACGCAGACCATTCGACATAATAGCCATACCCGCTTTGCCGTTTTCTAGCGCAGCAAAGTTCATTAACTGATACACAGGAACCGGTGCTTCTTTCCACTTCTCTTCTTCCCAAACCGCCATTGCAGGGTCATTGGTTGGTCGAGTAATACAACCGAACTGGTTATCTGCTACTACAGTTTCAGAAATAAATGGCGTAGGTACTAATACACGTACACGGTGGTCGTCGGCTTGGTTGTCCAATTCCATACGGACTTCGATGCGGCGAGAACCTTGCTTCAATACCACTTGGCATTGCGCTTCAACGAATCCATTTTGACCCGTGCGTTCTTCACGCTCTGTAAGGTTTGCTGGCACGTTCATGCGGAAAGCGATGTTTGCTACCGATTGGAAACCTTGGTGGTCAATTGATGTTTCTACCGGGAATTCATCAGAGTACAACAGCCACTCTTGACGAGATGGAGAGTAATCGTACTCATCGCCGTCATCAGAACCATCTTCTAAACGAAGTGCTTGGTCGAATACTTGCTCTGTCTCTTTATCGAAAATAGTCAGAGTACCGTTGTCGTTTACATTAATTCGGTAGTATTCGTTCTCTAGCAAGTAGTCTTTCTGCTCTGCGACTTTAACTGCGCCCTTCTCATTACCTTGGATGTGTAACGTGGTGAAACCCATCGCTGGCACAGTGCGTTTGATTTGAATATCAAACTCCATGAAAGGGTCGTAGTTGCCGTAGTGAACGATTTGACGGTCTACTTTACCTGGGTCGATTTGGCGCTTGTCTTGGATGAAGTATTCAACTGGGTTTTCGTTTTCATCAAAGATAGAAAATTCTTGAGCACGGATAGTGATGGTTGTGTTCACCACTTCTTCACGCTCATACGGAGAAAGGTTAAACATCGCCAGTTTGTCGCAACCTTCGCGATCCGGCATATGGTCAACGATTTTACGTTTGTAGAAGTGGATTAGGTTTGTCGCCATGTCGTCCGCAAGGATGTAACGGTTTAGGATTTCAGCGTGTACCTTGTCTGAACAACAGCAACCAATAGAGTCATGAGCATGGTTCTTCATGCTCTCTTTCCACATTTTCTCAATCAAACCGTGGTGATATTCGAAACCTAATGTCCAAGCGATAGACGCTAGAGGTTCTAGGATGTTTACAATCTTGTTTTCGATTTCCGCATGGATCAGTTTGATGTCCATACGTGTTGACGAAATCGTGCGGTGAACACGCATGTATTTACCGTCGTTGAATTCGCCTTTGATTGTGTCGAGTTGGTCGCGCGCTGCTTCTACTTTCTCGAATACTTCTTCAAAGCGACTCATTGAGAACTCGCGATCTGGGTAGATTTCGCGAAGTTTGTCCATTACTTCAAAGATGTCTTTCTGAATCGGCATTTGATCGTGGCCGTTCGGCAATAGGATGTCTTTCGTTACCGATGGTTTTTCTAGCACTGGGAAGTACTTATCTAAACGAGCACGTAGACCTTCTTCATCTTGCGGAAGGTATTTGCCAATTGCGTAACCTAGCGGAAGCACTTGTGCCACCACTTCACTGCCGTCATTAGACTGCCATAAGAATTCTGTTTTGTTGGTGCCATGACGCTCTGAACAACCACGCCAGAACATTGCACGCGTGATGTCGAAGCCGTTGTAGATCATTGGCAGCTGTGAGCTCATGCTGAATGAATCTGGTAGGTAACCAATCTTCATTGCATCGCCAAACTTCATGCAGTCACGAATGCCATACATCATGTTACGTACAATTGACTCACCAGAAACTTGCATTGTGTCGGTTTGAGAATACCAAGGGCCAATAATTAACTTGCCCGCTTTAACCAATGCTTTTACGCGCTCTGTGTTTTCTGGTTTGATAGCAAAGTAATCTTCTAGAACGGCGGTTTGACCATCTAGAACGTAATATTTGTATTCTGGATCGCTCTCCAGACGGTTCATGATTTCTTCCATGTTGTTCACAAGAAGAATACGAGACTCTTCTGTTGTGAAATACCATTCACGATCCCAGTGCATGTGTGGAGTAATATGTACGCGTGATGTAGTCATAATCATTTACCTAAATGTGTCGCTTCGAGTAAA
>PJEL010004668.1_pt1 | contig 11210 bp, 9 predicted proteins | sample 1853271 | NCBI WGS metagenome assembly PJEL01 (sample SAMN08108733, study PRJNA415343) | Invertebrate metagenome, whole genome shotgun sequencing project. | host: Globobulimina | place: Sweden: Gullmar Fjord | collected 2015-08 | reverse complement strand
TTTAACCTCTTATCAACCTCTGATAAGCACTAGGAATCACAACAAGTGTGAGTATTGTTGAAAATGCCAATCCGTAGATGATACTGAATCCAAGTGGACCCCAAGTTTCATCACTGGTAGCTAGTGGGAAGATACCCACAATAGTAGTTAAACTTGTTAGTATAATTGGTTGGAAACGCGCAACACCAGCATCAAGGATTGCTTCTTTTTGAGCCATTCCGTTCGCGGTATTCTTATTAATCCTATCAATCAAAATTATGGCGTTGTTTACCACAATTCCGGTCAGTGCCACCACACCAATAAAGGCTGGGAAACTGAAGGGGATGGAGGTCAAAGTCAGACCAGCGAACACTCCAATCAAAGCCAATGGGATTGTGAATAGTACAATCGCTGTTTGTTTAAGTGAGTTGAACTGAAGCACTAAGATCATAAGGATGAGCAATACTCCGTAGATCATTGCTGTACCCAAACTTTTGAAAGATTCAACCTGCTCTTCAAGCTCACCTCCATATTCAACTCTGTATCCAGGAAGTAGTTGTGGTGTCCAAGAATCTTGGAAGTCAGCGAGTACGTCATTTACAAGGTAGTCGGCTTCAAGGTCAGCAGAGATAGTTACTGTTCGGTCTCCATCAGTGTGAAGTACAGAAGCAGGTGCCTGCCCAAGATCCACATTAACAAAGTGAGAAAGTGGGAAAGTTCCAAACTGTGTCAAAATTGGCAGAGCCAAAACCTCTTCTAATGTTGAGCCAGCGCTCGTTTTTAGAATCACATTTGTATCATCACCGTTAATTGTAAGGCTAGTAGCAGTGATTCCGTTCAAACTAATCTGAGCGATTTGCGCCAAACTAAGAGGACTTAATCCAAGAGTTCCTGCTCGCTCCCTATCAACAGAAAGTACAAATTCTGAATTGCTGTCATCCAAGCTGGATGAAATATTCACAACACCATCAGTCTCAGCAAGAACAACACTTGCTGCTTCACTGTATGCGGTTAGCTCATCAAGATCATCTCCATAAATTCTAAACTCAATAGGGTTTGCAGTTGGCGGACCATCGCTTACACCTTGCACTTCAACATTTCCTTCTGTGATCACTGAAAGTTCTTCCCGTAAATCATCAATAATATCTAAAGAACTAACTTCACGATCTTCATAAAGATTCACAGTGAATGATGCCAAGTTTGAGTTTCCACCGGATGTTACCGCTAGTCCGTCACTTAGATTTCCACTTGTTCCAACGGTTACTAAGTACGACTGAACTTCTGGGATTTCCAGTAGGGCTTCTTCTACTTGGCGAACAACAGCATCAGTTTCAGAAAGTAGACTTCCATTTGGAAGATCAACTTCTATGAAAAATAATCTGTAATCAGCTTCAGAGAACATGGTCACTTTAAGCAGTCCGGCACCCGGGAGAACAAGGCTTGCTCCAAATAGTATAAGCATAAAGAACATCAGTAAGCTCTGGCGATATTTTCTTGAAAGTAACCATTCTAAAGTTGAGCGGTAAGAATTTCTAATATTCACGATTCGTCTTTCAAACCAGGATTTCTTCTTTTCTTTCTTCACTTTTAAGATTCTTGAACCCATCACTGGTAGGAAACCAAGTCCAACAAATAGTGACGCCAGAAGTGCAAGTGAAACCGTTCGTGGAATGTGTTTAACAAATTCCCCAATAATACCTGTCATAAATAACATTGGGACAAAAGCAGCAACCGTTGTCATAGTTCCAGATATCAGCGGCCATTGATAATCTCTTACTGTCGCAAGCGCAACTTCTCTAGGATTTTTCCCTTCAGCCAAGCGAGTATGCATACCCTCTGTAATCACAACTCCCGTATCCACCAAAATACCCAGCGCCAGAATCAATGAGAAAAGTGAAAGGAAATTAATAGTTGTCCCCATCAATCCAAACCCCATAAATGTGATTAGGAAAGTGAATGGAATCGCTAGACTTGCAACAATCGCCTCACGCCAACCAAGTGCTAACAATAGGATAATTGCTACAAGAACAATAGTCATTGCACCACTACGGCTAAGGTCATTTAGCTGATCTTTAATATCCTGCGCACTATCATAAGTAGTAGTTACAGTCGCACCATTTAAGGTAGTAGCTTCCAATTCTTCAATCTTGTCATTTATCTCATCAACCATTTTTATAATGTCTCCACCAGTTTTTTTTGTCACATTCATAGAGATTGAATCCAAAGAGTCAGATCCTTCAAAACTAACTCGAGCATATTGAGTTTCCTCAACTAGTCCGTATGAAATATCTGCAAGGTCTCTCAGGTAGATAAATGAGTCACCAACAGAGCGAACAATTAGACCACCAAGGTCTGTGCGCTCAACAGGGGCAGAAAATCTAAGCGAGTAGTTTTTACCTCCAGCCTCAATTGAGCCCAAAGGTAAAGTAGCTTCTGCACTTTGAACAACTTGATAAACTTCTAGGATAGAAATCCCGTATTGTTCCAACTTACTTGGATCAATTTCCATACTAATTTCCATTGGCCTTACACCAGTCAAAGTAGCGTCACCAACACCATTTACTTCCAAGATCTCATCTTGAAGAGTCTCAGCCATATCAGCCAATTGTGCATGCGGTACATCCGCACTTATAGAAAGTACAAGTATTGGGCTATTAGAGAAATTTAGCTCTGTAACCATAGGGGCTTGCGCATCATCCGGAAGGGTAGATTCCATCTGACTTACCGCATCTTGAAGTTCTCGTACGCGGTCTTCAATATCTGCATCAGCTTCAAATTCTGCAAAAACAAGTGAGAAACCTTCAGATGAAGAGGAGGATAAATTCTTAAGATCTTCTAAACCTAAAACAGCATCCTCAATAGGATAAGTAATCAGATCTTCAACATCTAATGGGCTCGCTCCAGGGTAAAAAGTAGCAATTGAAGCGTAAGGTACTTTGATTTCAGGATTAGATTCCTTTGGCAAAGTTAGTGCTGCAAAGGTTCCACCTAGGAGCACCATGAACATTAATAGTCCAGTAAATCTAACTCGATCTATAAGAAAAGCCCACATATTTATTTGGTCAAATTCACTTCTTGTCCTTCTCGCAGACCGGAAACATCCGCCGCGATATCAAGTAAAGGCATCTTGAAGATTTCAATATAGTCGCCGCGTAATTTTTGTGTAGTCACTTCAACTTGCTCAAGCACGCCACCCTTATAAACAAGTACATATTCCGCGTCATCATCAAATATTACAGCACTCAAAGGCACCAAAGTGACTAGGGGAGCTGTATCTTGATTGAATCGCATTTGAACAGTTTCGCCAACAATCAATGATCCAAGTACATCAAGACGCACTCGCACTTTTCTTTTCTTAGTGTACTCATCAACAATAGATGAAATTCCAATAACTTCACCAGAGTAACCTCCACCAATATTCACATTGTTATGAACTGAAATCGTCTTAGCATCCTTACCAGAAAGGTAAGTTACAACTTCAACATTATCTCTATTCACAATTATTCCAACAGGTTGACCTGGAGCAATCTCGTCGCCCTTTTTCAGAGTCAAACTTGAAACCTCTCCAGCGAACGGCGCTCTAAGAACAGTTTCATTATAAGTTGCAATAATTCCATCCAAACCTGCAGCAGCTTGTTCAACCATAGCCCATTGTGCAGCTAGCTCAGTATCAGTAGCTCCAGATACTGCCAATTGGTAGCCGTAAAATGACTGATCCAAAATCTCTTCCTGAATAAAAATCTGCAAATCCAACTCAGAAGTATCTTCACCAATTTGCTCTAGACCATCACGAGCATCTTTCAAACTTTCCAAAGTTTCCTCCGCAATCTCCATATTTGAACGCGCGCTTGCAATACTGTAATCAGGCGCACCTGCTTCAATACTTTTATAAGTGTTGTACATGGCGTCATAACCTGCAGAAGCTTGATCTACTTGAGCTTTCAAAGCTGCATTATCCAGTAAAGCGATTGCCTGACCTTCCTCCACAAAATCTCCAGCTTTAACATAAAGCGCTTCAACAGTTCCATTTACCTGAAATACAAGAGGGCTATCTTGCACAGCCTCAACAATTCCATAAGCAATTAGTTCACTAGTATTTTCAGCCAAATCCGAAGCATCAAGCACTTCAATTGCTTTTTTTTCAGGTTCAGGAGTAGTATCCTCCGCCTCAGCAGAAAGTAAAACTTGGGATCCAACACCAACAATAATAGCACCCAGCAGGGTACCAAGGACCATGTTTCTAAAGATAGGAAATTTCATAGGCTTATTTAAGAAGAGCACATAATACTCTTTTCCCATAAATTGTCAAGGGTTACTTGCCACTTGCCCCAACAGGTTTCCTTCAGTAGAATGTCCTCATTATGTTCCGTCCCGTAGACACAAAAACTCATCTCCCAGATGTAGAACACAAATACCTTGAGTATTGGAGAAGCAAAGATATCTTCAATCGCTCTGTTGAACAAAGGAAAGGGAAGGATAAATTCGTCTTTTTTGATGGGCCGCCATTCGCAAATGGACTCCCACATTATGGACATATTTTGGCTCAAGCACTCAAAGATGCAGTGGTTCGCTATCAGGTTATGAAAGGTATGTACGTGCCTCGGGTAAACGGTTGGGACTGCCACGGACTACCTGTTGAATATGAACTGGAAAAGAGACTTGAATTAAAAGGTCGCAAGGACATTGTGGAAATGGGCGTGGAATCTTTCAATAATCAATGCAGGGAAAGCGTTTTTGCTTACACTGAGCAGTGGAAAGGTCTAATTGAGCGAATGGGACGCTGGGTTGATACAGAAAACGGATATGCAACCATGGATTCCACCTATATGGAGTCAATTTGGTGGGTTTTCAAAGAGATCTGGAAAAAAGAAATGGTTTATAAAGGGCACAAAGCCATGCATATTTGCCCACGCTGTGTGACTCCACTTTCAAATTTTGAAGTGACTCAAGGTTACGCAGACGTGACGGACCTATCTGTTACGTCCATGTTCAGAACAAAAGCAGACCCAAACACTTACTTTTTGGCTTGGACCACAACTCCTTGGACTTTGCCTGGGAATTGCGCCCTAACAGTTCACCCAGAAGTTGATTATGTAAAAGTAACTCACAATGGCCAACATTACATTCTGGCCAAAGATCTACTTGAAGCTAACTTTGATATGGATGGCCTTACAATTGAAGAAGAAATGAAGGGCAGCGCTCTAGTTGGCATGGAATACGAACCTCTCTTTGATTATTATGTAAATTCAGATCTGGAAGGGCTTGAAAATGCTTGGAAGGTATATGATGGCGAATTTGTAACTACAGATAGTGGTACAGGGATTGTTCATGTGGCCGGGGGTTACGGTGAGGACGACCTAATGACAGCTCAAAAGCATAAGATTCCTGTCATTCAACACGTTGCAATGGACGGAACTTTTAAGGAAGAAATAACTGAATTCGCAGGAAAATTTGTAAAAGGGCAGGATCACAACATTGCAGAGGCACTTGATGCCAAGGGACTACTCTTTGAAAAGAAAAATTACCGTCACAGTTACCCGCATTGCTGGCGATGTGACACACCGCTACTTAACTACGCCACAGAAGCTTGGTTCATCCGCGTAACAGATATAAAAGATAAGTTAATTGCAAATAATAAGAAAATTCACTGGCAACCAGACCATCTTAAGGAAGGGCGATTCGGTCGCTGGCTTGAAAATGTGCGTGACTGGAATATCTCCAGAAACAGGTTCTGGGGCTCACCAATTCCTATCTGGGAATGTGAATGTGGAGAAATAGAATGTATTGGATCCGTTGAAGAATTAAAAGAACGTGCCGGAAAACTCCCAATGCGAGACGGCGAATTGGATCTACACAAACCTTATATTGATGAAATCACGATGCCTTGTAAAAAGTGTAAGAAAACAATGACTCGTGTGCCGGAAGTACTGGATTGCTGGTTTGAATCTGGCTCAATGCCTTACGCGCAGCTGCACTACCCATTTGAAAACAAAGACGATTTTGAAAAGAATTTCCCTGCAAACTTTATTGCGGAGGGAGTGGATCAGACTCGCGGATGGTTTTACACACTTCATGTGCTAGCCACCATTCTTTTTGATAAACCGGCCTTTAAAAACGTGATTGTTAATGGAATTTTACTCGCTGCAGATGGTGAAAAGCTTTCTAAACGAAAGAAGAACTACCCAGATCCATCAGAACTTTTTGAAGAAAAGGGTGTGGATACACTTAGAATGTTCTTGTACAACTCCACAACTCCACTCGCGGAAGACACGCGATTTTCAGAACAAAATGTGGACGAATTATTAAAGAAATTCACAATAACTCTGTGGAATACTTACAGTTTCTTTGTTACTTACGCTAATATTGATGAATTCCAGCCAGCTGAAAACCCGCATGCACCAAAACACAAGCTTGATCAATGGATCCTTTCCAGATTAAACGGACTTGTTGCAGAAGTAAGCGAGCAAATGGATGACTATAATTTAACAAAAGCTACAAGACCTATTGTTTCTTTTGTAGATGAACTTTCTAACTGGTACATCCGCCGCAGCAGAAGACGTTTTTGGCGCTCAGAAAATGATCAAGACAAACTTGAGGCTTACCAAACGCTTCATACGGTACTTGTTACACTTTCTAAATTACTCGCACCATTCATGCCTTTTATCTCAGAGGAGATCTACAGAAATTTAACGAGTAAAGAATCCGTACATTTGGCTGATTGGCCAGAAGTTGATGAAAGTATGATTGATGAAAAACTTGATGAAGAAATAACTCTTGCAAGAACTGTAGTAAATCTTGGACACGCAATGCGCGGCAAACAAAAGATTAAAGTTCGCCAGCCGCTTGCAAAAGTTACTGTTGGTTTACCAAAATCTCTTAATAAGGAAATTATCCTCCTGCAAGAAGCTGTGATTTTAGAAGAATTGAACGTAAAAACACTAGAACTTCTTGAAGACGCAGGTGAACTCGCAGAATTTGTTGCAATGCCAAAAGCCAAACTTCTTGGACCAAAATATGGGAAGGATGTACAAAAAATCATCCAAACGGCAAAATCTGGAGACTTTAAGGTTTTAGATTCCGGCCAAGTAATAATTGGAGAATTCACCCTGGAAGTAGATGAAGTAGAACTCGCATTTAAAGGAAAGGAGGGTGTAGATCTGGAATCTCAAGATGGAATCGTAGTTTCCTTAGATACAGAAATTACAGAATCTCTTACTCATGAAGGGTATATGCGGGAAATTGTTCGCTACATCCAAGAAATGCGTAAAGAAGCTGACTATAATGTTACGGATCACATCCTTGTTTTGATTGAGACAAGCGGTGAATTGGAAAAGGCTGTAACTGAATTCGCTGATGTTATTAAGAATGAAACGGTGGCAGATGAACTACAACAAGGTGGGGATTTGGAGTGGGATTTGGAAAAAGACTTCGAAATTGATGGAAATAAGGTTAAACTAGCAGTAAAGCGTTCCGGATCTTAAATTAAAGAATATGCGCCTCTTATATACAATAGTTATCAACGCAGTTGCACTCTTCCTTGCCAGTGTAATATTGCCTGGATTTGTTTTGGAAGGTGGAATTCTAACACCTGTAATTGCTGCTGCAGTAATTACCATCTTGAATTTTATTGTTAAACCAATACTTAAATTCCTATCTTTCCCACTCGTTTTTGTTACAGGTGGCCTTTTCCTATTTATTATCAACGCTGCAATTCTTTGGCTCACTCACTATCTAATTCTTGTTATGGATATAGAAGGAGTAAGCATGGACGTTGATAACCTATTGACCTATCTGTTCGCAGCCATTATCTTTGGGCTCGCAAATTGGCTAATTCACTGGTTTCTAAAAGAATAAACTATGCAACTTATACTAAACATAATTCAACTACTTACAGCCCTATTACTTATAGTAACCATTCTGGTTCAAGAAAAGGGAGCAGGACTTGGAGAAGGGATTGGTGGTCAAAGTGCCAGCAGCTCATTTGAAACAAGCAAACGTGGAGCAGAAAAATTTCTGGGACAACTAACAGTAGTTCTTGTTGTAATTTTCCTTGGTATATCCTTGGTCCTTAATTTCATTTAATGAATCTTTATTCACGAACGATTAAGTCCTTCACGCGTAGGGAAAAGATCGTCACGGCTATTCTTTTAGCGATTCTAGTTTTTAGCTTTTACAAGCTCGCATTCAGCCCAGACGGCGGTAAAACAATTTCGCAAGGGAAGGTATATACAGAAGCAGTTGTTGGGGAGATCAAACGTATCAACCCTGTTTTTACGGAATTTAGCGAAGCAGACAGGGATATTTCAAGTTTAGTATTTTCCGGCCTAGTTAAATACAATTCCGCCACTGGAGAATTTGAAGAAGGAATTGCCACACACACTTTAAGTGAAGATAAATTGACTTACACATTTACACTTAAGAATGATGTACTTTGGCATGACGGAACTGAAGTTAGCGCTGCTGATATATTTTTCACATTTGCAGATGTAATTCAGTCGCCAGACTTTTCCAATCCAATTTTAAAATCTAATTTTGACGGCCTTAAAGTTGAGCAAGTTGATACAAGAACTGTTAGCTTCACACTAAGTTCACCAAACTCTTTCTTCTTTTCCGGGATGACAGTTGGGATTTTGCCTCAACATATTTTAGCTGATGTACCTGTAAGCAGCTTAGATACCCACGAGTTCAATCAAATGCCAATTGGTACTGGACCTTATCAAGTTGGGCAATCTTATGAATTTCTAAATGACGGTAGCACAAGCGTGACCCTGCAAAGATTTGATGATTTTTACGGCGAAGAGTTCATGCTTGAACAAGTACGTTTTGTTGCTTTCCCAACAATCGCAGACCTAATTGAAAACAGATCACAATGGCACGGAGCTGCACAAATCAAACAGTCAGTCTTGGATGAAATAGAAATCGACGACTTCTCAATTCACAGATATGAACTTCCTCAGTACACAGCACTTTTCTTCAATACAGATTCTGATCAGCTACTAAGAAACAAAGCAAGGCTTGGAATATCCAAGGCCATTGATAAAGAACTAATCTTGGAAGCAATTGGCTACAACACTCGTATTGATACACCTCTTTTAGAGCTGGATCAGGGCGAATGGCTGCACGAAACAAACTTAGAAGAAGCACAGGGCGCATTCTTTGATGTTGGCTGGACTTTGGAAGAAGACGCGGAATTCAGAACAGATGAAGACGGTGAAGAAATAAACCTTCGCCTTGTACGCAGAGATTTCACCGGAGTAAATGAACCTCAAGAGGAAAGCGCTCAACTTACTTCAAAAAGTATAAGAGACCAACTGGCAGAAGTGGGGATTAAAGTAACTATTGAAGCTTACCCAATTGATGAACTTCAAAACGTCATCAGGACTCGTAACTATGACATGCTCCTTTACGGACAAAGCCTTGGGTACAACTTAGATACTTTCTCATATTGGCACTCCAGCCAAGCGAATGAAGACGGCTTGAACCTGTCAAATTACCAAAACGCTCGTGCTGACTTTAATATTGAAAGCATACGTGAAACATTTGACCCAGAAGAAAGACAGGCACTTCTTCAAGACTTAGGAGAAATTATTGTGGCAGACGTACCAGCCTTATTTTTATACACACCAAGCTACTACTACATTGTGGATCCAAAAGTAACTGGAGTTCAATTTGAAAAACTCTTGCTTCCTGTTGATCGATTAGCCAATATATATCAGTGGGAATTTAACTAAAACACTATGAAAGTCATTCTACTCAATCACGTAAAAGGTTTAGGACAAAAAGGCGAGATCAAAGACGTCTCAGATGGCTACTTCCGGAACATGCTCGCTCCAAGAAAACTAGCTTCAATTGCACATAGCGGAGCAGTTGCTCAGGTGCAAAACCAAAAGGCGAAGGCTACAGAAAAGCTTGAGGCAATGAAGGAAAGCGCAGAATCTATCAAATCAAAAGTTGACGGCAAAACCGTAAATCTAACAGAAAAAGTTGGCGAATCCGGAAGTCTTTATGCTTCAGTAAGTACAAAGGAAGTTGCAGCAGCAATCAAAGAACAACTTAAAGCTGACATCCCTGCAAAAAAGATCACAATGGATGACCACATCAAAAGTGTTGGCGAATACACAATCACACTCAAACTCCACAAGGAAGTTTCCGCTAGCCTCACTTTAAATGTCTCTGCCGAATAAAGGAAAAATCTTAGGCCTAGACCTTGGAACCCGCCGCACCGGCGTGGCTATTACTGATGCAGACCAATCAGTAGCTTTCCCAAGGGACGAAATTGAATTCAGGAAACTAGAAGAACTCTACGCCGCACTTAAAGAAATAATCCAAAAAGACCAAGTAGTCGGCCTAGTAATCGGCCTCCCATTAAACATGGCCGGCGAAGACAGCGAACAAACCACCTGGACCCGCAAAATCAGCAAAATAATAGGGCAAGAAACCAATCTCCCAATCAAAATGGTAGACGAACGCCTAACAACCCGCCAAGCCCAAATCAGAATAGCCGGCTCCCGCTACGTAGACAGCGAGTCTGCCAGAATACTGCTGGAGGGGATATTAATTAAACTTAAATAATCTATGACAAGATACATAATTGTTAGCATAATAAATGGTCTTTTATTCGGCATGATGGATGGTGCCATTAACGCGAATCCATTTGCGCAAAAGCTATTTAAAGTTTACAAGCCGATTGCCAAAACATCGATCAATGCGCCAGCAGGAATAGTAATTGACCTAATGTATGGTTTTGCAATGGGGGCAATATTTCTACTCATCCATCCGTCCCTCCCAGGAGAAAGTGGATTAATAAAAGGTATAATTTTTGCTCTGATCTTATGGTTCCTAAGAGTTTTTATGAACGTAGCCACAACATGGATGACACTTAAAGTACCAGTAAAAACTTTGTTCTACATTCTAATAACCGGACTAATCGAAATGCTAGTAATTGGAATTGTCTATGGACTTACTTTAAAACCTATAGTGCTTTAAAAGCACTTACACTTTAAGCTACAATGCCGCAATATGATAGAAGTAAGACAAATTAAAGTCACAGACTACCCTCAAGTAAGCGAAATGATTCCAAAAGTCATACGCCAATCATTCAAGGAACTATACAAAAGTGAACTGATTGAAGAGTTTTGCAAAAAATATGAGGTAGAGAAATTTAAAATCAAAGCAAAAGAAATCGAGTACACACTAGCATTTGATGGAAGTACAATTATTGGAATTATTGT
>PJEL010004667.1_pt1 | contig 11215 bp, 9 predicted proteins | sample 1853271 | NCBI WGS metagenome assembly PJEL01 (sample SAMN08108733, study PRJNA415343) | Invertebrate metagenome, whole genome shotgun sequencing project. | host: Globobulimina | place: Sweden: Gullmar Fjord | collected 2015-08 | reverse complement strand
GCTCCTCCTCTGGTTCCTACCCGTCACCCTGTTGATGTTCGGCCTGATCGCTGCACGCTACCAACTCAATCGTCGACAGCGTGAGTTACGCATGATCCCACTGGAGGAAGAGACCATGTTGACATCCCAACCCGAATTCGTGACCGGAGGTGCAGTGTGAACAATTATCTCATCGCTGGTTATGTCGTCGGTCTAGCGTTATTGTGGGGATATGCAGCGCTGCTGTGGTTTGAATCTCGCGTAGTCAGTAGGGCTGAGCAAGCGCGATCAGAAGAGGATCCGGCAACACCCCAAACATGATTCAGACCCCCTCCGAGGCACTGGATTTGCTACATAAACAAGTAACTCACACAGTCAAGATTGCTTTGTGAATCATGAAAAAGAAGGATTAGAGCCATGTCAACCAAGAAAATCGCCATCCTCAGTACGATCACAGCCTGTGCCTTCAGCCTCACGCTGGCGCTGGGGACGCAACAGGGTGGGCAGCCGACCAATCCGCAGGTGCCCACGGGCCATCCCGGCGTCGGTATGCCTGAGAAAGAACCCTCCGTAGTCCGCCGAGCAGCCAATCCCGAAGATGTCGCCACCATCGATGCCATCATGGATGCCTATTACGATTCCGTCTCCGGAGGTGCTGGCGAATCCCGCGATTGGGAACGCTTCCTTTCACTCTTCATGCCCGATGGTCGATTCATTACCTCCAGGCCCTCAGAGGAAGGCGTAATCCTCCCCGTAGCCATGGGGCCACTCGATTTCATCGATATGAATCGGGGCTATTTCGAAGCCGGCGGGTACTATGAAAAAGACATTCATCGAGTCATCAATACCTACGGCAATATTGCCCAAGTATTCAGTACCTATGCCTCACGACGAAGGCTCGAAGATCCTGATCCTTACTCCCGCGGGATCAACAGCATGCAACTGATGAAAATCCACGACCGCTGGTGGATCGTAAGTGTCATGTGGGATTATGAAAACGGTGAGGATGACCATGTTCTGCCCGCCGAATACTTGCCAGAATCTCCAGCTGAAGATGGCTAATCGCCCTAGCCCGACCGTTGGAGCCGATAAACCGAGAGAGTAGCTCTTGGGTGTAGAGTAGGATTCTGATTCGGAGCAAAAATAGAGCGTCAAATGGCTACCAACCTTAGAATGTAACGGAGAATGTGTAAGAGAACCACGTAATGACCAGCATGACCTCACACCATCTTGTTGACCGATTCTGGTCCGTCCTCCGCCGGGCGTGGTGGGGTGGTTTGCTGGCGATTCACATTCACCCGCTCCTATCAACGTTGCAAGCGCTGCTCTTGGAAGAGTTTTCATTTGGCCGCAGCTTGGCGGTCGGTGCGCTGCTGGCTCTCTCGACGTTCTTTGTCCTCAAAATCATCGATGTGCGCTTCCTGCGTTCCAAGACTCGCCGTGAAGTGCTGATTGCATTCTGGATCATCACCGCGATGGTGCACAGCAACGCTGCCGCTGGTGCCATTGAAGTTGCCGCGATTGCACCTACCCCGGTCGCTGTTTTGGCAGCCACGGCCGTAGTGGCGGCCGGTGCTCTGCGATCCCGCCGAATTCGTCAACGGCTCCGCACCTTGATCTTGACTTTCACTCGCCAGTTAGCGGCGCAGCAGACACGCTTCGTATTGCAGCGCCTCAACTCAAACCTCATGGACGCACTCCGAATGCGTCTTCGATTGATCTGCACGCTTCTTGCCGCGCCGCGCGGTCCCCCTCTTCACGGAGCCTGCAGCTAGTCCGGGCACGCCGAACATCTGATCACTGTGCGTCAAGACACCACGCACCAAGACCGAGATCATCTGCGCGGCCCACTTACCCGAATATCGAAATTTACGCAAACGTCTGAGTGGGAGGTCCCTCGGAAGTTTGGTGAGCGCTCCAGCAAGGGGTACCGCAATGAGTCTGCTTTTTCCGCGACGCAACATCCGCAACCATTCCGCCCACGATGGTGGAGGCCAACTCTCCGACGATCAGGAAATCGGCGAACATACCAAGGCGCCCGCGCGTGGTGTGCTGCTCATCAATCTCGGCACCCCCGAAGATTGCACGCCTCAAGCGGTCCGCCAATATCTCTCCGAATTCCTCGCTGACCCCGAGGTGATCACCCTGCCTAAACCCATGAAGTGGTTTACTGGTACCCTCGCCAAGCTGATCGCATTCTTTCGCTGCAAGCAATCAGCTCATGCATACAAAACAATCTGGACCGAGCGTGGTTCACCCTTGAAGTTCATCACTGAAGACCAAGCTGACGCACTCAAGAAAATCCTCCCCAAAGGGTGGGATGTCTTCTACGCCATGCGTTACGGTAACCCCAGCATTGACAGCGTGCTCGGCGAAATCGCTGCGGCCAACATCGATGAACTCGTCGTCATCCCGATGTACCCGCAATTTGCCGGCCCCACCACCCGCACCGCCATCAATGAGTTCTACCGCTGTTTGCCATTCCACTCCATCAGCGCCAACATTCGTGTTTGCAATGCCTGGCATGAAGACGTCGGTTACATCGAAGCTCAAGCGCGGCTTATTCATGAATACGCCACCGAAAACGGCCTCACCCCCGAAAATTCCTTCCTGCTCTTCTCGACGCACTCCATGCCCGAGTCCTACATCAAGAACGGCGACCCCTACCAGGACCACATCCTCCGAACCCTCGAACTCGTCAACGAGAAACTCGGCTGGCCTCAAGATCGCATGACCATTTCTTACCAAAGCAAGCTGGGGCCCGTCAAGTGGCTCTCACCCAGTACCCAGGAAATGTTTGCCACCATCGCCGAACGCGATGAAAAGAAGTTGCTCGTGTGCCCCATCAGCTTCACGGTTGATTGCCTGGAAACCCTCGAAGAGATCGGCGTCGGTTACCGCAGTGAATTTGAACACGATGGTCGTGAAGTCTTCCTCTGCCCCTCACTCAACGACTATCAGCCCTTCATCGAATGCTTGCGTTCCTTGGCCTTGCGCGGCCCCCATCCCATTCGACCGAAATGCAACGGCAATGGTAAATGCACCCGCACTAAAACACTCATCACACCAGCCGACAATTCAATGTCGCGCCAACAGCGCAACGAGAATTTGCTCATGGTCGGGATCGCCAGAGACGGTCGACTGGCATGCCCTTCCGATTTACCGTTGCATCATCTGACTGACTTGGAGCAGTTTCGAGATGCCAAGATCTCGCAACAAGACATTCCAGAAGTCTTACGCGATCTCCAGAAAAAGCACGGATTCAAAGAAGTCTTTGCCTACAACACTTGTTGTCGACTCGAAGTCTTTGGCTGGCTTGAAGATCAGGCCAAAACAGCGGATCAAAAACAGCGCGCCACCGACGTACTCAAACTCACTGCCGAGCAACTCTTTGATAAGTCGAATCTTCCACACGAAAAAGCCATCAACACACTGCAAGGGATGGCAGCCTACCGCCATCTTCTCCGCACCGCCTGCGGACTCAACAGTCAACTCCCCGGCGAAACCGACATCCTTGACCAACTTGAAACATCCCAACGCATCGCCGAACACGCAGGCACCGCCGACACAGTCACCCAGAAACTCCTGCAGGATGTAGCGCAATTTCATCGCAAGATCACCGGCAACTCCCATTGGGGTGAATACGCCGAAAGCTACGGCGCTGCCGCCCTCCGCTTAGTAGCCCGTGAGAAGAACATCGATTTCAAGGGTGATCGAAAGATCGTCGTCGTCGGCGGATCGACCACTTCACGCTCCTTGTTACATGCCTTGCGTGAATGCTTCGGCGTCGACGAACGTCATCTCGCCTTGATCTACCGTGGGTCAAATCACGGCACCCGCATGAAACTGATGCGCAAAGCCATCGGTGCGGGCAAACGCATCCATGTCAATGAATACTCCGATCAGGCAGTCAACGACGCCCTGCAAGATGCGGACATTATTCTCTTCGGCCTCGACCGTACTACCGCCGTGGTGGATCGCGCCAAAGCCGAAGCATGGCGTGACTTATCAGCACGCCCTGTCGTCATCATCGACTTCAATACCATGGGGTCCGTCGCACTCGATGTGGCGGGGATTGACAACGCCACCCTCGTTTCAGCTCAGCAGATCGAGGCAACCGTCTCAGCCCATGCTGACGCCTTGGCGACGAATCCAGCCTTCCTCGAAGCAGTCATCGAAGCGGAAGATTTCATCTGCCATGAAATCAACGCGAAGCTAACCAATGGCAAGATGAAGACCGCTCAGAGCCATCAAAAGAATCATCAGAACTGCTGCCAATCAAACGGTGCCATGGAAGCACCCGCGCTGGCAGGCGCTGCGACCGAAAGTAATAATGGTCGCGGGAAGGAGCTTCACCATGAGTCTCTTTGAACAGATTGACTTGGAAAAATTCCGTAAATACTCCGGCCTGTCGCTGCCCCGTCACGTAGCTTACCCCATGCCCACCTGGTGGGAGGACAACTTCACCGCCGATCAAACATCAGCCATGCTCAACGATTGTGCAGACGAACCAAACGGCAACGACCTTTCGCTTTATCTTCATGTCCCCTTCTGCCAAGCGCTCTGTAAATTCTGCGCCTGCACCCGTGTCATTCAAAAGCATGACGCCAAAGGTGCTGACGAACGAACCGCTCGTTATGTCGAGGCGATGAAAAAAGAAATTCGCATGCGGGCAGCGCAATGCAATCCAAACCGTAAGCTCCGGCAAATTCACTGGGGTGGTGGTACCCCGACCTACTTCGATTCCAAGACTATTGCTGACATCCACCAAGTCATTGATGAAGTCTTCACCATCGCTGACGATGCAGAAATTTCCATCGAGCTTGATCCTCGTGAAACCTCTCAGGAGCAGCTCGAATCCATGCGGGCGCTCGGCTTCAATCGCGTCTCCATGGGAGTTCAGGACTTCGAGGAGCAAGTGCAAAAACACGTCCGTCGTGTGCAACCCTATGAGATGGTTCGCGACTTCGTCAAAGCCTGCCGCGAACTCGAATTCGACAGCGTTAATTTCGATCTCATCTACGGCTTACCCTATCAAACCGTCGAGACCGTCCACGATACCGTCCTCAAAACCATCGGGCTCTCACCCGACCGCATTGCCTTCTACCACTATGCACAAATCCCTGAAAAAATCGCCACTCAACGCGGCATGGACTACACCAAATTACCCGACAGCGAAACCAAGCTTGAAATGTTCCTCAACGCCATCGAGACCTTCGAGGAAGGCGGCTACGAATTCATCGGCTTGGATCACTTCTCACGCCGGGAGGAAATGCTCAGTGAGTCACTGCGCGACGGCACCATCCAACGTAATTTCCAAGGCATGACCACCGGCGGTGGGCTCGATATGATCGCCGTGGGCTGCTCATCCATCAGCCATCTCCTCGGCCGCGGGTTTTTGCAAAATGTCAGAGAGCCTGATGAATATGTCCAGTACATCGAAGCGGGCAAAGATCCCGTCATTCGCGGTAAACACTTCACTGAAGATGACATCCTTCGTCAATCAGTCCTGAGTGATTTGTATTGCCTCGCCTATGTGATCCCCAGCAAATTCGAGGACAGATACGGCATCAATTTCAGAGAATATTTTGCTCAGGAATTCGAGGCCCTCCGCGAACTCGAAGAGGCCGGCCTCGTCACTATAGCGGATGACGGTCAACTAGATGCTACTTTCCCGCTGGGCCGCGTTCTTATCCGAAACCTCGGCGCCATCTTCGACGCTTACCTCCATGAAGATGCCTATCACAAAGGCGCCTTGAAAATGTTCTCCGCCAATGCTTGACGGTTGGCCCGTTTGCAAGCGATGTGACCATGATGAATGACAGTAAATCCAATTTGGAATCAGCCCCATGACGAGCACAACGATTGGTAACTCAATGAACCAAGCCACAGCTTCAACTTGCCGAAATGATCTTCTGCTCCGCGCTCTTCGTCGTGAGAAAACACCGCGCCCGCCCGTTTGGCTCATGCGCCAGGCTGGTCGTTTCGACCCCGACTATCACGCCGTCAAAGCGGAAGCCAATCTCGAACTCGAAGAGCTCTTCAGCCACCCTGAATATGCCGCCAAAATCACACTCCTCCCCAAGCGCCTCGGCGTGGACGCTCTCATCATCTTCCAAGATATCCTCACACCCCTCACCCCCATGGGAGCCCCCTTCGTATTCCGGCCCGGCCCTGTCCTCGAAAAGCCAATCCGCTCCCGCACTGACATCGCTGACCTCAAAATATTCGACCCCTCCGTAGCGCTGGATTTCTTCAGCAAGGCCATCCGACTCACCCTCGCGGAAGTAGACCATGAATTGCCATTGCTCGGCTTTGCCGGCGCCCCCTTTACCTTGGCTGCCTTTGCCATCGAAGGCAAAAGCCCAGGCCGCGAACTAAACCACACTCGCGCTCTCATGCAATCCGATCCCGCAGCCCTCCACGACTTACTCGCCAAACTTGCCGACATGACCGCCGAGTATCTCAAGTTTCAAATCGCCGCCGGTGTCCATGCCGTCCAATTATTCGAATCAGTGGCCGATCTCCTTTCACCAGCAGAATATCAAGCGTTTGCGCACCCCTATCACCAACGTGTCATCAACCAACTCAACGCCGACGCGCCCGTAATCCTCTTCATCAAGGAACAACCCTTCCTCGAATTGATGGTCGAGACCGGCGCCAACGCCATCAGCATCGGTCGCTGCAATGATCTCGGTTTAGCGCAGCGCGCCTACGGTTCCAAAGTCGCCATTCAAGGCAATGTGGATAACGAAATTCTCCGGGGTGGGACTCTTGACGAAATCACCGCCGCCACCCATGCCTGCATCCAAGCAGGCAACTGCAACGGCCACATTCTCAATCTCAACCACGGCATCTTCCGTGATACCCCGTTTGAAAATGTCGTACATTTCATTAACACCTGCCGTAATTGGGTAAGCAATGAGGAATCCGCAGAGAATTTGGCATCTTCACCCCATTCTAAGATGTAGGAGGCAACCTAATCATGATCTCCACCAATCTTCAACACCATAACATCATCGTCATCGGCGCGGGCATCAGCGGACTCACCGCCGCCCTCAGGCTCAAACGAGAAGGCCGCGACGTCCTCCTCCTCGAAAGAGATACCAACGTCGGCGGTTGTATGCAAACCAACGAACAAGACGGCTTCCTTCTCGAGCAAGGCCCCTTCAACGTCATTGTCCGCGACAATTCATTCAACGAACTCATCCACTCACTCACCGGGCGCGTCGAAGTAGTTGCCCCTGACGACCCCAAACAACCGCGCTACGTCTTTCGTAATGGGAGAATCCAGGAAGTACCCTCCAATCCCATTGCACTCATGACCTCACCTTTGCTCAGTGCGGGCGCTCGCTTTCGTTTGCTCCGAGGCATGCTCCGTAGCCAACCCGGCGACGGCACCGAATGCACCATCCACGACGCCGCCAAACGCCGACTCGGCCTCGAAGCGGCAGACACCTTGGTGAGCGCCCTGGTCTCCGGAATTTACGCTGGCGACAGCGCCCGACTCTCACTCAAGGCCGTCTTCGGCATTGCCCATGAAATCGACACCGAAGCGCGCAGTATCCTCCTCACCGCCATCAGCAAGATGCGCGCTGCCAAACGCGCCAAAGCGCAAGCAGACCCCAATGCACTTGCCAAAACTAAAGGCCTCATTTCCTTCGCCGGTGGACTCGGTGCATTCTGCAATGCCATGGGTGCCGAGATTGGCGACGGCCTCCGCACCGGCGTAACCGTCCAATCCATCAACTACGATGAGCAAAAAGAACTCTACAGAATCGAAGCGGTGGATACTCAAGGACTGACCACCCAATACACCTGTCAGGAGCTCGTCCTGGCAACCCCCAAGAACGCCACCGGGCAGATGCTCCACACCATCGCACCCGATGCGGGTCACCTCATCAGTTCCATAGCTGGCGAATCCATCATTATTTTGAATCTCGGCTACCAAGCAGATCAATTCGAAAAACCCCTGCACGGCTACGGTTTTTTGGTCCCACGCAACGAACCCGATTTTCCGCTGCTAGGCACCCTCTTTGCCAGCAGCGTCTTCCCACAAGGTGCCCCGGCAGGTCATTCACTCCTCCGCGTCTTCATGGGAGGGGCTCGCGATCGTCAAGCTATTGATTGTGACGATGAAACACTTCTAGCCACCGCCACGGCAGCCGTCCAGGAATATCTCGGGGCAACCGGCACGCCCATGCTCACCAATATCTGCCGCTATCGTGATGCCATCCCCCAACTCCAAATCGGGCATGGTCAACTCATGAAAAAGGTCGCGGAGGAAATCGCCCATCATCCTCGACTCCATCTCATCGGTAATTACCTCACGGGAGTTTCCATCAGCGATTGTGTCCGCGTTGCCACCGAAACTGCGGATCGTATTCTCCAAGATGAAGCGACCGCCACCCCCATCAACGGCTCCATCCCCAACGAAGCCATCAACCAACTACAATCCGCATTAGCTTAACCTCCCGATCCCTCGCAACGACTATCACTGACAAGGCGATCAACTCCCATGAATGAGCAACCGCATCGTCCAACGCCTGATCTCCCACGACCACACCGTCGACCACGTCGTCTGCGCACCACACCCACCATTCGCAGCCTCGTCCGTGAAACTCGACTCACTCCCGACCGCCTCGTCCTCCCACTCTTTATCCTCGATGGTGAAAACATCAGCGAACCCATTGCCGCCTTACCGGGTCGGTCACGACTCTCCATTGATAACACCCTCCGCGAATGCCACCAAGCCCGTACGCTCGGCATCAACTCCTTTGCCCTCTTCCCCGTCACCCCGGGTGATCTCAAAACCCAACTTGCCGAGGAAGCGATCAACCCCGAAAATCTCGCCTGCCGCACCATTCGTGCATTACGTCAGGAATTTCCCGACATTTGCATCATCACCGACGTCGCACTCGACCCCTATTCCTCATTAGGTCACGACGGCCTCGTCAGTGCATCGGGCGAAATACTTAACGATGAAACCGTCGACATCCTGGCCCAAATGGCAATCCTCCACGCCGGAACCGGTGCCGACATCGTTGCACCCTCCGACATGATGGATGGGCGCATCGCCGCCATGCGAACCGCACTCGATGGTGAGGGGTTTACCAACACCCTCATCCTCTCCTACACCGCCAAGTACGCTTCCGCATTCTACGGCCCATTCCGAGCCGCACTCGATTCCGCACCCATCGATGCTCCCAACGTACCCAGAGATAAAAAGACCTACCAGATGGATCCGGCCAACGCGCGCGAAGCCATCATCGAAACCCTCCTCGATGAAGAAGAAGGCGCCGACATTCTCATGGTCAAACCCGCCTTGCCTTATCTCGACATCATCGCGCAACTCCGTGCTCAATCAGCCCTACCCATCGCCGCTTACAACGTCAGTGGTGAGTACGCCATGATCAAAGCTGCTGCTGAAAAAGGCTGGCTCGATGAACGCGAATGCATCACCGAAGCACTCCTAAGCATCGCCCGCGCCGGTGCTGACATCATCTTCACCTACAGCGCCCTTGATTATGCAAAATGGTACCAAGAAGAAAACGGATGAACACCGATCTCAATGAGATTAGGGTAACAGCGCCGCCGCAATTGCGTGCGCCAACCCTACCAAGGTAGGCCGTTTCGGCTGGACCGCAACCTCACCCCCACACGCTTCCACCGCTGCACTCGTGGTAACCCCAATACTCGCAAGTGGCGCCGACAATTCAGTGAGCCTCAACTTGGCATCCAATGCACGCACTGCCGACGCACTCGTCAGCGCAATCATCTGCACTTCGTCAACCACCGCCACTTCAAATTTCTCACGAACTGTTTCATACAATATCGGCGCTCTAAATTCCCTGAATGCTGCAACATCGGTGGGTATCTTGGCAAGTGTTGAACGCGGATAAACCACCCGTCTTTCTTTCGCCAACACTTGCAATTCCGCAAACAGACTGTGCCCGGTCCCCTTCTCACTGACTAGCTCAACTCGAAATCCCCGCGCCTGTGCCGCAGCTTGCGAAGCCTCACCCACCACCGCCACCCGCGGTACCCGCGCCAACTCGACCGGCACATTCTCGATCGCATAAACACTGGTCAAGACTAGCCAATCTTCAGCCCCCAATCCCCGTAACTCACCACTCACATCACCCACCACCACCCGCTTCAACACCGGCTCCAACACCGGCTCCAACCCACACGCCCGCAGCGCGCAACACAGCGGACCATCAGCCTCTTCATCGCGCGTAACCCACACTCGCTTCATCGAAAATCACCCCGCAGCCGAACCTAACCAATCCAGCAATTCATCCGCACATTCCTGCCCCAAGGCGATGGGATCACTCCCCGATTTATGACACTCAACCATCCGCACCCCATCATCACTGAACAATTGAGCATGCAAAAGGATGGTCCCATCATCAACCTTCGCAAGCGCACCCGCAGGCGTATGACAGCCTGCCCCGATCGCCGACAAGAATTCACGTTCCGCATAAACTCCCTGCCGCACCACCGCATCATCCAACACACTCACCAACGTCTCCGCTTCCGTCCCCACCCGAGTCTGCACCGCCAGTGCCCCCTGCGCAGGTGAAGGCACAAAAACATCCAAAGGCAAAAGCGTCGAATGTGCTGTCGTAATCCCCAACCGCTTCATCCCCGCTGCTGCCAAAATCACCCCATCCAGACCTTCCGTCTCAATCTTGGCAACCCGCGTCGGTACATTCCCACGAATTGGCACAATCTCAACCGTTGGCGACAACACCTTCATCTGCGCTGATCGCCGCGGACTACTCGTACCAACCCGCATCCCCTCCGGCAACGCCCGCACATCAGCCACCGCTTCGCGCGTAATCAAAACATCATGCACATCCTCCCGACCTGGGATCGCCGCCACCCGCAAACCCGGCGTCTCCGCTGTCTGCATATCTTTAAAACTATGCACCGCAAAATCAACGTCCTCATTCAGGAGCGCATTCTCCAAAGCACTCACAAAACTCCCCACCGGCCAATCCTTATTGAACGCCTCCGTAGCCGCAATATCGCCATGCGTCTTAATGATGATCTCTTCAATCTCCAACCCCGGGTGCGCCTCCCGCAGTCGATCGCAAAGCCACCGCGATTGTGTCACCGCCAAATCACTGCCACGTGTTCCAAGTCGTAATCGTGTCATCCGCAAGAATCTCTTTTCTGAATAATCTCAATGCCAACAGACAATCGAAGAACAGTGGGGGGCATCGAGCCC
>PJEL010004666.1_pt1 | contig 11217 bp, 6 predicted proteins | sample 1853271 | NCBI WGS metagenome assembly PJEL01 (sample SAMN08108733, study PRJNA415343) | Invertebrate metagenome, whole genome shotgun sequencing project. | host: Globobulimina | place: Sweden: Gullmar Fjord | collected 2015-08 | reverse complement strand
AAATCTACAAATAATTTTCCTCTACTGGCGATAGCTAATACACTGTTATCAATCTTACGAGTATATAGCCGTGAAAAACCAACTTGAAATATCTCTATAAGTACAACTTGTTGATAAATAGATGACTTTTCTAAATTTTCCTTTCTAAATGGTTTTTTAAGTTATTTTCTACTCGTTGCGTTTAACCCTTCATTCTAAAGATATTATGTAATACTCATGGCTATAATTTAAACCGTGAGCAATAGTCGACTGTAGAGCAAAGTACTTATTACGAGGCATAAATCATTCCATAAATTTTTATATGTGGCGATTCAAACAGATAGGATATTGATATGGCAATGGTAGGTTTTTAAAAGTTAGAACTGTAAAACAAACCGACAGAGCAAAAATATTGTTTTGTCGTTTGTTCCAGCAAAGAAAAACAACTATTTTTCGCATGAATAAATAGGCTTGCCAATTTGGGGTTGTACAAAAAACACACTATAATTAGTGGTTATAGTGTTGTTCATACTAGTAGAGGCATGATATGAAATACGTAACTCTAGCAGTTTTAAGTCTAGTATTTTTTTCAGTGGCAAGTATCGCCGATCATTCTTGGGGTAATTACCATTGGGCTAGAACTTCGTCTTCTTTCGATCTGATTATAATTAATAGCACAACAACAGAATGGGATGGCTATGTAGCTCAAGCGGTTACTGATTGGTCAGCTTCTAGTATGTTTAATATGGTGCAAGATCTGACGGGGTCAACGAGTAATAGAACCAGACGAAAATGTAAAGGAGGAGAAGGGAAAATTAGAATTTGTAATTTAGCTTATGGAAATGTTGGTTGGTTAGGCATAGCGGGGATTTCAATCGACGGTAATGATCATATCACCACAGGATATACTAAGTTAAATGATACCTATTTTGCTGACCCATTTTATGATGAAGCGTGGATGCAAAGTGTTACATGCCAAGAGTTGGGACATAATGTTGGCCTTGATCATCAAGATGAAAATTTTAATAATACTTCTCTCTATACTTGTATGGATTATCAAAACCCACCGTATGAGTATCCTAATAACCATGACTATAGCCAGCTAGATACGATATACGATCATCTCGATTTATATGATTCATATCATGGCGGAGATAGTGCTGATAGCGGCGGAACTTGTAATGCCCCTCCTGGTAAAGGTTGTAATAAAGCTGGCGCTAATAATGATGTAGGTTGGGGGAAGTCAATTGGTAGACGAGGGAATGCGGAAACATTTATTCGCATTGATAAAGATGGAACAAGGCATTTAACTCATGTAACTTGGGCTATAGGTTACTAGGGGCTGTTGAACTTTCGAGATTACTTTTACGGCAACATGTTTGATATTTAGGCAAGGAAGAGCATGTGAAGTGTAGCTGGCTACATGAACATGCTATAACACGGTATAAATTTCAAACAAGTGTTGCCTTTTGGATTTATATAGTACCTAAAATTCAATTGATAATTTGTCTAACAGCAGTCGTGACGCGACAAAAAATTGTGTCGTTTTTTCTTATAAAAAGTCTATCAAGTATGAAATGGAGATTCATATTGTTTTATTTTTCTAAAGAATAAGAGACTGAAAAATTCAGTCGTTGTACTTTAATTCATCAGGATAAATCATGTTAAATAATAAACACCTTGTTTCTTTTACGCTATCTGCAATTTTTATCACAGCCTGCGGCAGCGGCTCTTCTGATACTGATAATTCAAACGATAATCTCCCATTGCCTAGCTTTTCTTTATCGGTAAGTGATGCCCCGGTTGATGACCTTTCAGAAGTCGTTGTATGTTTCAATCAAATAGAACTTAAAGGGAGTGGTGGTGATGCTGTTTTCTCTGTAGGTGATGAAGTTGAAATGATTACTGCGAATGATTTATGTTTAGACAATAGTGGCGCTGTTATTCCTAATACGGTAGGTATTGATTTAAAGCAATATACAGGCAGTGATTCCATTGCTTTAGTTGATGGTATAAATATTGAAGCGGGCGATTATACACAATTACGTTTAATCATGAGCGACGGCTCTTACGGTATTGATGCTCAAACAAGTGAAAAAATCAGTATAAGCGTTCCTTCAAATGAACTTAAGTTAGATGGTTTCACTGCAACCTTGGGTGGAACTGTAGATTTCACATTAGAATTTGATCTAAATAAAGCGATGACAAACCCTGTTGGTCAAGCAGGTTATTTTCTTAAACCGCGAGGCGTTAGACTAGTTAATAATAACGAAGCTGGTCATATTGATGGCACTGTTTCGGAAACATTATTAATTGATAACCAATGTACACCGCTTTCTGATTCAGAAGTAAGTGTAGCGAGTGTTTATATCTATAAAGGTGCAGATGTTGCTATTGGTACTTTTGAGGATAATGGCGGTGACGAAAACGGAAGTTTACCTTATGCAAGTACCGCAGTTACATTTGATAGCGAACAAACGAATTATAACTTTGAAATTGGCTTTATTAAAACGGGTGATTATACCATTGCAGTAACTTGCGATACTGAGGATGATCCTGAAGTTGATGAAGAGGTAAACTTTATCACTTCACAAAATGTTAAAGTCATTGTCGGAAATGCTCCCGTTCAAGTTGTATTTTAACTTCTCAATGTATTAATTATTGGTGATCTTACAACGTTATAAGGGCAGCTTTATTTAACGGAAACATTATTTTAAATATGTAAAAAAGCAGCCTCGGCTGCTTTTTTATTAATAATGACTGCTAAAACCACTCTTGCTAATGCTTACTTGATGTTTAGCTGTACTTTAATTTGATCTAATCGACTCAGCTCGGTTTAAATCAACTATCTTTTTCAGTGACTTGGTAAACGGTTACGGTGCCGCTAACTTCGTTACCAATGATCAAAAGGGCATTGCCGTTAGGGCTATGCTCAGCACTAACAAATTTAATGCTCTCTGGGCCTAAGTCTCCGGCTAAATCTACATTGTCACAGTTCATTCCTTGGCTAGCATCGCATGGCTTGTCTAAATCGTCATCCATTTCATAATCAACTGAAAAGTTGCGGTTATTATGATGTGCAACAAAGCTCACGCTAAATGGGTTAGTAATGTCGTAGGCAAATAAATCGCCTGAACGTTCTTGACCAATAAAGCTATAAACACGGCCGTTTATTTCACCAATGGCTATTGCTTCTGGCTCGCCTCCTTTGTCGTCAGAACGACTATCGCCTTTGTTTTCTGTATGGTTACTGTTGAAATCGCTGCCTAGTACCGAAGCTGAAATACGACCAAAGTCAGCGCCTGAATCAAATACTTGATTGATATTTTGATCCCAGATAGAGAAGGATCGTCCGCCGTAAGCATAAAGTGCTTCGTAAATGCCATCATCATTAGCATCGCCAAGCGCGGTGGTTACTTTCAAACGTCCTAAGCCGTTTTTTCCGCCAGATTGGTCGTAGGCAGCTAACAGTTCTGGTGATAGCTGCTTGTTCAATTCATCTGGGTCGATTATGTCTTTTACTCGTACTTCTTCGGAGTAACCGCTGTAATCACGAGAGTCTCCTTCGTTAGCTGAAACAACAAAGGTTGCACCTTGCCATTGATAAGAAGCGATAGTATCTGGCTGGTACATGCCAAAGAGGTTTTTAACGCTAATAAAGTTTGGCATTTCATCTTTATTGGTTACATCTAATTTGTCTTGTCCCCAGTCTTTGTAGCCTAATGGCTTAACTTCAATTTGCATTTTGTTTAAATCGATAATGCCGATGGCGTTATTTTCTTGCAGTGCGACATAAGCATATTTATCGTCAGCAGATATTGTGATGTATTCGGGTTCAAGGCTTTGCGCTAATGTTGTGCCAGCAGGGCCTGCTAATTTCAAGCCTTGTTTAATAAGTAGTACTTTGCGTTTTTTATCAGTATCGTAATCTTCAGGTGATAACAAATCGCTACTAAAAATAATGTCACTGGTTAAATTGATAGTCATCGCTTTGTCACTAGGAACCTCATTAATAATATTGATCACCGAGATAGAACCCTCAGGGTCGATGGTGTAATCACTATTTGGTTCACCTTCATTTGCGACTAAAACTTTTGTACCGTCATGGGTGAACGTTACCATGTCAGGCAATGATCCGGTTTTAACTGCATTGATAAAGGTGCCAGCACCTTGACTGTCTAGTTGGTAGAAGAGCACAGCACCGGGGTCTTGTTTTATTTTTGCTTCAACGGCAATGGCTAATAAATTACCACTAACCGCAATAGAGTTGGCAGCGCCAAGCTCAGTTGTTGATATTGTTTGGTCAACATTTATCACGTTAACCGATGAAGGGAAGGTAAACGCTGTAGAGTTTAAACTTTGGTCTGTTATGCCATTGCCAACAGCCGTTGCTGGAATGCTGGTTAAGCTGATCACTTCAATTTGGTTAAGTGCACCATTAATAGCAAACGCAGCATTTGACGCTTTATGGAATTGCACAATTTCAGCGGCACTTTTTCCGTAAATTTCGCTACCGCCCGCGCTAAAACGACCTACTACTTCAATTTGCAGCTCGCGAGGTAAATTTTTACCATTTTCACCATTATTACCATTGTTGCCGCTTTCACCATTTTGACCGTCTTTTCCTTCAAATTGGCAGGCGCTTAAACTTGCTGTAATAGTAAGTGCTAAAAGGCTTTTTTTTATTGCCGTAGAAAAGGTGTTTGATATTTTATTAGAGGTAGTGTGTGATTTAGTGCTCATAGAACTCTCAATTAAATTGTTTAAAAGTTGATTGTTTTTATGAGCAATAGATTAATTAACCTAGATGAAGCTTTTGTTGCATAAATGCGAAGAATTTGTGACAGGCCAAAATAGTTGTTAATAAAAAGTCAGTAAAAGTTAATAAAAAAGCCAGAGTTCATCTATTGTCTAGATTATTTCTGGCTTTGTTTTATTTCTTATTTTGACTAACTATTAAGTTTTGTTTAGTAGGGTAATCCTTTATTAAGCTAAAACCGACCCAATTAAGAGCTTATTAAGTTAAGCGTAAAATAAAATAAGTATTTACTTTGTAAAAGTTAAGGCTACTTGTTTTGTCTTATGTTTATTGCTTCGGCAAGAACCTTAAGCATGATCTCACTAGTCTTCATATTCACACAGGCATCAGTAATGCTTTGACCATAAACCAATGGTTCGCCCGGTATGACACTTTGATTACCGTCAACAATAAAGCTTTCAATCATTACACCAAATATATTGTCATTACCGTTTGAAATTTGTGATGCAACAGACTCTGCAACAAGTGTTTGTTTGTTGTGATCTTTACTACTGTTGCCATGGCTACAATCGATCATGATTTTTGTATTAACGCCTTGCGCTTTTAATGTTTCGCTTACGCCGCCGACATCTTCAGCATGATAATTAGGCGTTTTACCACCACGTAAAATTACATGGGCAAATGGGTTGCCATGTGTTTGATATATACACATTTTACCGCTTTTATCAGGCGAATAAAGCACATGTGGTACGCTTGACGCTTTAATCGCATCAGCGGCAATTTTTACGTTACCGTCGGTACCGTTTTTAAAGCCTACCGGGCAAGAAAGCGCTGATGCTAATTCGCGATGTACTTGGCTTTCGGTTGTTCTAGCACCAATAGCGCCCCAACAGATCAAGTCAGAAATATATTGACCAGTAACCATGTCTAGAAACTCAGTTGCTGCTGGCAAACCGAGTTTGTTTATATCAAGTAGTAGATTACGTGCTAGGTCTAAGCCTTTAGCTACATGGAATGATTTATCAAGATCAGGATCGCTGATCAAACCTTTCCAACCAACAGTTGTGCGCGGTTTTTCAAAATATACGCGCATTACTATCAGTAATTGGTCTTTGAACTTTTCGTTCATTTCTTTTAATTGCTTGGCGTAATCAATTGCAGCAGTGGTATCGTGAATCGAACAAGGGCCTATAATGACTAAAAGGCGTTTGTCTTCACCTGAGATAATTGCTTCAATTTCTCTTCTACTTGAAAGAATAAATTCAGCAGTAGCTTGATCTAACGGGATTTGCTGAGCAAGTTCAGCTGGAGAAACCAAGCTTTCAATTAGCGTGGTTCTTAGTTCATCTGTTTTTATAGTCATAGTAGCCTAATCTAGCTAATGCCTGAGGGCATTTTAAATGTAATGAAAGCGCGATAAAATATTTTAAACAGCGTCATATTCAAAACATATGATTTTATATCGCGCTAACATAGCTAAATTGGGGCACTATGTGAACCTGTTTACTAAGAAAAATTGGGAATAATTGATATCAATTAGTATTTATATCTTTGCAGGCCAGTTTCCGACAATATTTTTGCAGTAATTTCTTCAACCGAAAACTTCGTGGTATTTAAAAAGGGAATTCTTTCTTTCTTATAAAGTTTCTCAACTTCACGTACTTCCATACGACACTGGCGACCAGAAGCATATTTACTGTTCGACATTCTAACGTCGCGTATATCCATCAACCGCTGCGCATCAATGGTTAAGCCAAAAAGTTTTTTCTTGTGGGCCATTAAAAATGCTGGCAGCTTTAATTCGTCCATATCGTCATCAGTAAAAGGGTAGTTAGCCGCTTTAATACCATATTGTAGCGCCAAATATAAAGAGGTTGGGGTTTTGCCTGAGCGTGAAACACCTACCAGAATAACATCGGCATGTTCATAGTTGGCAACATTTGAACCATCGTCATTTGCTAAAGCGTAATTAACAGCGTCAATACGGTAGTCGTAGCTATTTTCATGAATACTATGGGTACGGTGAGCTTTTGGTTTGGCTTCTATACCTAAGGTTTTTTCTAATGGTGCAACAAAGTGTTCTAGAAAGTTGTAAATAATGCCGTCGCAGCTGTCAATAATTTCTCTAATTTCTGTATTTACAAAAGTATGAAAAACTAATGGAGGCTCACCAGAGCGTGCGGCAATTTTGTTTATTTTTTCCTTTGCTTCATTTGCTTGTTCTACTGTTTCAACAAATGAAATGGTGTGATGTTCGAACTCTGTTGGAAATAAAGATAGTAGAGCATGGCCAAATACTTCAGAGGTAATTGCAGTGCCATCGGAAATGTAAAAAGCTGAACGCATAATAGTCCTATATTTTTAGTTATATTGCAGAGACAAAAAATATGTGTAGATTTGTTGAAAACATTCGTTTTGTCTTTCAGTTTTAATTGGTGGCAGTGTAGAATGTACGCGGCTACAAATAAAGAGCTATATTCAACTACTTTTTTACTTATCCTTATTGGAGAAATGTCGTGCAAGAAAACGTACTTTGGTATGAACACTTGGGAATGGGTGATGTAGACCGCGTTGGCGGAAAAAATGCATCACTGGGTGAAATGATCTCTAACCTGTCAAATGTTGGTGTACAGGTGCCAGGTGGCTTTGCAACAACTTCCTTCGCTTTTAATAATTTTTTAGAGCAAAGCGGACTGAATGACAAGATTTATGCGTTGTTAGACACACTTGATGTAAGTGATGTTAATGAACTAGCAAAATGTGGTGCGACGATTCGCCAATGGGTCATCGAGACACCATTTTTACCTGAAATGCAAAGAGATATTGAAAAAGCGTATCAGCAACTTGCTGATGGTTTTGACGATGATGCGTCTTTTGCTGTGCGTTCTTCTGCTACAGCTGAAGATATGCCTGATGCTTCTTTTGCTGGTCAGCAAGAAACTTTCTTAAATGTACGTGGTTTTGATGCAGTAATGATCGCCACTAAGCACGTTTTTGCTTCACTATTTAACGATCGTGCAATTTCTTACCGTGTTCATCAAGGATACGACCACCGTGGTGTGGCGCTATCTGCCGGTATCCAACGTATGGTTCGTAGTGACATTTCAGCTTCAGGTGTTATGTTCTCTATCGATACAGAATCAGGCTTTGAAGATGTTGTCTTTATCACTTCAAGCTATGGCCTAGGTGAAATGGTTGTGCAGGGCGCAGTTAACCCTGATGAGTTCTATGTGCACAAACCAACACTTGCAGCGGGTAACCCTGCGGTTGTTCGACGTAACATCGGCTCTAAAGCGATCAAAATGGTTTATACCGATGCGCAAGAGCATGGTAAGCAAGTTGAAATAGTTGATATTGATGAAAAAGATTCAAATAAATTTTCACTAACTGACACTGAAGTTCAAGAACTAGCAAAACAAGCAGTGGTTATTGAAAAGCACTACCAACGTCCGATGGACATTGAGTGGGCTAAAGACGGTTTAGACGGTAAGCTTTATATCGTTCAAGCACGTCCTGAAACCGTTAAAAGTCGTGAAAACGCTAATGTAATGGAACAATTTCAATTACAGTCTAGTGCTAATGTTATTTGTGAAGGTCGTTCAATTGGTCACAAAATCGGTAGCGGCGAAGCAAAAGTTTTAGCCTCTCTTGATGAGATGGACAAAATTTTACCTGGCGATGTATTAGTTACTGACATGACAGACCCTGATTGGGAACCTATCATGAAACGTGCTTCTGCGATTGTTACTAACCGTGGTGGCCGTACTTGTCATGCTGCAATTATTGCGCGTGAAATGGGTATTCCTGCGGTAGTTGGTTGTGGCGACGCAACAAGCAAAATTAAAACCGGCGATAAAGTTACGGTTTCTTGTGCTGAAGGTGATACCGGTTTTATTTATGACGGCAAACTAGATTTCACAGTAACAACGTCTGAAGTTGATTCAATGCCAGACTTGCCGCTTAAGATAATGATGAACGTTGGTAACCCTGATCGTGCATTTGCTTTTGCAAAATTACCGCATGCGGGTATTGGTCTTGCGCGTTTAGAATTCATTATTAATAAAATGATTGGTATTCACCCGAAAGCGTTATTGAACTTTGACCAACAATCAGCAGATCTACAAGATGAGATCAACGATATTATTGCTGGTTACGAAAGCCCTGTTGAGTTCTATATTGCTAAATTAACTGAAGGTATTTCAACACTTGCTGCTGCTTATGCACCAGAAAAAGTGATTGTGCGTATGTCTGACTTTAAGTCAAACGAATATGCAAACCTTGTTGGCGGTGAAGAGTTTGAGCCGGAAGAAGAAAACCCGATGATCGGCTATCGTGGTGCGTCGCGTTATATTTCTAAAGACTTCCGTGAATGTTTTGCACTTGAATGTGAGGCGATTAAACGCGTTCGTAATGATATGGGCTTAACGCACGTTGAAATTATGATCCCATTCGTACGTACGCTTGAAGAAGCAGCAGCGGTTATCGAAATTCTTGAAGAGCACGGTTTAAAACGTGGTGAGAATGGTCTTCGCATTATCATGATGTGTGAATTGCCTTCAAACGCATTACTTGCGGACCAGTTCTTAGATTACTTCGATGGTTTCTCTATTGGTTCAAATGACTTAACGCAATTAACCCTTGGTTTAGACCGAGATTCAGGTTTAGTGGCGCATTTATTTGACGAGCGTGACCCTGCGATTAAAATATTGCTAGAAATGGCAATAAAAGCCTGTAAAGCTCGTGGTAAGTATGTCGGTATTTGTGGTCAGGGCCCATCTGACCACCCAGACTTTGCTGCTTGGTTGGTAGAGCAGGGGATCGAAAGTCTTTCACTTAACCCTGATACTGTATTGCCAACATGGTTATATCTTGCTGAGCAAAACAAGTAACTGTTCTAGTTTAGTGATTTAATAGCTAACCTTGCTTGGCGCAAGGTTAGTTAAATTTTATTAAAATATTCTGAAAAAGCCTAAGACTTATCATTGCTTTATAGCGATGAATAAAAAGTTCTTAGGCTTTTTTATTTCCGATCATCAATTTATAAAATCCCGTGATATACTCGACCGTCTAAAATCAGTTTTAATGAAATTATCTAGTTATGTTGCCACGGTTAGATCATCAATCCCTTATTTCTCCCTTATACAATGAATTTTCACAAGCGCTACAAGCATCGCAATTTACCGGTGATATTAATTGCCAGTATGGTGCGCGTCTTGCGGTTGCTACCGATAATAGCATTTATCAGCAACTACCCCAGTTAGTACTGCATCCGCGTAGTAAAGTTGATGTACAGCTGATCGCTAAGTTATCTACTGCTGCAAAATATAGAGAAATTAAATTTAGTGCACGTGGTGGTGGTACCGGAACTAACGGTCAAAGTTTAACGCCAGGTATAGTCGTAGACATGTCGAAATACATGAACCGTGTATTAGAGATTAGCGAAAATACAGGGATTACAAATATATTATGTGACCCTCGTAACCCCGATGTCTTATATGCCACTTCGGAACAACGTCGTCGTCATGTTCATACAAAAATTGGTGGTGGACCTGAATCAGCATTCTACAAATCAACTGACGCAGGAACCACTTGGAACAAGCTTGAAAAAGGTATTCCGGGCGTAGATAAAGGGGGCATGGAAATAATTGTTTCTTCTGTGGACCCAAATATTGTATATGCAATGTTCGAGGCTTCGAATGGGAAAGGCGGATTTTATCGTTCCACTAACAGAGGAGCATCTTTTAACAAGCAAAACGATTATTATAGCAGTGGACAATATTATAGTGAGCTGGTTTGTGATCCCAATGATGCCAACAAACTATATTCTTTAGATACCAGAACGAAAGTAAGTACTGATGGTGGAAAAACATGGAAAAGTATTGGTCTGAGAAAACGTCATGTTGATGATCATGCTATGTGGATTGATCCTGTAAATACAGATCATTTTTTCATTGGCGGCGATGGTGGCATCTACGAAAGTTGGGATGCAGGGAAATCATATATTCACAAAACAACATTGCCTGTTACACAGTTTTACAGAGTTAATGTTGATAATACAGAACCATTTTATTGGGTTTATGGAGGCACACAGGATAATGCAAGTTTAGGTGGTCCGTCACAAAATATTAAATCCGGTGGGGTTGCCAGCGATGAGTGGGTTGTAACTCTTGGCGGTGATGGATTTTGGCAGGCCATAGACCCTGATAATCCTGATATTGTGTACTCCGCATATCAGTATGGAAATATTTTCAGATATGATAAGAAATCACGGGAGAGGTTAAAAGTTAAGCCCACCCCCCGAAAGGATGAACTAACATATAGATGGAATTGGGACACTCCTTTTTTCTTGAGCCCTCATTCTGGAACGAGATTGTATATTGCAGCAAACAAGGTGTTAGACACACAGACGAGATCTGAGTTGGTTAAATCCATAGCCAACGGATCCCTGTCGAAGTTGCGGACGATGTTCAGGTCCTCGA
>PJEL010004665.1_pt1 | contig 11218 bp, 7 predicted proteins | sample 1853271 | NCBI WGS metagenome assembly PJEL01 (sample SAMN08108733, study PRJNA415343) | Invertebrate metagenome, whole genome shotgun sequencing project. | host: Globobulimina | place: Sweden: Gullmar Fjord | collected 2015-08 | reverse complement strand
TCCATGAGCCACTCCCTTGCCGGCATCATAAATAGCTATCGCCAACAGATTAACCAACTTACAGCAAAACTTGAAAGCCACAACCCGACCCACACCCTCATCCGCTACCGGGAGCGGGTAAACGAGCTGGAAAATAAGTTACGCTTACTCATCCAGGTCTGCCTTGACAGGAAAAAACAGCAATTTGCCAAAACCGCCGCCTTACTCGATGCAGTAAGTCCCCTTTCGGTTTTAGCCCGGGGGTATTCGATCACTAAAAATGCAAACAGTGGTGAAATTATCCGCTCCGCCTCCCAGGTAGAGGAAGGTGATTTGCTTCATACCAAACTCCATCAAGGTCAGATTACCAGCCAAGTCACCAAAACCCCAGAAACAAATTAACCGTCTCTTTTGCGCATTTTTCCAGTCTCATTTTATAGGTGCTGTCGGGAACCTTTGCTGAAAATGATTGTCAAAGCTTCACCTATGCAGTATGTTAGTAAATCTTATCATATACACCTCGACATGGTGCACACGTTGCAAATGCGTGTCCGGCAACACCATGGAGGCTCTCTTTTCACCGCTGGAATCTCACAACAACAATCACAAAAAAATTAATGCTGCGGCGTCTTGCGCCCCGGTACATTTATAATTGTTCCATTTTCCCACGAGAAAATGAAAATGGAACTGACAAGGAGTTTTAATGAGTTTTAAACAGTTTCAATTTTCGTCGCAGATTACGACCAATATCAACAATTGCGGCTATAAGCAGCCCACCCCTATCCAGGAAGAGGCCATGCCCAAGGTTATGGATGGGCACGATCTTCTGGGCCTGGCCCAAACCGGTACCGGCAAAACTGCCGCCTTTGCTCTACCCATCATCCAAAGGTTGCTTGATGGGCCGCGCGGCAAGGTTCGCGCCCTGGTGGTGGCCCCGACCAGGGAACTTGCTGAACAGATTGACCAAAGTTTTCAGGAACTGGCCAAAGGCACCGGCCTACGGACGGTCAGTGTCTATGGCGGGGTTGGCAAGGGTGGCCAGTTGCAGAAATTCAGGCGTGGGGTGGAAATAGTCATCGCCTGTCCAGGACGACTGCTTGACCACTTAAACAATCATGACCTGAAGCTGGACAAAGTGGACACCCTTGTGCTTGACGAAGCGGATCAGATGTTTGACATGGGATTTTTTCCTGATATTCGCCGCATTCTTAAACATCTGCCGAGCAAGCGCCAGACACTGCTCTTTTCCGCCACCATGCCAGCCGACATCCGTAAACTGGCCGACGAAACCCTCACCGACCCGGTGGAGGTCCGAATCAAGCTTGAGCAACCCCTTGAGGCGATCAGCCAGGTGATCATCCCGGTCTCTAAAAGGCAAAAGGCTTCGCTGCTGCTGCATCTGCTCAAAAAAGAAAGCATTGAAGGCTCCACCCTGGTCTTCAGCCGTACTAAATACGGGGCAAAAAACCTGGCAAGAAAGCTTGATAAAGCTGGGTTCAAGGCTACTGCCCTCCAGGGCAATATGTCGCAAAATCAAAGGCAACGGGCACTTAGCGGTTTTCGTGACGGCGATTTCACTGTGCTTGTGGCAACCGATATCGCCGCCCGCGGCATTGATGTTTCCCGGGTGGGTCAGGTGATTAACTTTGATCTGCCTTCAACCGCCGAGGCCTATACCCACCGGATTGGTCGCACCGGGCGTGCGCAGCGCAGCGGTCACGCCGTGAGTTTTATGTGTTATGACGACAAGGTGATGGTCAAAGCCATTGAGCGGCTGCAGGGCAAAACCATTGAACGGCTCACTGTGGAAGGTTTTGCCATGGATGAGGGAGCAGGACAGCAGCAAGAGAAACCACGGCGCCAGGCCAATCCTCGAGGTGGTGGAGGAAAGAAAAAAACTGCCAACCGGCGTCCAGGTAAACAGGCGCGATCAGGCAGCAAAGCCAAAACTACCCCAACCCAGAAGAGTTCCGGAAAGAGTGCCAGTAAAAGTCCAACCAAAAGCCCTGGCAAAAGTTCTAGTCGACGGCCGGCCTCCAAAAAGGGCAGTATCTTCGGACTTGGTTGAAAAGCTTAGATCAGACGCCGGTGACTGGCGTCTCCCGCAATTCGTGCAGCAGCGTTTCGGCAAGTGCGGGCTTGTCCGCCAGCGCTCGGTGACACTCCAGTAGATGATTTTCGTAGCTTTCTCGGGACTTCCCAGGCCACAGTATCAATTCGCACGAATGAACCAGAATCAGGAGCCGCATTACCTTTTGAAGATCATTGGCGATACGCTTGTATCCCGCCTGTTGCACGTCGATCGGATCACTGCTGGGGGCATTGTCTTTGGCAAGGTAACCGACAGACTTACGCAACTGTTCAGGGTCGATGATCTGGATACAGGGCTCTAGGACGTCCCACATGGACGAGTAGGTTTCGGTACTGTCTGATCCATCCTCCAGGGCCCCAGAGGCGACACGGGAGTACTGCCGGATTTGAATCGTATCCGCCCCCGACAGATTCGCCTCGCCGAGATGGGTCTCCCACTTCTGCAACTCCTCCTTCATCAGAATGCGGGCGGCCCACGCAGAAGTAGCATCGGCCTGCTCTTTCATGGCAAAGGACAAGGTCCGTCTTGCCCGAATGATCTCGCGGGGAATCCCTCCGCCGAACATGGCGGCAACTTCAAGGCAGTTCGGCGGCAGCCGAGATTCCGCGTCCCCGGTCAATTCCATCCGCGTCAGTATGGAAACGGCGGCATCCACATCAATCCGACCGATGTCCAGCACGTCATCGAAAGTGCTCTCAAAGATATCCCGACCTGATGCCAAACGACTACGGAATGATCGAGCCGCGTCCTCGGAAATGGAGACGATGTAGAAAGTCCCTGGGGAAAAAAGGGCACCTTTGATCTCCACCAGCAACGCTTTGACCTGTTCAGGATCATGCACTTTGTCCAGTTCGTCAATGGCAATTACGATTTTGCCATTATAGGCAGAGCGCACTTTATTGAGGAAACCGATGTAACGCGCGGTGAGCCCCGGCAAGGTGAGATCGCGGGTGGCAAGCGTTTGCTTACGGCCAAGACTGACACCACGTAAGGACAGTCCGGCGCTTGTCTCACGACTGGATTGGAAGGTAAGCTGTTCCATGAAGCTTTCGGCTTTCGCATAAAGCTCCAGGTAGCGGCGATTAACCAGTGCCCGCGCCAGGTTGGAGATCCCGCTCCACAAAGGGCCAGCAAAAAGCAGCAGCAAGATCGCCCCAATGGCACTCCAAAAAACCATCACCTCGGTTTCGGTCATGTTATAGAGCCGATCCGACATTGAAACCTTCTGTAAGCCGGGTTGATTTTCACCCTCCTTTAGTGGAGGCGGAATTACGTCGCCATCAAGCAGATATCGGTATACTTGCAGGGCTTCCTGAAACTGCCGGAGCCTTGCAACATCGAAGGAGAGACGCGGATCGCTGTCTACAAACGCCTTGAGGATCAGACTGCTGACAAATTGTGGGCCTGGGGTTGATTCCGACGGTGAGCACAGATGAAAGTGGAGTTCATGAATCAGGTGGCTCAAAGGGGGCACTAAACTTGATTTGGCCAGATTTTCAAATTGACTCTCTTTCTTCCACTCTTTGAGCTCTATTTCGCTGATGTTCTCTGTGTAAACAGATGAAGTCTCAATTTCTTGCAACCAACGATATTGTTCATAAGAGTCGAGCATCTGGAACAGAAACACAGGTGGACTCAAAGAAACACCCACTTCATCTAAACGATGACGGTAAGCAAGCAGCGACGTGTGGGGATCGCTCTTTGGAGCCTGACGCAGCAGCCAGAAACGGGTTTTACTCCGCCGGGACGAAGAGGGGACGAGCAGGTATCTCTGGGCATCGTCACTATCCCCCTCGACAATCACCTGGGCAATTTGACTAATCAGCTGGTCCACAACTCTTCGTTCTGCCTCAAGGCGGATAGACTCTTTTCTTGGTACATATCCAAGCAGAGGATCTCGTTTGAAGGCAGATAAACTGACTGATTCATCTATGATTCGCCGGGATTTTACTTGAAAAGACCCTTCCTGCATCACGACCCACAACGAAACACCGGCTATCGCTGCGATTAACACCAGAGTCGAATTGCGTATTTTCCCCCAAAGCTTACCGCCGGCACCACCACGCGCCCCATAAAGAATTGGCTCTAGATCATCCAAGGTCTTGCGGCATACTGCCCGGCATAAGGCGGTGAAAAATCCCATGTCCTGATCGTGGCGCACCGGGGCGGTGACCTCCAAAGTAAAATAGCTTGGATCCAGACGTGACAAAACATGCCGTGTCAGGGCGGACTTACCGGCCCCGCGCACACCGGTGACCCCGAACACCCCGCCGTCCGAACGTTCCACTGATGCTGTTAACCTCGACGAAAGTCCGTGGACATCCATGTAGTGGTCCACCTTGGATTGAATCGAGTCGGCCCGATCAGACCTCTGCTCGGTGAGAACAGTCACCGGCGAGCGCCGCAACCTCTGCAAGAGCCAGTAACCCCAGACTATGAGTGCCAACGGAAAAGGCATAAGTACATATACCTCGTCCCACATATAAAGGCCCCATGTTGGGAGCAAATCTCTTGCTGCATACATTGATACAGCCACAAGGAGGTACCATGCGGGGATATGGGGCAACGCCCTGGCAAGCAGCGAATACTGGGGCATGGTCCACCAAAGCGAGGACCGCAACCAAAAGGCCAATCCACAGGCGGTAACGAACAGGACTGAATACACCAAGATGTCGTCACTGGAATTATTGGACAAGATGTAGACTGCGCAAATGGATATCCAGGAGATAAGGAACAGCAAATACAGAACCGGTGCGGTAAACCGGCGAGTCAAGGTTGATGCGAATCGGGGAATGAACCCCAACCCCCTATTAACCAGCATCAACAGGCGGGGCAGCAGTATCAGGATCAGAACAAGGACTGTCAGCTGGAACGAGGCGGTGCGGATACCCTTGAAAGGCAAATTAAGTAATTCTAATAATATTGTCCAACAGGAGGCTACGCCGACCACCATATTTACCAGGACCAGAATCGTCAACCATCTGGGCCAGGGTATGGGGTTTTCGGCGGACCGGGAACGCAGGTTGTCAAAAATCACCACCAAAGCGGCGGCAAGAGGGAAGAAAGCAGGCCAAACCATCTGGCTGCCCTTGATCGCCAGTTGGACGACAATCCCAGCAGCAAACAGCAGCATGAGCAGGATAACCGAGCTGCTTACCGGTGCCCCTTTAAAGACAGAGCCGATACCAGAACGCAACTTTAGCCAGAAATCGTGCGCTGTTTTCTTGGTCGCCATACCACCTCCCCGGCCTTGGGTTCGTGAAAACCAACGTTATCCTAATATTTCCTTATATCACATTTTTGATGTTCAAATCTAACAAGAAAAGGGAATGGCTTTATTTAATTACTTGCCCTGAACAAAAACACCTCACATTCCCCCTCCAAAGAAGGGTAGTCACAATGCGACACAAATTATCCTTTCATTTCAAACAGTTACAAATAAGCCCCACTAAACAATCGCATTTTAGCGACAGATTATATTTGCCGCCTGCCCTACCTGCCTCAACAAAAGCACTTAACCACTTGAACTTATGGCATAATCACACATTGGCATATTGATTGCTATTAGATCCTTTCATGTTGAATCAGGGAACTGGAAAGCAGTCTATCTGCCACTGATTTGACTATGCAACTTTTCTTTTGTTACTCAGAGGAAAAGCTATTTAATTAAAAATGACAAAAGGAGATTACTATGAAAAAAAAATTGGTAGTAGCATCAATAGGAGCTTTATTTTTAGCGGCCATTGCAGGTAACGTAACAGCTGGAAATGTTCCGAGTGCGGATTCTGACGAAACGCGCACAATCGTTGAAGACATACTAAAGAAGCAACAAAAAGGTCAATTGCCAGCCGAATTGAAAGAGAAAAACGAGCACCATCTGCTCGCTGTGGAGCAGAAAGATACACCGGCGCAAGAAAAACACTAACCTGTGCAGGTAAATTAATAAGGTTCATCACTTGCAAAGGGCAGGTATTATGCCCTTTGCAAGTACGTGTTGCCCCTAGCGTCTCCCGCTGGTTCGCCTGCGATTTTTCTTTGACTTGTTCTTGACCGGCGGGCGCGACTCACTGCCACCAGGGGGCAGGATAGTCTTATCTCCAGAGGCGACCCAGACAAAGTGTGACTGCGGGTTTTTCCCCTTATGGGCTGGAACCCGGTAACGGTTCACATGAAAACCGCAACTCATCAAGAGCTGCTCGAAACTCTTACTGGGTTTTGCCGACCACACAGCCAAACACCCATGTTCGCGCAGTGCGCCTTTACAGGCCAGAATTCCTTCATAACCGTACAGACGATGATTTCCTGAATCAGTCATTGCGTCTGGGCCATTATCGACATCAAGCAGGATAGCATCGAATCTGTTTTGGCAGCCTGCGATGATCTCAACCACATCGCCCATTTTAAGTTCAACCCGTTTATCATCCAAAGGCTGGTCGTTGAGTTGCCCAAGAAACTGACGATTCCACTGAACCACAGCATCCATCAGTTCACCCACCATCACTTGGGCCTGGGGGCTGAGAATGCCCAGTGCCTGGCTTAAGGTATAGCCCATGCCCAAGCCGCCGATGAGTATGCAGGGTGCCTTACGACCAGTCAGATGGGCACAACCCAGCCGCGCCAGTTCTAGCTCAGACTCATGCCTGCGACTGTGCATCAGATCCTCACCATTAACCATGATCGAGAAATCACGGTCATGCTGATACAGCTCCATCTCACCTCCGTCAGGGGTTTTAGCTGTGGCTAATTTTACTCTTGGTTTCATGGTGCCATCCTCGGATATAATCTTGTCATACTTTTCGTGCGTACCTTGTTAAAAATTTATCCAGGTTATTGGCAAAAGATTGCCGGTCCCTCTGGCTTAAGGTCGGCGGACCGCCTGTATCTATTCCGCTGGATCTGAGACTATCCATAAAATCTCTCATACTGAGGCGATCCCTGATAGTGTCAGCTGTATATAATTCGCCACGGGGATTAAGAGCATAGCCCCCTTTCTCAATGACCTCCGCAGCCAATGGGATATCAGCTGTTATGACCAGATCATCAGAGCTTACCCTTTTAACTATCTCATTATCAGCCACATCAAAACCAGCTGCGACCTGAATAAATTTAATGCAGGGCGATGACGGTATGCGCATAGGTCGATTAGCGACAAGGGTCAGCTGCAACCCGGTACGCTCTGCTGCTCTATACAAAATTTCTTTTATCACCGCAGGACATGCATCTGCGTCTACCCATATTTTCATTTCATGCCACTTCTCGTTGAATATCTAAAGTGAGTTGTTGTCTAAGTTCATTGCACTTTTACCTTGAACAACCTGATTTACCAAGGATTTTTCGCATTAACTTAAGAACAATGGGTTTGCATGAAGTTCTGTAAAGTAGTAAGAAAAAACATGACCAAAGCCAAGCTGACTCCCCTTAATCTTTATAAAATTACCCCTAAGACCAACTGCGGCCAGTGTTTTCTACCCTCCTGCCTGGCCTTCTGCGCTGCAGTGGTATCCGGCCAGAAAACCTTTGCCGACTGCCCCCACCTCCGTCAGGAAGACATTGCCCCCTTGGCTCCGATTAGCCAAGACCGGGAAAACCGGGAGAGCGCACGTCCTGAGTTTCTGGAGAAACTTGAAAAAAAGGTCGCCACCATTGATTTTCAGAAAGCAGCCCCCATTCTGGGCTGCACTTCTGACCATAACAACCAACTCACTGTCACCTCACTTGGCAAAAAATTCATTGTGGATAACCAGGGAAGTATCAGCTCAGAATGCCACATAATTCCGTGGGTTCAAGCGCCCATTTTAAGCTATGTTACCCATCCAACCCATATGGATATCACCGGGAACTGGATTTCATTCAGGGAACTGGAAGGAGGCATAGACTGGCAAGGCCTGTTTAAAAGCCGCTGTGAGGAACCGTTACGCAGACTGGCCGATGCCAATCCGGCTTTCCTTAAGGATCTCATCGACCTATTCATGGGCCAGGAAACCACATGGTATGAGGCGGACATTGCCCTGATCCTCCATCCGCTTCCCCATATCCCCATCCTCATCTGTTACCAGGCTGCCGATGACGATCTTGGATCAGAGATCACCATCTTTTTTGATGAGTGCTGCGGGGCTAACCTGCATATAAAATCAATCTATACCCTGTGTGCCGGTCTGGTAAAGATGTTTGAACAAATAGTAAACCGCCATTACCGATAAGGGCATAGCCATCACTCCGGCCTGTTGGCCGTAACATACTCGATCATCTGGTCCGGTGTGACAATGGGGCCAATAACTGACTTTAACGCTTTCAAATCGCAGTGCCAGGTATCCAGAACATGGAAGAATTCATCGGGCATTCCTTTTTCTTTGGCAAATTCCTCCACTGACATATCAATCCGCTTAACCAGATTGTCAATAAACAGAGAGAACTGTTTGATGTAGGTCGTTTTGCTGTAATCCTTGTCAATGATCTCAGCGAACATTTTTTTCAGATCGCTGTATTTGGGAATATGCCCGATGGGGGTCCAGATGGTCTCAACTTCACCCCGGTGCATCAGGGCCATCATCCTCATCCACACCAGGGTGTCTTGTTTCTCACCGAGAAGGCCGTCTTTGTCTCCCGGCAGGAGCGTCCCTCTGGCACTTTTGTGTAACCAGTAGTTCACCTGGAAGCCGCTTGGTAGATTATTTTCATCAATATCAGGATTTTCACCAAAGGCCTTATAGTGCATGATATATTGCCCCAAAGGACCAGGGAAAAAAGCCTCATTGGCAAAAGGTGACCTTTTTTCGCTACCATCTGCGCCTATCTCGGTGGCGGTGGTGGCCGAACGAATGATGGCTCCATGCACCACGGTGTTCATCCAATCATGGGACATGATAATGGTCGGCATGGTGGTATAATCCCGCCCACCGAACACCAAAGCGCATATCTTAACGCCCTGGACATTTTCCGTGGCCGGATCATAATTTTTCAGACTATCCAGGGTAATGGTAAAACGTGCATTTTTGTGGGAGGCTGGTTGCGCTGATTTGGCTGACCAGTCACCGGCATAATTACGTCCTTTCGCAGGCAGTTCCTTACCCATACCAACCCAATATGGTTTCTTATCCGCGATGAGCAGATTAGAAAATATCACCTCGTTGTCACTGCTTTCAAGAACATCCATAGTTTCCGGATCGTCTTGCCGGTTGACCCCTTCAATAATCCCAAACATGCCTTTTTCAGGATTCACTGCCCTGACCTGTCCTGAGGCGGTGTCAACAAAGATTTTAGCCAGATCATCGCCAACAAGGTGCGTACCTGTCATTGCCGTGCCAGTCTTGCCACAGCCGCTGGGATAGGCCCCGGCAAAATAGATCAGCTCCCCTTCTACTTCAAAACCGGTGACAAACATATGCTCATCCAGCCGTTTGCCGAAGTGGTTACGCAGATTGTTCATATTGGCAAAACGGTGATTAATTTTTTTTGGCGCAATGGAGTTTCCTGCATACTGGGCATTCAGACTGTAGGAACAAAAACGCTCTACATCCATATAAATGCGCCTGTTCTGCAGGTTGGCGGAAACATTGGTTGCGGTTAATTCACCGGCACTGTGATAGTTGATAAACATATAGCCTTTTTTTGCCACATCCTTTGAAAACGAATCAGGATCCATCATGCGATAGAGCAAAAATTCACTATGGGTAACGTAATAGGAGTCAGTGGTCTGCAGGGTGGGATCAGACACCGGACTGCCTATCGGCCCCCGGGAAATAAATGATACTATCATTTCTTTTCCCGCCAGAATATCGTTCATGATCTTACGAACTTCAAGTAAGCCTGCCCGATGTTCTTTTTTATTTTGCAGAGAGCTGATCTTGGTGTCATCGTAGGCAAGATATTTTGTATTAGCCGTGTCACGTCCCTGATCATCCGGCCCATCAAAATGACAAGTATGTCCCGGAGTCGACAGCGATATTTCCTCTAAAGCGGCAAGAGCCTTGCTGCGAATGTAATCAATGTCTTCTTTGGAACCGGTATTGATAAAAATGGAGGAAGGGTTCATACGGGTGGAGCCATTAAAGATCGGTTCTATAACCTCCGGACTGCACACCATCAATTTATCACAATTACTCTCGTCCATTAAACCAACGAGATAGGTCCGCATCATTTCCAGTCTGAGAATGTCTATCTTGTTATTTTGCCTCTTGTGACTTTTCATCATTTTTTGAGTATCCTTAAAAAATTTAAAAAGGTGGTTGGGTAAAAAATGCCGTTGGTACAACAAAAGAGGTGAGACACGATATATCGATTAATTATAGTAAAAAAAAGCACGGGTTAACAGTTACTTTTTCGCAAGCAACTCGGCAACCCAATTTCCCATGTCAAAAAGTTCAAGTTATCTTTTTTAAGTTTTTCGGCTATAAGGACGACAGTTACAGTATAATCAATACGAAACGTCATTTACCCAGAGTGCGAATGACTAGCACACATAATTTCACAAAAAAATACTTAGCCATTGCTTCCAATCAGCTCATATACCACCGGGGAAATCAAAGCCGTCCAAAAGGCGTGCTCTTATTTGCTTGCGCCAGAACAAATTTTTGACCTCAAATTCCTGGGAAAACTCAATGATTATCATATCAAACAGGCATATTTCAGGAAGGTCAAGTATTGTCACCACAATTTTTCCCAAGGTGACTCCGAGGCAAGAAAAGCAAAAAAATTAGATCATCTTAAAAAAGCCCATAAGGCCTATGGGTATCTTGCGGCCATTATCAACGGCGATCCTCCTGATCTTTCAGACCAGAAACGGAGAAGAATAATTGCGGTGGGTGGGGCAAAAGGCGGTGTTGGAAAAAGTATGCTTGCCGCCAATCTCAGTGTCTATCTTGTCCAGAAAGGGTTCAAGACTGTGGCCATGGATCTTGATTTGGGAGGAGCCAACCTTGCCCTGTACCTTGGCGAAAAATTTATATTGGATCGCACAGTCAATGATTTCTTGGGTAAAAAATACCCTTCCCTTGATGACATTATAATAAAAGGAAAGTATGGGCCGCTGCTCATCGGAGGAGACAGCTCTGAACTTGGTGCAGCCAATATTCATTACGCCCGAAAGATGAAACTGCTCAGGGCCATCAAAAACCTTGATGCGGATTTTATTATCCTTGATCTTGGCGG
>PJEL010004664.1_pt1 | contig 11220 bp, 12 predicted proteins | sample 1853271 | NCBI WGS metagenome assembly PJEL01 (sample SAMN08108733, study PRJNA415343) | Invertebrate metagenome, whole genome shotgun sequencing project. | host: Globobulimina | place: Sweden: Gullmar Fjord | collected 2015-08 | reverse complement strand
GTGAATTAGATACCCGGCCTCTTCTGGAAGAGCTTAATAATCGACAGATACAAACTTTTCTCCCATTGGTCATTGCTAATGCGCAGCCATTGAAATTTAAAAAATGGGCTTTTGGGGATCCTCTGATCAGCGGGACTTTTGGTACGAGTGTACCCAATGAGATCGCTGAAATAGGAATTCCAAATATACTGGTGGTTCCTCTGCTTGCATTCGATAATAGTGGATACAGGCTTGGATATGGTGGTGGGTTTTATGATCGCACACTACAAATGTTGCGTGTCGAGCATAAATGCGTCGCTGTTGGTTATGCCTATGGTGAGCAAGAAGTAGATAAAATTACAATTGATGAATTCGATCAGTCGTTGGATTGGATTGTAACAGAAAAAAATGCAAGGAAAATTCTGTGAAATTTTTGTACTGTGGTGACGTAGTCGGCAGGTCTGGGCGTGACATAATTATTGAGAAGCTTCCAGAATTGCGAAAGCAACTTGGTCTGGATTTCGTTGTTGTAAACGGTGAGAACGCCGCATCGGGATTCGGCATTACAGAAAAAATCTGCAAAAGCTTATATGAAGTGGGAACAGATTGTATTGTTCTTGGAAATCATAGCTTCGATCAGAAAGAAATCCTGACTTATATCGGAAGTGATCTTAAATTAATCAGGCCAGCAAATTATCCCGATGGGACGCCAGGAAGAGGGGCTTCTGCTTTTAAAACGAGAAGCGGGAAGACCATATTGGTTGTTCAGGTTATGGGGCGCGTTTTTATGGATCCTCTTGATGATCCGTTTCTGGCGGTTGAGAAACTCCTTAAGACCGGAAAGCTTGGTGAAAAATATGACTTCATCCTCGTCGATATTCACGGCGAGGCAACATCTGAAAAAATGGCGATGGGTCACTTCTGTGATGGACGAGTGTCCTTCGTTGTTGGAAGTCACTCACATGTACCAACGGCGGATGCACAAATATTGCCAAAGGGAACCGCATATCAGACCGATGCTGGGATGTGCGGGGATTACAATTCTGTCATTGGAATGGACAAAGAAGAACCTCTTCGAAGATTTACACGGAAAATACCAGCGGGCCGTTTTACACCTGCGCTTGGTCCGGGGACACTTTGTGCGGTATATGTTGAAACAGATGACCGTTCTGGACTAGCAAAAGTAATAAAACCAGTGCGTTTGGGAAGCCGATTGGAGGAATCTCTTCCTATATAAGTGGGCTTAAATAGGCGATGGACTCCTATTTCTTAAAATTTGGTTATTGTTTGCTCTTTGTTAAGAGTGTCGTGTTAGCACTAATTTATTAGGTTAGGTACCAAGTTCCGGTCGGAGAATATATTGTCTGAATCACAGATACATTTTGAAGTGCATGGACTGAAATCCGGTTCTTGGGCAGTTCAACGGGTGTGTGATGAAAAAACGGTTGCCGTAGACGTCGCGAAGGGGCTGTTTAAAGACCTCGGTCTCAAAGCGGTTAAAGTTCTGAAGGTTACTTTTGATTCCTCTGATCCGACTTTTCAAGATAAGGAAGTTTATTACGAAGGTGAGCGGGCGGCGCCGTTAAATGCGAATTCTATCGACCTGATAGAACCAATCTGTAAAAAAACCGAAGATATGTATCTCCCCGATGCTCGGCGTGCCATATACAAACTCCTGCAAAAACCGCTTGAAGGATGGCAATTAACACCTCTTGAGCTCCTCTATCATCAAGGGCATGTCCAAAAATTAAACGACACAGGTCAAATCTTGCAAGGTGCTGTTCAGAGAGCCGCAATTTCTCAAGTTCAAAAAACGGGTCAAAACGTTAATGAGAGAGTGCTGGATCTTTATTCAATCACGAACGCGATACTGCAGGATCTGAAAACCACGACCGTTGAACAGACAATACCGGAAATACAGGGCGACGATCTTCTTGCGGCGTTGAATGAGGCCAAAGATTCAGAAAATTGGCGAAAAACGTTCCTGATGTCTCTGGCTCGATATTTCCAGGATGTAAAAACAAATGATGAGAAATTTGAGAAAGTAACAGAATTCCTTCATCAATATGACGATCCGGAAATTCTCGAAATGTTGGACAGGTATCTCGGCGATTTCATGTCCTCATCTCCATTGGTTCAAAGCCTTTTAGGGGAAGAAGAAAATCTTGGCGATGCGCTATTGAGTTTGATCGATTTTATACGCGGTAGTAAAAAAGTGACTGCCGGTATGCATAAAGCCGCTCATCGCATTAATATGCTTCTCGGAGATAAAAAGTTACCGGAAACAAGAAAAGCACTAACGATCAGGCTTGTTGATACTTTGCTTGGGAATAAGTCCTTTGCCAAAGATAACTCTTTTAAAAGCATGCTGTATCACAAACGTCTTTTAATGCGTATGCATATTTCCGATGGTGAACATATTGGCGGTCAGGACGCGGTTGAAGCCCTTACTGAACGGTGCGGCCGGATGATGGGTAGCACGACAATCGGTGAATTCTTGGCTGGACTTGAAGAACCTCTTGATCGAGTTGAACGATTGCTTGAGATAAATGATGGTGTCATTGGACCTGTGAATAAAAGAACAATAGCAAATTATATTTTGCCGGTTCTGGATAGTCTGCCAAATATAAAAGCCATTGTTACTGCGAATGAACCTGCGTTTAAGCTCCTTGCACGTTTAAAAAAACTGCAAAACACTATTCGGCAATCGGGTTTCCAGAATTACTATCGCGATAAGATTTTATCGTCTCTTGATCAGATTGGGATGGAGATATTAACGAGTAAAAATATTCTGGGAAGACTTGCTCAAGAGTCTGGAGATAACATTCAATTGGGGCTCAATTTGCTTCAAATAATCTCGCAGGGCAATATGACTGAGCCCAAGGCAATGCAGGTGGTCCGTGAATTCGCAAAAAAAACTATTGTCTCTGAAGATTTCATGAAAGCGCTGGAAAGTAAAACAAGTGAGGGGGGTGCATCTCAAGCCGAGTTTTTTAAACAATTCTACGCTCTTTTGGAAAAGACCGGTATTCGCTAAATGTCAGGATTCTTACGTTCAGTATCCACCACGGTTTCAAATAATTTACCAAAATACACATTCTTGTCTTGGGGGAATGTGGGCCTTGCGTTAAAAAAGGTATAGATTGTTTGGATGGGGTCGTTTGAACTGACAGTGTCGTGTCAAATATGGCCCTCCAATTTTGCAAAAATAAGGGAACTTTAATTTCCTGGATCAAAGAGAAGAAGTATGGCGGGACATTCACAATTTAAGAATATTATGCATCGTAAAGGTGCGCAGGATAAAAAACGGGCAAAGATTTTTGCGAAACACATTCGTGAATTGACCGTTGCCGCTAAGGCAGGGTTGCCTGATCCTGATATGAATCCTCGCTTGAGAACTGCAATCTCTGCTGCGCGCTCAGACAATATGCCTAAAGACAATATTGATCGTGCGATCAGTCGGGCAGCAGGAACCGCTGACGGTGATAATTACGAAGAAATTCGTTATGAAGGGTATGGTCCCGGTGGTATCGCTTTAATTGTAGAAGCGCTTACAGACAATAAGAACAGAACAGCCGCAGAAGTCAGGGCTGCCTTTGCTAAAGCAGGCGGAGCACTTGGTGAAACCGGTTCGGTCTCCTTCATGTTTGAGCATATCGGGCAGATTATTTATTCTGCCACAGAAATTGATGGTGATGAGATTTTCGAAATTGCCCTTGAAGCTGGTGCAGAGAATGTAGAATCTGATGAGCAATTGCATGAAATTACATGTGCTATGGAAGATTTTAACGACGTGCAGAGCGCGCTTGAAGGGAAATTTGGAACGCCGCAAGAAGCCGGCATCGTCTGGAAACCAAATAACAGCGTACCCATTGAGACAGAGGATAAGGCAAATTCTGTTTTCAAACTTGTCGATGCTTTGGAAGACAATGATGATGTTCAAAAAGTGTCCGCGAATTTTGATATTCCAGACGACATTATGGAGAAATTGAGCAGTTGATCTGCGGGGAATTGTTCTAAGTATGCGCTTGTTAGGGTTGGATCCGGGGCTTCGGCATACCGGATGGGGAGTTATTGAAGCAGAAGGAAATACTCTTCGCCATTTGGCGAACGGGTCTATTGCGTCAGACGGCTCGCTCGGTTTGCCGGAACGCTTGGTACAGCTTTATGAAGGGTTAGAAGTTGTTATTTCAGAATGGCAGCCTGATGAAGCTGCTGTAGAAGAAACATTTGTGAACAAAAACCCCGTCTCGACCCTAAAACTTGGGCAGGCGCGTGGCATGTCTCTTCTTGTTCCGGCATTACATAACCTGCCAGTTGAAGAATATGCTCCAAATAAAATTAAAAAAGCGGTCGTGGGGGCGGGGCATGCGGGAAAACATCAAATTCATGCAATGGTCAGTATGCTTCTGCCGACTTGCAAGATAACAAACGAACATGCTGCAGATGCATTGGCCGTCGCCATTTGTCATGCCCATTATGCAAGTACAAACCGTAAGTTACGAAAAGCCACACTGATGGCAGGAGGCTCTTCATGATTGCGAAATTGGCAGGTGTGCTGGATAGCTTGGGCGAAGACTGGATCATCATTGATGTGAACGGTGTTGGGTACCTCGTCTATTGTTCCGCAAAAACACTTCGTGCCATGCCTGAGACAGGCGGACATGTTTCTCTGCATATCGAAACACATGTTCGCGAAGATCATATCCACTTATTCGGGTTTCAGGATGCGGCTCAAAAATCCTGGTTTACATTATTACAGACCGTTCAGGGGGTCGGAGCAAAAGTTGCTTTGGGAATTCTTTCTTTGTTTTCTGGGGATGAGCTCACTCAAATAGTAGCAGCAGCAGATAAAACAGCGCTGACAAGGGTGAGCGGAGTAGGGCCAAAGGTTGCAGGGCGCATTTTGGCTGAATTGAAGGATAAAGTTGCGAAAATGGATCTGGGGTCCGTTGCCTTTTCAACATCGACCTCCGCTTCGTCCGGCGGGGCCGCGAGTGGAGATGCGAATATGGCTGCGGGAGATGCTGTCTCTGCACTTGTTAATTTGGGATACGGCCGAGCAGATGCTTTTGGTGCAATTGCTAGCGTTGGACGACGGTTGGGTCCCGATGCAACAGTTGAAACCTTGATCACCGAAGGATTGAAGGAACTGGCGGCATGACCGAAGATCGTCTGATTACACCCGACAAGGGAGAGCAGGATGATCATGAACAACATTTTCGCCCACAGGTTCTCGGTGATTTTATCGGCCAAAAACAAGTTCGCGAAAATCTGAGTATATTCATCCAGGCAGCGAAAGCACGCGGAGAGGCTCTGGATCATGTGATGTTTTTTGGCCCCCCCGGCCTTGGCAAAACGACGCTTTCGCAAATCGTTGCCCGGGAACTTGGGGTGAATTTCAGAGCAACCGCAGGGCCGGTTATCACTAAAGCGGGTGATCTTGCCGCTCTGTTGACCAACCTTGACGAAAATGACGTTCTTTTTATCGATGAAATTCATCGGCTTAACCCAGCTGTTGAAGAAATTTTATATCCAGCAATGGAAGATTTTCATCTTGATCTCATTATCGGAGAAGGGCCGGCGGCAAGATCTGTCAGAATTGATCTTCCACCCTTTACATTGGTAGGAGCGACAACACGGTCCGGCTTAATAACGACCCCTTTAAGGGAGCGATTTGGTATCCCCCTGCGGATGAACTTTTATGAGCCGGATGAGTTGCAGTTAATCGTCTCTCGAGGTGCGCGGGTGTTAGGCGTTGACGTGAGCGAAGAAGGTGCGCGAGAAATCGCCAAACGCAGCCGCGGAACTCCTCGCGTTGCAGGACGGCTTTTGCGCCGGGTACGGGATTTTGCAGCTGTTGCTGGTGTGAAAGTTGTCGGTGCCGAACAGGCGGATCAAGCATTGAACCGACTTGAGGTCGATAAGCGTGGCCTGGATGCGATGGATAGGCGATATTTGGGCCGAATTGCAAATGACTTCGGCGGCGGACCTGTTGGTGTGGAAACTCTATCGGCTGCATTGTCTGAGCCAAGGGATGCGATTGAAGACATTATCGAACCGTACCTTATTCAGCAGGGTTTTTTACAAAGAACCCCCCGTGGGCGCATGCTCACCAAAGCCGCCTTTGACCATTTGGGGTTGGCTTTTCCAAAATCAGTTTCTTCTCAGCTTGATTTAATAGAGGAGCCGAAGCTCGGTGATTGATACGCAAATGATTGGGCGGTTTTCTGATGATGAAAGCTCTGTGCCTTCACATCACTTCCCACTTCACGTCTATTGGGAAGATACCGATGCAGGCGGTATCGTCTATTATGCCAATTATTTGAAGTTCACAGAACGTGCCCGGACAGACCTTTTGCGAGGGTTAGAAATTAATCAACAAGGCATGATGGCAAAAGAAGGGCTTAACTTCGTCGTACGGGATTGTCACATTGAATATCTGGCTCCCGCAAAGATGGATGATATTTTGGAAGTACAGACGACTTTAAGTGAGCTTAAAGGGGCAACGCTAAAAATGAGGCAAAACGTACTGCGCGGTAGTCAAATCCTTGTGAAAAGTGAAGTTCGTGTCGCCTGTTTGCAAAAGTCTGGAAAGCCTGCCCGTTTTTCGCCGCAAATAAAGAATAAATTCTCGTCACTCGTTAATTCGTCAGGAGCCAGTTAGGAATAATGGAAAACGAAACCGTAATGGTTGCCCAGAATTTGGGAAATGCCGCCCACGACCTTTCTATGATTGGCCTCTTCCTGCGGGCAGACATCATTGTACAAGGGGTCATGATTGTTTTGATCCTCGCGTCGTTCTGGAGTTGGGCGATTATCGTCGATAAAATTCTCAAATTTAGAAGAGTGACTGCAGATTCTGATGGGTTTGAACAGGATTTCTGGTCGGGTGGAAATCTGGAAGATCTTTATAAGAGGGTTGGGACGAGTCCGGATAACCCGCTTGCAATGCTTTTTTCAACGGCGATGCGAGAATGGCTTCGTTCTACGGAAAATGGATTGGAAAAAAACAGCCATACAGGTTTGCAAGCCCGTATCCACCAAGTCATGCGAGTTGCAATCGACCGGGAAGTAGAACGGCTTGAAAAATATCTTGGCTTTTTGGCTACTGTGGGTTCAACCGCTACCTTTATTGGTTTGTTTGGAACTGTTTGGGGAATTATGAATAGTTTCCAGGCGATTGCTGCAACAAAAGATACCAGCTTGGCAGTTGTTGCACCAGGGATCGCAGAAGCTCTGTTCGCCACAGCTTTGGGCTTGGTTGCCGCTATTCCAGCCGTTGTTGCCTACAATAAATTCTCAAACGATCTACAGCGTATCGTTACACGCCTTGAAGGATTTGCAGGAGAGTTTTCAGCCATCTTGTCCCGGCAATTAGATCAGGGGCAGTAGAATGGACAATGGCCATTTTGATGCCTTCACCGGGCAGGGGCGAAAAAGACGTCACCAGGCGATGTCGGAAATTAATGTTACCCCCTTTGTCGATGTCATGCTTGTTTTGCTCATCGTTTTTATGGTTACGGCGCCCTTATTAACGGTTGGTGTGCCGCTGGACTTGCCTGAGACCAAATCCACGACTGTACAAGGAAATGATGAGCCCTTGGTTGTAAGCGTTAATGTCGAGGGACGGTTGTTTTTGGAAGATCTGGAAATCGAACTTGATAGCCTTGTTGCTAAATTAAGAGCGATTACCGGGGCGAAATCCGATCAGAGAATATTTGTTCGTGGTGACAAAAATGTAAATTACGGACGGGTTCTGGAAGTCATGGGTGAAATTCATGAAGCCGGTTTCACACGTGTGGCTATGGTATCCGGTGGACAACCAAAAATTGCCACCGACAAGAAGAAACAGTAAGGCAATATGTCTTGATGAGGATTTCTGCACTCATATCCGCGGCTCTGCATGTTGCCATTCTGGTGCTGATGTATACGGGACTGCCTCTTTTTACAGATCCGATTATTTTGGAACAACCCACTGTTATTCAAGTGGAGTTTGTTGAGATCGCAGAAATAACGAATTTGCCGAAAGAAAAACCGGAGCCGGTGAAAAAGGAAGAGCCTAAACCCAAGCCTAAACCCAAACCAAAACCTGAACCCAAACCAAAGCCAAAACCTGCTCCTAAGCCTGAGCCGATCCCTGAACCGGAGCCTGAACCTGTGCCAGAACCGGAACCAATTCCGGAACCAGAGCCTAAACCTGCGCCAAAACCGAAAGAAGAGCCAAAACCCAAGAAGAAAGCTGAGGCTCCAAAGCCTGTTCCAAAACCCAAACTAAAACCGAGGGTTAAACCGCATAAAAAAGTGGTGAAAAAGAAAGAAAAACCGAAGAAGAAGTTTGATCTGAGTCAGATTTCCGCGTTGCTAGATAAAAAGAAACGGGAAAAAGACACACAGAAAACTAAAAGCAGGGACACAAAAAAGTCTAATTCTACTGAAAAAGTGGCGAATAGTTCAAGCCGAGCGGTGGACACTTCACTTCCATTGAGTATAAGTGAGAAAGACGCTTTGAAACAGCAGGTTTCAAAATGTTGGAGCCCGCCAACTGGTGGAGTGAAAGCAGAAGAACTCATTGTTGTGTTGAAAATTCAGTTCAATAAAGATGGATCCCTGCAGGGAAGTCCAAAAGTGGTTGGGAAAAGTGTATATAAAAGTACGTATGAGAAAGTCGCGACGGAAAGCGCAATCCGAGCCATTTTACGGTGCCAACCTTATCGATTGCCAATTGAAAAATATGAACGTTGGCGCGAAACTACGCTCAACTTCAATCCAAGGGAGATGTTTGGACAATGAGAATGACAGTTAGTTTTTTGACCGGACAAATGAAGTTGTTTGTCTTTGCCATGCTACTTTCGTTGGTTTTTAGCAATACAGCCCGTTCTGAGCTGGTTGTTGATATAACGCAAGGAAACGTCCAGCCTCTTCCCGTCGCTATTTCTGATTTCTACAGTGAAACGGAAACGGCTGGGTTAGTCGGGCAAAGAATTGCTGAAGTCGTTAGGGCCGATTTGGAAAGATCAGGGTTGTTCGCTCCTATTGACTCAAAGGCATTCTTGCAAAAACCGGTTGACCTGCAGGTGACACCCGTTTTTTCTAATTGGCGTAAAATCAATGCGCAAGGCCTTTCCACTGGTTTGGTGAAAGCGCTTCCGGATGGGCGGCTGTATTTGGAAATCCGTCTTTGGGATGTTTTTGCTGAACAATATCTGGATGGTGTAAAATTATACGGTGACCCTGCTGATTGGCGCAGATTTGCCCACAAAGCCGCGGACTTGATCTATAAACGTTTAACCGGCGAAGAAGGTTATTTCGACACGCGTATTGTCTATGTGTCAGAGAGTGGCCCGATGGACCGCCGAGTAAAGCGTCTTGCTATAATGGATCAAGATGGTGAAAAACACCAATTCTTGTCAGATGGCAGCAATCTTGTTTTGACACCACGCTTTTCGCCAACTCAGCAGGAAATTACTTATCTTTCCTATTTTAATAACAAACCCAGAGTGTATCTCTACAATATCGACAGTGGACGGCAGGAAGTCCTTGGTGAATTTCCGGGTATGACATTTGCCCCCAGATTCTCCCCGTCTGGTAATCAGGTTGTTATGAGTATGGCTGAAAACGGGAATTCAGATATTTATTTGATGGATTTGAGAACGCGCGCGTTAAAGCGACTGACAAAACACCCCGGTATTGATACCGCCCCTTCTTTTTCCCCGGATGGGACGCAAATAACATTTGAATCCGATCGAGGTGGTCGTCAACAGCTTTATGTTATGAGCGCGGATGGTAGCAAAGTTAAACGTATCAGTTTTGGCCGAGGAAACTATGGTACGCCGGTCTGGTCCCCGCGCGGAGATTTAATTTCTTTCACAAAACTAAGCGGAGGAAAGTTCTCTATAGGTGTTATGCGTTCAGATGGGTCTCAGGAACGAATTCTGACAGAAGGATTTCATAATGAAGGGCCTTCATGGGCACCAAATGGGCGTGTTTTAGTCTTTTTCCGTCAGATTCCGGGCAAAAGTAATATTCTGGATGATAAAGTTCGCTTGTGGTCTGTGGATTTGACAGGGTATAACGAGCGGGAAGTGATAACACCGAGAGATGGGTCTGATCCTGCATGGTCGCCCTTGAATCGATGAGACAACACAAGTATAGTAAGTAAGTGGTATTAATTAGGGGGATAAATATTTCAGTGTCAGGCGCGTCTAACAGTTTTCGGCGTCGTTTTACTTGGGATACCCATATAGATATATTTCCAGAGGATGGGAGTTAAGTAAATGCGCCTCAATCTTGGCCTTAAATTCTTGAGTATGTTTGCTGCGCTGACACTGGTCGCGGCATGTGAAACAGCGCCTAAAGACTCCGGTGACAGTTCTGGCGGGGGCGCTTCGTCCCAGGCTAGCAACGCTTCTGGAAACAGCGGTGGTTCATCTGCCAATACAGGCACAGCAAATCAAGTGCAACCCGGTAGTCAGGAAGATTTGGTCCTGAATGTTGGTGATCGTGTGTTCTTCGGATTTGACAAGTTTAACCTTGTTGATGAAGCACGCGCTACTGTTCAACGTCAATCGGCTTGGCTCAAAGCAAACCCGACGATCACTGTGACAGTCGAAGGTCATGCTGATGAACGCGGAACGCGGGAGTATAACCTTGCGCTTGGTGAACGCCGGGCAACAGCGGTGAAGAACTATCTAGTAACACTGGGTGTTTCTTCTTCTCGTGTATCAACGATTTCTTACGGCAAAGAACGCCCTGTTGCACTCGGTCACACCGATGCTGCATGGTCACAAAATCGCCGTGGAGTTTTGACAGTTAATTAATCTGTCGGACATTTGAAAAAAAATTGCCCGTCACCGAACCAGTAAAGCTGGGTTTGGGCGACGGGCTTTTTTGTGATAATCATTACCGGGAAATGGCTAATACAGTCACTCTTTGGTCACATTATAGACCTATCCTGAAAATTCGGCTGTGCGAGTGATGAACGCGCTGCAAATTTTATAAGGTTGTTGGGGTAATATGTTTGAAAATATCCTGAAGTACGGAACTGATATGAACGGTCGCCAATGCATGAAATCCTTCACTGTCGTTGCATCTGTTTTTTGCGCACTCATTTTTGCACCCCTTGCTGTGCAAGCTCAAAGTTCTGATGTTCAGGCCTTGTTAGACCGAATTAACAGGTTGGAAGCAGATCTGAATAATGTGCAAAGAAAGGTCTATCAAGGGCAGGATGTTCCCGCTCCA
>PJEL010004663.1_pt1 | contig 11222 bp, 4 predicted proteins | sample 1853271 | NCBI WGS metagenome assembly PJEL01 (sample SAMN08108733, study PRJNA415343) | Invertebrate metagenome, whole genome shotgun sequencing project. | host: Globobulimina | place: Sweden: Gullmar Fjord | collected 2015-08 | reverse complement strand
TTCTCCTAACCATTCCTTTACCTACACCCTGACCATTGCTAACAGGGGCACGTGCACCGCGACCAACCTGCTCATCACTGACACCATTCCCAGCGGAGCGAACTACCTCGGCGGCGGGACAAAAGTAGGCAATGTGGTCAGTTGGACAGTAGACTCTTTGGCGGTCAGTGCCACAATACAGGTAAGCTTTATCGTCACTGCCACACAGACGCTTACCAATTCTGATTACGCTGTTCAAGCCGATGGTGGTTACAGTGATAAGGGCAGTATACCAGTGGTGACAATCATTACCTCTACACTTGATTTCCAATTAATGAGCTTTACACCAGCCTCAAACACCCACACCACCGCATTAACAACAACTATATCTGCTACCTACAACCATCCGATCAGTTCAACTACTATCAACACCCGAACCTTTGCCATCCACGCTATGCAAACGGGCTTGTTGACCCAAACTTACAGCGTCAGCGGCAACGTCATCAACCTCACCCCTAACTTGCCCTTTAAACCGGGCGAGTTGGTGCAGGTCAGTGCCACTACGGGTACGTTGAATCTAAGTGGACAGGGGCCTATCTCGCCGACCGTGTGGCAATTTCGGGCGGCGGTCGAAGGCGGGAGCGGTCTTTTTAACAGTAATCAAAATTTAGATATCTCAGACAGCTATGCTCTGGCTTTGGGTGACCTGGATAATGATGGTGATCTCGATGCTTTTATTGCCAACTGGAGTCAAGCCAATAAGGTTTGGTTAAACAATGGGGTAGGCGCACTCAGCCATGATATCGGCAATCCGGGACATAATTTAGGAAGCGCTAAAAGTCACGGGGTAACATTGGGTGATCTGGATGGAGATGGCGACCTGGATGCTTTCATAGCCAATTTTGAAGCTAATCAGATTTGGCTGAATGATGGTGCAGCCAATTTCACGAGCGGTCAGAGTATGGGTAGTTACGAGAGTCCGGACGTGGCCCTGAGTGATTTGGATGGAGATGGCGATCTGGATGCCTTTGTTGCAAATCGGGGTTCTAGTCCTCCTGATCGAGCTAACCAAGTGTGGTTGAACGATGGAGCAGGCACTTTTAATCTTACCCAAAGTCTTGGTAATTCAGATAGTTATGCTGTAGACCTGGGCGATGTTGACGGAGATGGCGATTTGGATGCTTTCATCGGAAATTACTATGGTCAAGCTAACCAAGCATGGCTAAATGATGGGCTAGGCACTTTTAGCGCTGGGCAGAGCCTTGGTAACTTATACAGCGTTGATGTGGCTCTAGGTGATGTTGACGGAGATGGTGATCTGGATGCCTTTGTTGCTAATCCTTATTTTGATCAAACAGACAAAGTTTGGTTAAACAACGGCGCAGGAAATTTTACTCTTGGGCAGAGTTTAGGAGGACCATGGGGCTTTTCTGTAACTCTGGGTGATGTTGACGGAGATGGCGACCTGGATGCTCTCATTGGAAATAGCGGCACTGGGAATGATGCCAATAACAAGGTATGGTTAAACAATAGCCTCGGCGTTTTTACTGATAGTGGTCAGATTTTGGGCAGTTCAAGTAGTTATGGAGTCGCTCTGGGCGATGTAAACCAAGATGGCGACCTGGATGCCTTTATTGCTAATAGTGATCAACTCAGTGAGATTTGGCTGAACCAGAATGTGTTTGATCTGACTATCAGCAAAACTGCCCCTCTCACGGCCACATCAGACAACTTCATCACCTACACCCTAACCGTGACCAACAGCGGCGTAACCACTGCCACCAACCTACTTATCACCGATACCGTCCCCCCCGCCGCGAACTACGTCAGTGGCGGCACAAAAGTAGGCGATGTGGTCAGTTGGACGGTAAGCAGTCTGGTGCCAAACAGCATTGTGCTTGTTCAGTTTGTTGTCACAGCCAGCCAAACCATCACCAACTTTGATTATGCGGTTCAAGCCGACGGGGGTTATGGGGCTGTAGGCAATAATGCAGTTACAACCGTCATTACCACACCTCAGCCCAATCTGTTCATTATCAAATCGGTTTCTCTGGCTCATAATCCCGCTCTTCCCGGCGACCCGCTGACCTACACCATTGTGGTGGTTAATAATGGTACAGCGGACGCAAATAATGTCTACGTTCTTGATACTCTGCCAGCTTATGTCAATGGCACAAACTTAAATACTACAGTCAATATTGCCGCAAATACAGCCCTGACCTTTACCATCCCGGCCACGTTAGACATGGCTGTTCTGGCCAGTAGTATCATTACCAATACGGCCTTTGTCTCCCATACCTCTGGCATAAGTAGTGCCTCGGCAACGTTTGTGGTGGGCGAGCCGAATATGCCGCCACTGTTTGTTGATCTTACCGGCCCCAGCAGCGGCACAGTCAACGTGGGGTATGCTTTTAACGCCACCGTGTATCCCATCACGGCCACTACGCCACTAACTTACACCTGGTGGCCCACTCCCAATCTTGGACAAGGCAGCAGCGCGGTGATTTATAGTTGGGGGATTACGGGTCTACAAACTATTGTGGTAACAGCCAGCAATAGTGCCGGAACTATTTCCAATACTCATCTTATCACAATTACTGATGTCAGTTCACCAAATTTGCAAATCACCAAATCCGGCCCATCCACAGTTTCTCCTAATCAGCCCTTTACCTACACCTTGACTGTTGCTAACAGCGGCACAGCCACCGCCACCAACCTGCTCATCACCGATACTATCCCCACCAATGCAAACTACCTCGCTGGCGGGACACAAGTGGGCAATGTGGTCAGTTGGACGTTGTCCAGTCTGGGGGCAGGCATCAGCAGCACCGTTATGTATATGGTAACGGCCACCCAAACCATCACCAATAGCGATTACCGCGTTAGTGCTACTGGCGGCTACAGCGCAACCGGACAGGTGGTGGTGGTAACGGTTATCAGTCAGCCAGTGCAGGTTGTGCCTGTTACCAACGTGTCAATCACAGGTCCGGTAGGTGGTTCTTCCAATACATCTCACATGTTTACTGCTTATGCCAGCCCGATTTCAGCCACGTTGCCCACCACCTATACCTGGCAGGCCAATGGGCAAACAATAGTGACAAGTAGCGGCTTGAGCAACTCAACCAGCTTTTCTTGGAATACAGTTGGCCTACAGTCTGTACAGGTAATAGCCCAGAATATCGGTGGCGTAACAACTGACAGCCACTTTATAACCATCACCCCCCCTGGCCTGGCCCTTATAGGTTTGCAAAAGCCTGGTTTTGGCCTTGGTAACAGCCGCTATGTAATCACCAATACCGCAGGATGTTGTCAGGCCACTACACAGCACAGCTTTTACAACAACTCGGGGCAATTGATTACCACTTTATCCGATACTATTGGGCCAAACAGCAGCAAAATCTACGACCTGACCATCATTCTTGATCTCCCTATTGAATATCAAGGGTATATGGTAGTACAAGCCGACCAGCCTGTTACGGGCACAGTTTTGCCCCAAAATTCCGATACATCCATTACTGGCTTGACAGCCTCCAACAACAGCCCTACCCAGTTGGGGCAGCCAACCGCCCTAAGCGCAACCATCACTGCTGGCGATAATGTTGCCTACGCCTGGAATTTTGGCGATGGCAGCAAAGGTAATGGATGGATGGTAAACCACACTTACTCCACCACTGGAACACATACCGCAGTTGTAACAGCCATTAATTCAAGCAGTTTGCTGATGGAAATAACAGTTGTTACCATTACTACTGCCAGCCCCGGCCAACCAGCCTTGTTCATCAGCAAGCAAGGGCCAGCAACAGCGACAGCAGGGGAGATGATTAGCTATACCCTCACTATTTCCAACAACAGTTCGGTTGCAGCTACTAATCTGGTCATCACCGATGCCATCCCCACCGGGGCAAATTACGCCAGCGGTGGAACGCAGCTAGGTAATGTGGTCAGTTGGACAGTTGCCAATTTGTCAGGCAATACAGCAATGCAGGTTGGCTTTGCCGTAACGGCCACCCAAACCATCACCAATGATGATTACCAAGTTGCAGCCACTGGTGGATATAGCGCCGTTGGCATAACCTCGGTCAGAACCGAGATAACAGAAACCATCTCCGGCATATTGCAAGGGCGGGTAACCATATCAAACAGCAACCCACTGCCTAACATCACCGTAGTGGCGATGCAGAATAACGGCGGGTGGTGGCAATGGATCGCTCAAAGCAACACCGATGCCAACGGGCAATATCAATTTACCCTGCTGGCCGGAAGCTATCGGCTGGGCTTCTTTGATTGGTCTAACAACCATTACCCCACGTTGTACTACGCCAACTCTGCCGACATAGAAAACGCTGTCGATATTGAGCTGACTGCCGGTACGACCCAGTCCGGTCTTGATGTGACAATGCTTGAACCGGGAAGCATTAGCGGTCAGGCTGTCGATTCAAGCAGCAATCCGCTGGAAAACATCACTGTGATTATTTACCAACGTAATCAGAATTGGTGGCAGCAGGTTGGCTGGGTACGCACCGCTGCCAATGGGCAATATACGGTTGGAAAGTTAGCCGCCAGCAATGATTACCGGGTAGGCTTCTTCGATTGGCGGAGCAATCGCCAATATGCCCCTGGTTATTATCAAAATGCCGCCGACCTGGATCATGCCTCGCCGATAACGGTAACTAATGGACAGACAACATCCAATATTGATGTAACGATGACTGGCGGCGGTCATATCACTGGTGTTGTTACTGGTGCGTCGGGCGAACCGCTTTCAAATATCTATGTTGTGGCCCATCAATATGATGGCTACCATTGGCAATGGGCAGGTAGCACCAGCACCGATTCCAACGGCCAATATGATGTGGAGCGATTGATCAGTGGGACTTACCGGGTAGGATTTTTCGATTGGCAAAACCACAACTATGAAACAAAATATTACAGCAATGCCTACAATGTGGACACCGCCGACAATGTAACGGTGCTAGATGGGCAAACAACGGCCAATATCAACGTCTCCCTACGTACAAGCCATATCGCCGGCACTGTGACCAACTCCAACGGTAATCCACTACAGGGCGTTCAGGTGATTGTTCATAAGTTTCATCATAACAGTTGGTGGGGCTGGGCCGGACAGTCCCAAACCGATGCATACGGTCAATATGATGTGGATGGGTTAAACGGCGGTAGCTATCGAGTACAATTTATTGACCACACCAACAGCTATGCCGCTGAGTTTTACAATGATGCAGCCGATATAGATAGCGCAGCGGATGTGCCTGTATCTTCCGGCCAAACCAAAACCGGTATTGATGCCGTTCTGGACGCACCTGTTCCGCCGCTGGCAAGCGTAACTAGCGCTAGAGGCAGCGTGGAGGTCAACCCCAAGAATGGCGAAGTGACCGTCCGGCAATCTCAAACTCCCGGCTGGCGGAGTGACGTGACCATTACTCGTGTTGTCACTTGTGCTGTCGGTTCCCCAACCCAAGTGCAGTTGTTGATGGGATCAAAATCATACTCGATGCAAACCTCCGCTGGCAATAGCTATTCCGCAACCATTCCGGCCAATGACATAACAGGCGAGGCGGAGTTGAAAGTTTCAAAGATGTGCGGGGGCGGCGCTGAAACTACAAAGATCGGCAAAATCCAGCTATATGACCCCAGCGGAAACGTCACTGATGCCCAGACCGGGGAGGCTATTGTCGGGGCTGTGGTCACGCTTTACAAAGTTCCCGGCTGGCGAGCCAAAACCGGTTCGGATGATAATGAGGAGAATACCTGTCAATCTAACCTGTCTAAAAACGAAGGTGAAGCGTGGAGTCAGTCGGCCCCAACCAGTCAGGGTGAACTCGCCCTATCGGGATCAGGCGAAATCAGCCCCACCATCAACCCCCAAAGTAGTGGCTCAGATGGCCGCTACACCTGGGATGTGGCCGAAGGTTGCTGGTATGTGGTGGTTGAGGCTAACGGTTATGAAACAAAGACCAGCCCGGTAGTGGGTGTGCCGCCAGCAGTTACAGATTTAGATCTGGCCTTACAGCCTGTCTCAAAAGAGAAGCCGATGTATCTACCCCTTATTCTTAAAAATGGAGAGTAGTTGAGGTGTTATACCAGGAGACAATTTATCTTGCCGTATTATATTTTATCAGTTATAATGTGACCGCTACTCAATGAAAAAGCCTTAGCTTGTTAGCCTGCTTTGAAGTATCCCAAAAGTTGAGGGGTCAGTTGTGAGAATTGGTCCTTGCTAAAGAGGCCAAAAAATTGGAGGTAAACCCCAATTAATCATACCGGAACTTTCCTGATTCCACGGAAAGGGGGTGAAAGCATAAAATAACATAAACTTTTTTTGTTGGTATCTAAAAATCAAAAGGTCGTTAATAAAGCATCCAAAGGAGGATGATTTACAATGAAGCGTGTAATTTTACTGATTTCCTTGTTGACAATTTTTGCTGTATTGGTTGGCTGTGGGGCTCCTCCCACACCCGAAACGGTCACGGTTGTTGAAACAGTGGTGGTTAAAGAAGTTGAAACAGTGGTGGTTGAAAAAGAGGTTGAGGGTGAGACGATTACGGTTGTTGAAACAGTAGTGGTCGAAAAAGTGGTTGAAGTTGAAAAAGAGGTCGTCGTTACGGCCACCCCAGAAGCAAAGGAGCCGGTTGTGCTGCGCTATGCCGACAAAGCCGCCGACCTGGGCACGATGGACCCGCACTTTGCTGCGGCCACCAACGACCGTAACCTGGTGGATATGATCTTCAACGCCCTGGTGCGCTATAAACCGGGCGATGGCTCGACCTTTGAGGCGGATCTGGCCGAAGCCCTGCCGGAACCGGAACTCGAGGGTGATAAACAGGTATGGACCTTTAATCTGCGCCGGGGCGTAATGTGCCACCCCTCCGACGAGGTACCCGCTTATGAGCTGACTGCTGAAGATGTGGTCTTTTCTCTGCAAAAATCGGCCAATGCAGACTTCTCTGCTTATGCTGGTGAGTACAGTGGCATGACTGTTGAGGCGGTGGATGATTATACGGTCAAGGTCACATTGGATGCCCCGATTTCACCAGTACTTTTCTTCCCCAAAGTGTCTGACTATGCCGGTGGCTTCATCGTTTGCAAGAAAGCTTACGAAGCCATTGGTGCCGAGGGCTTCAAGACTCATCCCATTGGGACTGGCCCCTTTAAATTCGAGAGCTACAGTGCCCAAGAAAAGGTTATGTTGGTAGCCAACGATGCCTATTTCCGCGGCCGGCCGCTGCTGGATGGCGTTGACTATCGCTTTATGTCAGAACTCAACAGCCGCGAATTGGGTCTCCGATCCGGCGAGTTGGACGTGATTAACGGCGCGGCTGAGGGTATTTGGGTCGAGCGGATGAGTCAGGAAGAAGGTATCCGGGTGGATGTCTATGGTGTCGGCGAGGTGGCTACTATTCACTTCGATATCACCGTGGAACCTTTAGACAATCCTCTGGTTAGAAAAGCCATTGCCTACGCCCTGGATCGTGACGAGTTCCTGGCTCTCTTTGGGGCTCCAGTGGCCGAAAACGTCTACTCCCAGGTGCCGGTCGCTTTCCTGACTGGGGGGTTAACCCAGGCCGAAGTAGCTGAATTGGACCTGGAATATGCCTTTGACCGGGATAAAGCCAAAGAATTGTTGGCCGAGGCCGGCTATGCTGATGGATTCTCCCTGAAAGTGATCTCGTCTGAGCGGGAGTCGTACCTGAAGAATTATCAGAGTATGCAAGCCCAATTGGCCGAGGTAGACATTGAACTTGAAATCGAGGTGGTTGATCACTCCAGTATGCACCAGTTGATTCGGGAAGATGCCAACCCCATTGTCATTTACGTTGCCTGGCGACCCAACGCCGACGTTTACCTGACCCGCTTCTATCACTCTGACTCGGTTGTTGTCAGTGGGGCCAAACCGGATACCAATTTCTCCCATTACGAAGAAATTGACGATATGATCGAAGATGCCCGGATTGAGTCTAATCCCGACAAACAGGCGGAGATGTGGAAAGAGGCTCAGATCAAAATCCTGGAGGATATGGTCGCCTATCCTTTGCAATACCAGAATCAGGTGACAGCGCGTAACATCAACGTAGACTTTGGTCACGAACTAATCTCGGCTCTGGCGCTCTATCCTCAAATCACTGAAAATACCCGCATCATCGGGCCATAACTTTGTCCAAAAAATTGGCCTGGGGCCTGCATAGCGGGTTCCAGGCCATTATTATTTAAGGTGAGGACTTATGCTTAGATTTAAATATCTGGTCACCCGCTTTGTACTGGCTATTCCCACGTTTTTGGCCGTTTTGACGCTAGTTTTCTTCGTCGTGCGGGTGATTCCGGGCGATCCGGCCACGGCTGCTTTAGGGGACTATGCCTCTAAAGAAGCCGTAGAAGCTATGCGCGAAAGAATGGGGTTAAACGCGCCACTCTATGTGCAATACTTTCGTTTTCTGGGAGACATCTTGCGAGGCGACCTGGGCGAATCTTTGATCACCGGCCAGTCGATTAGCGAGCAGGTGTGGGCAGTATTGCCCTATACCTTGCAGCTTACCCTCTCTTCCGTTCTAATCGGCACTATCCTGGGGGTGCCCATCGGAATATATACGGCTGTGCGTCGCAATACCTGGATTGATTACTTGGGTCGGGTTCTCTCTCTGGCCGGGCTTTCAGTGCCGGCTTTTTATCTGGGTATCTTAATCATGTTACTCTTTGCCCTCAAACTCAATCTATTTCCCGCTGTAGGCGGAGGAGATTTATATGATCTAAAGGATAATCTGAGCCATCTGGCGCTTCCGGCCCTAACTCTGGGCTTGATTATGACAACCTCAGTAACCCGCTTGACCCGTTCGGCGATGTTAAATGTGCTGCAAGAGGATTACGTGCGCACGGCTCGCTCTAAAGGGTTGGAAGAGAAGGTAGTTATTTTCCGTCATGCGCTGCGAGCGGCCCTGGTGACTATCGTTTCCATCATTGGCATCTGGTCTGCTAACCTCATTGCCGACTCGGTTTTGACGGAGACGGTTTTTGCCCGACCCGGATTGGGCAAGATGCTGGTCGGTGCTATTCTTCAACGTGATTATACGGCCTTGCAATCGGTGATGGTTATTTACACGGCTTTCATTGTGGTCATAAACCTGACTACAGACCTGATCTATAGTGTGGTCGATCCCCGCATAACTAATTGAGGTGTAAAATATGAGTCAAGCCACACGAACTTTGCAAAGCCCAACCGTACAATTGCGTAGTCAAAAACAGCGACTATGGCACACCTTTATTCGTAACCGACCGGCCGTTTTGGGTCTCTTTTTGGTCGTTTTAGTTTTTCTGACCGCTTTTTTTGCCGACAACTGGTTTATCGCTTTGCCCCAGGGACAGGAAGCTGCCCCTTTATTGGCTTCGTTTGATCCAACTAAACAAGATGCCCGCAATCGCCTGGCTGCCCCGGACGGAGTTCACATTATGGGGCTGGACTCATACGGACGAGATACCTGGTCACGGATTGTATACGGGGCCAGAGTTTCGCTGCTGGTGGGCATTGGGTCTGTCTTTTTGGGGGGCACATTGGGTACTACTTTGGGGGTCGTAGCTGGATATTGGGGTGGTAAAGTCGAAAATATCATTATGAGAGTTGTAGATATTTTGATGGCTTTCCCCAGTTTGATAATGGGCCTGATGGTGCTGGCTGTATTAGGCTCAGGACTGGGCAAAATGATCCTGGCCATTGGGATTGTGGTCTCACCTACTTTTGCCAGGGTAGCCCACAGCGCCACTCTAACCGTCAAAGAAAATGAGTATGTCGAGGCGGCCAGGGCTATTGGCGTAAGTAAGTTCAACATCCTTCGGCGCCACATTTTAGTCAACATCATCAGCGAATTAGTGGTGCTGGGCAGTATCTGGACGGCAACCGCCATTCGGGTGGAGGCCAATTTGAGCTTTATTGGGTTGGGCGTGTCCCCTCCCACCTCAGCCTGGGGTTCTATGATTCGGGACGGAACCCAACATCTGGGCCACGCTCCGTGGGTCTCGCTTTTTCCCGGTCTGGCTATTCTGGTCACAGTTTTGGGCTTCAATTTGCTCGGCGATGGCCTCCGTGATATTCTAGACCCCCGTTTGCAAGAGTAATGAGAAGATTATATATGGAGGAACCTTATGTCGCGTGCTGTTAAGTTTTTGTATCTTACTCAAGAACAAGTCATCGAATGTGGCGGTATGGATATGCCGCAAACTATCAAAGCTTTGGAAAAGGTTTTTGGGCTGCTGGACGATGGCGAGTGTATCGAGCCGCAAGCACCCTTTATTCATTGGGGCAGCATATTTGAACGCCGCATCAGTATGCACCCCGCCTACATCGGCGGAGATATACAAGTCAGTGGCATCAAGTGGATCCCCAGCAACCCGGATAATCCTATCAAGCGCAATATGCCCCGCGCTAACGCTCTGACCATTCTAAACGATGTGGAAACTGGCTTTCCCATCGCTGTGATGGATGGCACGGTCATTAGTGCTATGAGAACTGGCGGCGTAGTTGGACTGGGGGCCAAATACCTGGCTCGACCCGATAGCGGCGTGGTCGGCCTTATCGGTTCCGGAGTAATCAACCGCGCCCAATTAATGGCCTTAAAAGCTGGCTTGAAGCGCATCAAACAGGTCAAGTTGTTTGATATCAACCCTGACAAAGCCAAAACCTTTGCCGCCGAAATGGGCCAGCGACTGGAACTGGACATCGAAATTGTTGACAGTGCCCGCGCCGCCGTAGAAGGCTCCGATGTGGTCGCTCCCGCCACCAATGTAGGTCCGCAAGACCGCTATATTCAGGCCGAATGGATCAAGAACGGTGCTTACCTGGCCAATCTTTCGGTCAACGATTACACTTTTGAGGCGGTGTTGGCTTGTGACAAAATTGTGGTGGACAACAAAAAGCAGCTTCAGGTTCCTGATGCCCTTCTCACCGATATGGTCGCCGGGGGCCTGCTCAACCCAGACGATATCATCGAATTGGGCGCTCTGGTCAACGGCAAGCAGTCAGGCCGTACCGGCGATAATCAGCGTATCTTTTTCTGTCCTCTGGGCATGGGCATTAGTGATCTCATCAATGCTCACCGCATTTACCACGAAGCCCGCCGTCGAGATATTGGGCAGGAGTTGGAATTATGGCACGAACCTTTCTGGACCTAAAGAATCAGGCAGAAATTCTCATCATCGGTGGCGGTGTTATTGGCGTATGCGCAGCCTACTATTTAACCGAG
>PJEL010004662.1_pt1 | contig 11226 bp, 8 predicted proteins | sample 1853271 | NCBI WGS metagenome assembly PJEL01 (sample SAMN08108733, study PRJNA415343) | Invertebrate metagenome, whole genome shotgun sequencing project. | host: Globobulimina | place: Sweden: Gullmar Fjord | collected 2015-08 | reverse complement strand
TATCCTAACAAACGACAAGGTAAAGATATGCCACGTACATTAGACTCCACACCGCGCCAGGACGGTTTTCGTATGCCCGGAGAGTTTGAAGCCAAGAAAGGTTGCTGGCTCGGTTGGCCTGAGCGCTGTGACGTTTGGCGTAACGGTGCAAAGCCTGCACAAAAGGTCTGGGTTCAGATATGCACCGCCATTGCACAAAGTGAGCTGGTAACGGTTTGTGTTTCCCGGGAACAGTATGAAAACGCCCGTGCCATGTTGCCCGATACGGTTCGCGTGATAGAGATGAGCACCAATGACGCCTGGTTCAGAGACTCGGCCTGCGCTTTTCTGGTCAACGATAAAGGGGATATAAGAGGCACTGATTGGACATTTAATGCTTACGGAGGTCTCAATGGCGGGCTTTATTTCCCATGGGACAGAGACGATCAGATAGCGCAGAAGATCCTCGAAATAGAAAATCTCGATAGATACCGCTCCCCATTGATTGCCGAAATGGGTGGCATTCAGTGTGACGGACAAGGCACCCTACTCACCACAGAACAATGCCTGCTCAATCCCAATCGCAACGGTCATCTGAGCAAAGAGGCGGTCGAGCAGCAATTACGGGATTATATGGGAGTCGAGAAGATCATCTGGTTGCCCCGAGGCTGCAAGTTTGATGAAACCGATGGCCATATCGACGATCTTGCCTGTTGGGTTGCCCCCGGAGAACTTCTGCTCCAATGGACGGACGATGAACACGATCCCCAATATGAGATCTATCAAGAGGCCTATGAGATCTTGAGTCGCAGCACCGATGCCAGAGGCCGTTCAATTACGATCCATAAGATCCCGCAACCTAAAGCACTCGAGTGGACGAAAGAGGAAGCATCAGGGCTTGATGGCGCCACGGGGACCCATGCCCGTGTCGCCGGCACCCAAATCTGCGCCTCCTACATCAATTATTACATTGGCAACGACGTTATCATGGTTCCCGCCTACGACGACCCCATGGACGAACCCGCTCAAGCGGTGCTCAGAGCCCTGTTTCCAAAACATAAGGTGATCGGGATCCGAAATGCCCGTGAGATATTACTTGGCGGTGGCAATGTCGCCTGCATCACCCAACCGCAATACGCAGGTTAACAACTTATCTACCAAACAGCCTGAATATCATGACAGAAATAAAAACAGACACTTGCAACAGGAAGCAAAGATGAAAACTCAAACAAAAATACTGTTCGCTACATTAGCACTTTGTACCACCTCGGTCTCGGCGGCTGAAAACACACTCAACATATACAATTGGTCCGATTACATCAGTGAAGAAGCGATAGCCTCATTTGAGGCCAAAACCGGTATTGAGGTCAATTATGATGTGTATGATTCCCAGGAGCTGGCAGAAACCAAGCTGCTGGTAGGTAAGACAGGATACGATCTTGTCGTATCATCGGGCTCTTTTCTGCAACGTCAGATCAAGGTAGGGGTATTTCAACCCTTGGATAAGAGTCGCCTTAAAAACTACCATCATCTGGATCCTAAGGTATTAGAAATTGTCGCTTCTTTCGATGAAGGCAACCAACATGCCATTCCCTACATGTGGGGAACGACAGGGATAGGTTACAACATAGATAAGGCCAGTCAAATTCTGGGAAACAAGCCAGTCAACAGCTGGGAGCTCTTGTTTCAAGTCGATACCGTATCTAAATTTACCGATTGCGGTGTCGCCATGGTCGATGCCCCGAGTGAAGTCGTCAGCGCCATGCTCAAATATTTAGGCAAGAACCCCAACTCTCAAGATTTAGTCGACCTTAAGCTGGTTGAGGAGCATTTATTGAAAATACGCCCCTATATCACCTACTTCCATAGCTCTTCCTATGTTACGGATCTGGCCAGCGGTAACATCTGCCTCGCAATGGGGTGGAGTGGTGATGTGTTTATGGCAGCAAATCGCGCTATCGAAGCGAAAAATGGGATTAACGTCAACTATGTAATTCCACGCGAGGGGGCACAAGGCTGGGCGGACACCTTCAATATCACCATAGATTCTAAAAATGTGGATGCGGCCTACGCCTTTCTCGACCATATCTTAGAGCCACAAGTGATAGCCGGGATCTCAAACTATGTCTGGTATGCCAATGCCAACCAAGATGCTTTCGAATATGTCGACAGTGATATCACCTCACATCCCGGCATCTATCCGGATAACAAGACACGTGACAACCTCTTTGCCGATAAGGGGCGCACACTCAAATATGAACGAGCAATGAATCGAATGTGGACTCGGGTCAAGACGGGCCTGTAATATTCAAATGAAGAGACATGAGGTAATTTCGAGGTGCTCAATATCGATTGAGCCCTTCAACTATATCTAAATATTCAATAGAGGCCATTAAGATGTCAACACTCATTAAGTTTGCCGCGGTGCAACTCTCGATATCATGGGATCTGGATAGTAATTTATCTAAAGTCACCCAGGCCATCACAGATGCGGCGCAGCAAGGCGCGCAGGTTATTGTATTGCAAGAGCTGTTTGCCGCCCCCTACTTTTGTAAGCAGCAGAGGGCAAAATATTTCGAATTAGCCGCAGAGCGTGAAAAACACCCATTAATAGAGAAGATGAGTCAGCTTGCTAAGTTACTCAAGGTGGTGCTCCCGGTCAGCTATTTTGAAAAATCAGGCAACACATTTTTTAACTCGATGGTGATGATCGATGCAGACGGACGTATATTGGATAACTACAGAAAATCCCATATACCCGATGGTCCGGGTTACTGCGAAAAGTATTACTTCAGCCCTGGAGACACAGGTTTCAAGGTATGGCAGACACGATATGGCTGTTTCGGTGCCGGGATCTGTTGGGATCAATGGTTCCCTGAGTTAGCCCGCAGTCTGACACTCGCCGGGGCCGAAGCCATTTTCTACCCCACTGCAATAGGCTCAGAGCCACAAGACCTTGACTTAGATTCCAAAGGACATTGGCAGCGTACGATGCAAGGACATGCTGCAGCGAATTTAATTCCTGTTATCGCGGCAAACAGAACCGGCGTCGAAACAGATGACGAGATAGAGACTCACTTCTATGGCTCCTCATTTATTACCGACCACACGGGCAAAATGTTAGCCGAAGCAAGCCGGAATGATGAAGAGATCATCTATGCAGAGATAGACCTGCAGGCAACCCGCCAAGCACGCCATAGCTGGGGCCTGTTCAGAGACAGACGCCCCGAACTTTACTCGAGTATATTATCACTCACGGGGGAAAGTGAGCAGAAGTAACCATAAAAAAATGGCGCCAACTTAGGCGCCATTAATCTCAGGTAAGAAGGAATTCAACCCTCTTCGAAATACCAATATCCACTATTAATCCAATCGGTTAACTTTTCAATAAATGTCGGATTAGCTAACCAGGGGGCTAAACTGGTGGCGCTCAGCATCTGATTGTCACATAACACAGGTATCGCGTCCGCAAGCTCCTGGGGCAAAGTCACCTGCTCCCCATTGATGTAGAGTATCCCCTGCGATACTGATGTGTCGAAATAAAGCGCTCTGAGTCCACCCAATCTGGTTAACTCATGCTCTTTGAACATTTCAATCACATCGTCACACTGAAATCCGAGATTGTCCTCAGGCAGGTCCAGTTCACATTTTGAGTTGGTCAGGTAACGACCAGAAAACTCACTGATCAATTTATCATCCAGAGTTGCCAGCAATTGAGCCTTAATTCGCGCTAAGTCTGTTGCGTTAACTCGCCCGCTTTGTTGACTCAACTCTCTGTCAGGATCTTCTATCTGCTCACAGCCTAATTCATTATCGATAAGGTGATCGGCTAACGCGCTGACCATATCTTTTGCCGAAGCGGTTCGATAACCGACCGAGAAGCTCATCGATGCCTCTAAAGTTATCCCGTAGTGAGGATAGCCCGGCGGTAGATACAAGATATCGCCCGGTAATAACTCTACATCAATAATCGGGTCAAAGGCTTCTGTGTGGAGTAATGCAGGATGGGCCGCAAATTCCTTGTGTGGACCGCGGTCACCTACACGCCAGCGGCGGCGACCCGAACCTTGACAAATGAATACGTCATACAGATCGATATGGGGCCCGACACCTCCACCTGGAGTAGCATAACTCACCATCACATCATCGAAGCGCCATCTGGGGATGAAGTCAAAACACTGAATGAGTTTCTCAGCATCGGGTAACCAATTATTGAGGGCTTGAACCACTAAGGTCCAGTCTGACTCACCCAAGTGCTCATAACTCTCAAACGGCCCAAATTCGGCCTGCCACTCACCCTCACTCTTATATACCCTACGTGATTCAACGAGTTCATCACATGCCAGTCCGGCCATCTCTTCAGGTGTAAGCAAGTCTTTGAAGTTATTGAATCCTTGTCGAATAACCAGTGGTTTCTTCTGCCAATAGTCTCTGATAAAGATTTCCGGTGTCAGTGCACCTAACACAAGTTGCATAGTTTATTAACCATAAAAAATTTTGTCGATGCTAACAATTAATTGGGGTTGAAACACTCGATAAGATCATAAAACAGCAAGTCGTAATACACGAAAAAGGAATTACAAATAAATTAGTACTGAACAAAGGTCACATTTGGGAAAAATGATATAAGCAAAAACAGACCCTAACAATTGACCTGCCACATGGCTACAAGTCTCACCCAGCAAGGGTATCAGAAAGGTGTAAGTCATTAGACTTTAGCGTTAACTTTGGATATTTAGCCAAAATTGAACGATTTTGATAAAAATCTATAAAACAATTCGAAAAGTGTTGATATACTTCCCCCCGAATTTTAGAACGTAACTCCAATAGAGTAGAAAAATGACTGATTTATCAAAGTACAGAAACATTGGTATCTTCGCTCACGTTGACGCGGGCAAGACCACCACAACAGAGCGTATTCTTAAGCTTACCGGTAAGATCCATAAGATCGGTGAAGTTCATGATGGTGAATCTACAACTGACTTCATGGAACAGGAAGCTGAGCGTGGTATTACCATTCAGTCTGCTGCTGTAAGTTGTTTTTGGAAAGATCACCGTTTTAACGTTATCGACACCCCTGGCCACGTTGACTTCACTGTAGAAGTTTACCGTTCTCTTAAAGTCCTTGATGGTGGTGTTGGTGTATTCTGTGGTTCAGGCGGTGTTGAGCCTCAGTCAGAAACAAACTGGCGTTATGCGAACGAATCAGAAGTTGCTCGTATTATCTTCGTAAACAAGTTAGACCGTATGGGTGCTGACTTCTTACGTGTAGTTAAGCAAACTAAAGATGTACTAGCGGCTAACCCACTAGTTATGGTTCTTCCTATCGGTATCGAAGATGAGTTCTGTGGTGTTGTTGACCTGCTAACTCGTAAGTCTTGGATATGGGACGAAACTGGTGAAGCTGAGAACTACGAGATCTCAGACGTTCCTGCTGACATGGTTGAGCTTGTAGAAGAATACCGTGAGATGCTAATCGAAACTGCTCTTGAGCAAGACGATGACCTATTAGAAGCTTACATGGAAGGCGAAGAGCCATCTATGGAGGACGTTAAGCGTTGTATCCGCAGCGGTACTCGTACAATGGACTTCTTCCCAACATACTGTGGTTCTGCATTTAAGAACAAAGGTATGCAGCTTCTTCTTGACGCTGTTGTTGATTACCTACCAAACCCAGTTGAAGTTGATCCACAACCTCTTACTGATGAAGAAGGTAACGAGACTGGCGAACATGCAATTGTTGCTATCGACGAGCCATTTAAAGCACTAGCATTCAAAATCATGGATGACCGTTTCGGTGCCCTTACCTTCGTACGTATCTACTCAGGTAAGATCAACAAAGGTGATACCATCCTTAACTCGTTCACAGGTAAGACTGAACGTGTTGGCCGTATGGTTGAGATGCAAGCCGATGAGCGTAACGAACTTGATTACGCACAAGCGGGCGACATCATCGCTATCGTTGGTATGAAGAATGTACAAACTGGTCACACTCTGTGTGATGTTAAGAATCCTTGTACTCTTGAAGCTATGGTATTCCCAGAGCCAGTTATCTCTATCGCTGTTGCGCCAAAAGATAAAGGCGGATCAGAGAAAATGGGTATCGCTATCGGTAAGATGATTGCAGAAGATCCATCTTTCCGCGTAGAGACTGACGAAGATTCAGGTGAAACTATTCTTAAAGGTATGGGTGAGCTTCACCTGGACATTAAGGTAGATATCCTTAAGCGTACATACGGCGTTGACCTAATTGTAGGTGAGCCTCAAGTTGCTTACCGTGAAACTATCACTAAAGAAATTGAAGATAGCTACACGCATAAGAAACAGTCTGGTGGTTCTGGTCAGTTTGGTAAAATTGACTATATTATCCGTCCTGGTGAGCAAAACACTGGCTTCACTTTCAGCTCTAAAGTTGTTGGTGGTAACGTTCCTAAGGAATTCTGGCCTGCAGTTGAGAAAGGTTTCGCATCTTTGATGGATACCGGTACTGTTGCTGGTTTCCCTGTACTAGATGTTGAATTAGTCCTTCTTGATGGTGCTTTCCACGCAGTTGATTCGTCAGCTATCGCGTTCGAAATCGCTGCTAAAGGCGCATTCCGTCAATCTATGCCTAAAGCCGGTGCACAACTTCTTGAGCCTATCATGAACGTTGACGTATTCAGCCCAGATGACAACGTTGGTGACGTAATTGGTGACCTTAACCGTCGTCGCGGCATGATCAAAGATCAGATGGCTGGTGTTACTGGTGTTCGTATTAAAGCTGACGTACCGCTTTCAGAAATGTTCGGTTACATCGGTTCACTACGTACTATGACATCTGGTCGTGGCCAATTCTCTATGGAATTCGCTCACTACTCACCATGTCCAAACAGTGTTGCTGAGAAAGTAGTTGCTGACGTTAAAGCACGTGAAATTGCTGCTGCTAAGAAGTAAATTTACTTCTTAAGCACTTTCTAAACATATAAAAAGCCCGCGACTTACCTCGCGGGCTTTTGTGTTTAGAACACTTATGTACATTTATACCCGTATCACAAGGAGTCAGAATAAATGGGCGTTGTTTTCTGTATTCCGTTGATAAAATTAAAGTAAGGTTCTATATCCATGACCACTAGTTCCGCAAATTCAGTAATCGTCCTCGATTTCGAAACCACTGGCTTATCACCCAATCAAGGCGATCGCGCCATTGAGATTGGTGCCGTAAAGTTACAAGATGGGATTGTCGTCGATACATTTCAACAGTTAATGAATCCGGGCTTTAGAGTCAGTGGTTTTATCGAAGGTTACACAGGCATAACAAATGCCATGTTGAATTCAGCACCTTCCTGCAGTGAGGTCATGGCTCAATTTGCAGATTTCATCGGTAATGATAATTTAGTCGCTCACAATGCGTCATTCGATAAGCGATTTCTCGATGCCGAGCTCGATGGAATTGGTAGAACTTATGGCGGCGAATTTGCCTGTTCTATGTTGATTGCCCGCAGGCTATATCAAGCCGCCCCTAATCATAAACTGGGGGGACTCGTCGAATATAAACAGATTGAGAATGACGGTGTTTTTCACAGAGCGCTCGCCGATTCAGAAGTGACAGCGAAACTCTGGCTTAAAATGCTTGAGGATATGCAAGATGACTATCAGATAAGGTCCCCAAGCTTTAATTTCATGCAACAACTATCTAAAAAGTCAAAATCTGCAGTCAACACATTCTTAACGATAAATTGCCGGCGTTGATTCAAACTCATCGCTATACGCGACAATTAAGTGAACATTAATTTAACGGCACCAGCTATATAATACCGATTGGTATAAGTGCTAAGTGCCGTCAAAACGGTATCAATACACAGGGTTAAATTCCCAACTCGTTAAGCAGATCATCCGCATCATCACCTGCCATCTCTTTATTTGCAGCCTGAGTCCAGGGAGAAGCTTCTGGCTTACTCTCATGCTTGTTACCATGTTCAGCCAAAAGATCATCTGGATCGAACTCATCTTCGGCATCGAACTCGTCTAACTTGATAAACTCGGTTTTATCCATAGCGAACTCAAGATAAAAAATATGATTGTTTTGAGTTCTAAACGAGACTCGTCTCGCCACGGCTTCATCTAAATTCGTGTCAATGGAGATAGTGAGTTCTTTATTAATCGTCAACATCTTTGGCTGACTCTGATGAATGGAGGTTTGAAGCTGTTTATTCACTTTGCTGATAAAGTCACCCAAAATTTGATTCATCAACTCCCCCATTACATCACCGACTTCATCCGATGTATGAGAGAAGGCTAACTCAGCTTCAGGCATTCCCATCTGTTGCATGTATGAGCGATAGATCTCAATCGCAGCAGGTGCCGAGAAATTGATAACAACTAAACCGGAAAACCCACCGTCGAAAATAGAAAAACAACCTAGATCAGGCTTTAGGCAGGTACGAGTGATGCTTTGAACCATCGCGGCATGAGAAATTTGGCTCGCGGTTGTACTCGATAGTACGTGAGAAACTGAATGGCACAATTTCAATAAGATATCGTCAGAGGTAACAATTTCAGGTGATTTATTCATGGGCTAAACCAATAAAAGACAATGTTTAATTTTGCGCTCAAATGAACAAAAAATCAAAGCGAAAACAATATATTAAACAATTTCTAAACAAGCAAACCACAAGTTACCACTAACCCGCTGTAATATATGGATATATTGTCTTCTAGCCACCGTTTTGGCACTAACGTGCAAGTTGATTGATTAAAACAGATAGATTCATAGAACTTTAACGAATTTCATATAATTTTCTCGATAAAGTGAACAAGCTCTAATATTTGATAAAAGAGTCATAAATAACCTGTAAATCATTCAATTACACTCTTTATCAAGGTATATTTCATCTGTTGTTACGCCCATTTTTAGATAGGATATCTATGATAGCCATACTCAGACGTTTCACTATACTTCACCGTTTAATCTTGATGTTAGCGCTTGCCGCTATAGGCACCTTTGTTTTTGCCAGTTTCTCCATCATTGAACAAAGAAATAACCTGATTGAACAGAAATGGGTTCAAAATGATGCACAACTCAGTACCGTTCTCAGTGTTATAGAGGCGCATCGCCAACAGGCACTCGAAGGCAAGATAACCTTAGCTGAAGCCAAACTGGAAGCCGCAAACTTAGTTAATAAAATAAACTTTGGTCATGATGGATTTTTTATCCTTGTTAATGCAGAGAATAACATCATCTCCCATGGCGTCTCTCCAAAACTCATTGGCCAAACTTCAGACGTTATTCGAGCACAAGATGGTCATATCACACTGTCTGATATGGTAAAAGAAGCACAGAGAAACTCTGTTGCTAAACAGACATTTGCCTTTAAAAACCCGGTATCTGGTGTCGTAGAAGAGAAAATGCTTGAGGCCAGGTATTATCCATCCTGGCAATGGACGCTGATAACCGGCGCTTACATGAGCGACATTAACGACGCCACGATCGCACTACTCCCCGGTTATCTGGTCATCATGACCTTGATTGCCGCGCCAATATTTGCTTTTTTCCTTGTTCTCAACCACTCCATCAGTACGCCATTAAAAGAAGCCATTGCAGCAATGGAAGATATTGCCAAAGGTGAAGGCGACCTGACTAAACGTCTGCCGACAAAAGGTAATGATGAAGTGGTCGAGCTCGCTATTGCCTTTAATCTTTTTGTTGAAAAGATTGGAAACACAGTCGGGCATCTAAAGCCACTAGGATCTAGCTTGAATCAAGATGCCAATCGCTTACTCGCATCTGTCGAGGAGACGAATCTGAGCGTCGACAATCTTCATCAAGAAACAAGCAGCGTTGCCACAGCCATCAATCAAATGTTATCTACCACCCATGAGATGGCCAGTAATACTCAACAGGCTGCAGATGCCGCTAACAGCGTAAAAAACCAGGCTCAGCAAAGTAAAGCCATGATGGACCTGACGGTGTCCAATTCTGAGCAATTGGTCGATGCGCTGCAAACCGCAGAGTCAATTACACATGATTTAGGCAACTCCTCACAGCAGATCGGCAGTATTTTGGACGTCATAAGAGGCATTGCTGAACAGACTAACCTATTAGCACTCAATGCAGCTATTGAAGCCGCACGAGCCGGCACGCACGGCAGAGGCTTTGCGGTCGTAGCCGATGAAGTCAGGGCTCTGGCAACCCGAACTCAAGAATCAACCAATGAAATTCAAAAGATTATTACCGAAATACAATCGGGTGTCTCTTCGGTCATGACCAGCAACGCTGGCACGCAACAAACCTCGGTTCAACTTCAGTCGCAAGCCAGGGAAGCAGGTGATGCATTAGGAGAAATTTTAGCGCTTATCGCCCATATCAGTGATATGAATACCCAGCTCGCCAGTGCCACCGAGGAACAATCCTTGGTTACCGAAGAGATTAACCGAAATATCTGTAGCATTACCGAGCTCACAGAGGTCTCGGTACAGGCTAACGAGAGCAATCGTTGTGCAGCCGTTTCCCTGCAGAACATCAGTAAAGACACGGCGCAGACCCTTGGCCAATTTAAAGTTTAAGTTTCAAATGGGGTAGTTGGGGGCGTTTCGCCTCCAATCTGTTAGATAAAGTGTGATAAGCTTATGGAATAAGGTTTTTATTCTCAATTGAGGTCACACTTACCCATGGCGCGAATGACTCTAGCCGTTCATTCTCAACTCTATAGCATTCACAGCTTCAGCCCTGACGCTTCGATTGCAGCAGAGATATTCCAACAAGAGATGTTTTTTGTTGGAAAAACCAAAGATGAGTTATCCGTGGTCGTTCCCGCAGAACTTAATCTCGATAGTCTCGAAGAGGAGAGTAACTGGCGCTGTATCGAAGTGATAGGTCCGTTAGGCTTCTCTATGACGGGAATTCTGGCCAGCGTATCGGGTGCTTTGGCCGACGCAGACATTAGTATATTTGCTATTTCGACGTTCGACACCGATTACATCTTAGTTAAGAAAGATAAATTATCTAAGGCTATCATCGCTTTAAAAAAGAAAAACTATCAGATCACAGAATATTAGATTATACCAATCAGTATAAGAAAGTGATCTACTCAGCGTGCTTTTTGGCAACTAATTCAAGGCGAATGGATGATGGAATGGTTGTTCCCTTGTAAGGCCATTCAACGCAGAAGTTGGCAGCCAAAAACACGCCTAACAGGCGAGTTTTAGCGCATCCGATGCTGTGTTAACGAGCTTGAACGTAGAACAACTATGTTCTTCACTCGTTGCCTT
>PJEL010004661.1_pt1 | contig 11227 bp, 8 predicted proteins | sample 1853271 | NCBI WGS metagenome assembly PJEL01 (sample SAMN08108733, study PRJNA415343) | Invertebrate metagenome, whole genome shotgun sequencing project. | host: Globobulimina | place: Sweden: Gullmar Fjord | collected 2015-08 | reverse complement strand
GGAGGAGTTTACTGTCTACCAGACCGCATTGCAAATCTTTCCATCTGATCCGGGTCCGCTGACGATTCCCGCTGCCAGTGTCAAAGCCATGGTTAAAAGTGGAACGGAGTTGAAACGGGACTTTTTTAACCGCGTGGTACGAGCCCCTAAATATAAAAGAATTTTTGCTGTTTCAGAAGAACTGCTGGTACAAGTGAAAGGGCTGCCCATAGAAGGTCGTCCGCCATTTTTTACCGGTGGTGTGGGTGATTTTCAAATTCAGTTGAGCACCGTGCAGAATCGTGTAAAAATCGGTGATCCGATTGAGTTGTCTATTCGTATAACGGGAAAAGGACGATTTTCCAGGATTCAACAGCCGCTGTTGAATGAGATCTCCGAGTATCAAGAGAATTTTGTTGTATCGGACAATCTTCAGCCGGGGGATATTCTGGAAGACAGTATCACGTTCAATCAGGTGGTTCGAGCTCGTGATGAAACAGTGACCCGTATCCCGCCGGTTCAATTTTCATTTTTCGATCCAGGAAAGGATCAATATGTCACAGTAGCAAGCAATGATATTCCAATAAAGGTTTTACCCACAAAACAAATCACAGAAAAAGATATTGTTGTTTCAGGGCAACGAGCAGCAACGGTAGAGAGGGTCCTACAACGGCAGAACAGCGGGATTTTCGGGAACTATTCTTTTGAAGATGCCTTGACGTCTCAAACCCGGCACCCTGTCTGGTTTCTACTGTTTTTGTTTCCACCGCTTGTCTATCTGACTGTGTTAATAACGGTTCGACGCCAGCAACGCTTGCACAACGATCAGGCTCTGGCACGCACTCGGGCAGCCAAAGGAAAAAGCAGTCGCCGTTTAAAAAAAGTTAAAGGCCTGGTCACGGCAGAGAGCAGCCTTTTTCTGAGAGAGTTGAATCAGGCACTGTCAGGTTATATTTCGGATAAATTCAACCTCGGCTCCGGCGAAGTGACAGCGCTGGATATCCAACAACTGGTCTTGAAACAGAACCTTTCGGAGCAACTGTCGAGTGATCTGGTGGATCATTTTGAGCGGTTTGATCGTTTGAGATTCAGTAGCCAGGATTTGCCCCAGGAAGAGCGCCAGACGATCATCGCCGCGGTGGATCGGACCATCAAAGATATGGATCGGAAGCTATAAGACGGACCAAAAAGCGTTATAAAGCAGGCGCATGGCTAGTAAAGTGATAATAATCTGTAATAGGATATAAAATCCCCTCTCAGGTACTTTCCCCAGCAGCTTCTTTCCCGTCCATATCCCCAGAAACATAGCCGGGACTGCACCTGCCAGGATTGGTAACCAGGGCCCCAGTAGAAATCCAGTCGACAAATAGACGATAATTTTGAAGACATGAAGTGGAATCTGGCAGGCCGCTTTAGAAGCGACAAGCCCTTCTTTTGTGAGACCGGCCTTCAAGAAAAAAGGCGCTATCAGCGGTCCGGTCGCCCCGATAAAAAGTGAAAGAAATGTGGAAACTCCCCCAACATAAAAAAACAGACCAGGAAGCCGGGGAACCCGTTTCAGTTTCGGCATCCAAGTCATGATAAGTATGGCCAGACCCAGCATAATCCGGAACCTGTCTACCTGAATATCAACGATGATACGTGATCCGGCTGCCGCACCAAGCATTGCACCAGTGGCGAACAGCACTGTCATTCGCCAATTGATATGTTGGAAAAAAAGGGTGAAGCGGGAGAGATTGCTTATGAGTTGCAGAGATCCGTGAAACGGGATCAAGACCGGAGGTGGAAAGAGCGGACTGAGTATAACAAGCAGCAGAAAACCGCCGCCCATGCCCGTCAGTCCAGAAACAATGGAACAGAGATAGGCCAGGATGATGATGATAAAAGAGTGATCCATATTCTCAGGTTACTGCAGATCCCGGACACAGAGAACGTGGTGTTGATTCTTCTTGTAGTCTACATTTCCCAACGGCAGGTGTAAGCTAACCATCCAGGCTCCTTGCTGGTCTTTGACGTAAGTTGTGTTGGTCCAATAGTCGGTGAACTTTAAGTCCGGGATAAAGTGTGTAATATTGAGAAGTGATCTGAGTTCTTCCTTGTTCGGCAGGCGCCAGTTTTCCCACTCCTGAAGCCTACTTTTGCGACATAATTTAAACGCCGCTGCCCAGTTGTTTTTTCCGAGATCCCGCCTCTGCCAAATCAAGCGGGTGACCTGATCCAGAATCAGCGTGTCTGACAACTGCAGGGTTTCTGCTCTTTTGGTGAGACGAAGCAATTTGACTTTTGCCAGTCCCCGAAAGCGGCTATCGGGATTTTGTTCCAGGTATTTTCGAATTGAATGGGTATCATTTGTTGCTTTTACGAGTTGCCAGACAATGCCTTCTGCCTTGTAAGCCAGTTTAGTTCCTGGAAAGCTTGTGACATAATCACTCAGAACGGTCGTATCGTGTGAATTTTTAACAAGATGCCAGAGCATTTCCATGGCTTCATTGCGGAATCGGTTATCGGGGTTGCTTTTTATGTAGGTCTTTAGTTGTTCAATCGTATTTGTTTTTTTGACAGTCAACCATCTGTTTTTTTCTTCAATGTGAGAAATCCAAGATTGTGCTTCTTTTCGATATCTGCCGTTGGGATATTTTTTGAGATACTCTTCGACAATCGGGATATTATCCTGGGCTTTCACCAGTTTCCAAATGGTATCCTCTGCTTCGTTAAGGTACGGGCTTTGGGGATGTTTGCTAACATAATCCTCAATCTGCCTGATATTCTGGTTCGACTTAACGATGGCCCATTTTTTAGCTCTGACTTTTTTGACATACTTTCCTTCAGGATAGGTTTCCAGGTAGACATCCAGTTCCTGCAGATCAAGGCTCTCTTTTATCAATTCCCACAGTTGAGTTTCCTCATTTCCATGTGCCGATGCCATAACAGCGGCATTTAACATCAATGAGACCAGGAAAACAGTCAATGTCAGGAGCGTCTTTTTCATGGTTTTTTACCAGAAGTTTTAGGGATTTTTCATCTCAACGTACATAACGAATGATCAGATGATGCTTGCGATCTCTATTTCTTTTGTAAACTATATCAAGATCAGATATTTGACAAGCAGGAAAATACAAGAGAACGATGGAGGGTAGCGGTTGGGGCGGAGTATGTGGATGATTGATATGTCAGGATAGAACGGAGTTCCGGATTCTGATGAAGATATTCTCGGCCATTTCCCGGCCCACTGCAATTCTGGAATCGTCAATTTTGATCAGTAGAGGGCCCTGTTTTCTTTTTTGGAGCAATTGGATTTTTTTCCCAATCCGTAGTCCCAGTCCAGCCATCCGTCCTTGGCCCATACGACTTGGGTCTGATAAAAACCGTCTTTTCCAGTCCTTATTTCCGGAACTTTGCCCATTTCTACCGCCGTTGATTTCGATAATCTCTCCAAAATCACCTTCGTTGAGTTGATTGAGTGGTACCATTTATGTTTGTTAATCTAAAAAGTGATTGCGTTTGCAGTATTGCCGGTTTGGGCTGATTGTTCCGTCCGGTGAGGTCTGTGACGGGTGTTATTTTACAAAGACCCACTAAGATTGCATGTGCATTAAAATCGGTTTAAGATGTAAGTAAGTTAATTATTAGTATATGCGAAATAATGGTGATGTCAAGAGGAGGTTTAATTGGCACAAGAATACAGTATGATAGGGGTTGAACTGTTTCATCCTCAAACAAATCAGCGTAAACCTCTCTTTTTGCCCAGGATATCAGTTGAAATAATAGAACTTTGATCAAGTCGATAGGACCAAAATTGTGCTTTTCATCTTGAGTTAGGCGGTTTAATATGGTAGTGAAGGTTCAAGATAATCAACACTTAGATTGTTAGCCGGGAAGATTTGGAATCGAAGTCCATAGTATCTCATGGTGTGTATAGGTGGGGCTTGAACTATCCAGTAAGCACGGATCATATGATAATGGATACCCTCAGAGAGCTTAGCGTAACCATCTGGCAGCTATTATTTGCCAAAAAAGCGAAGACTGCCGTTCGCATTGAGAAAACGCGTAAGAAGAGCTTTGAACCTGAAGAAGCTGTTGTACCAGCGCAACAGGTTACTTATCTCAACAGGGGAGACTTTGATAGCCAGAAACTCGACAAACATGTTGAGTTGATTATGGTGAAATATGAAAAGCTGCGCAACATGACACCCTCAACACCTGAATTTCTGGGTGAAGTTATTGATTACCCTGAGGTGAAGCGGCGGTTTTATCAATTACCGCGACCACTGCCAGATTTTGAAAAACTGTACGACGAAATCGATAGCTTTTCAAAAGGAGAAAGCGCTTATAGTCCCCGTAACAAGATCAAAAAACATTTAAAATATCATCCTTATCATCCAGAGCTTAGGGCTATCAATGGGATACAGATATTCAGTGATACCATGCAAAGCGGATTGGCTGAAAAGAAGCTTGACGTCATTCACCAGAGTCTTGTTGAGATCGGGCAGGCCATGTATAACGGTGCCATCAGTGTATATAATGTTAACTGGTTTATAAAAATTTATGTAAAATATCTGGAAGACTTACAAAGGAAAATACTGGAGGAATACAATCAGGTCAGCAGCAATTATCACTGGCAGGTCCAGAAAATCTCTGAAGAAATGCACCTTCTGGCAATTCAGATTACTTCGATGTTGACGGTGAAAGAGCAGTTGGCTGGCATGGCGACTTTAACAGGCAAACTCAAAAATTCCACTTACAATTATGACAGTATCACCAAGTCAGAAATCAGAGGGGCCTGCCAAGCGCTGGAAGGTGATGAAAGCAGGCATGAGAGTGTTGGAAAATCGCCTAAATATGTTGTCTGGGCGGTCATCACCATTGCGACACTTTTCGCCAGGGCCCCCATGTTATCAAAACTAGTGGGCAAGCTGCTGAACTTCATTCCAGATACATCACGGATGCTGATTTTACAGAAGAACATGGTGGGGACAGTTCTGGCTGTGGTCGATTATCATTTTGCCCTCTCCCAGGGTGATCTGAGCAAGAAAATTGAAGCGGCCCATCGGATATACATGCGTTGCCAACATGTGATTTCTCAACATCTCGGGCATGTCAGCCCTAAACGGACCTATGAGGTGGATCCCTTTTTGAAGGCGGCCTGGATAACCAAAGAATCCAGTAGTTTGTTTGAACGGGATGAATACCGAAAAATGCTGGAGCAGTCGCTGGAATATATGGATTCAGTAATGGAGAGTCCGGATACAGTCAAAGGCTCCTATGATATTGCCCGGAAACTCCATGAGGATCTGCAGGGCATTATGATTGAGTTTGGCTGGTCAATATACTGATCTTTATTTGAACTATCTCCCATTTAATTACTTTTTCAATCTTTAACGCTAATTCTGCTATGGCCATTTTTGATCGATTTACAAAAGGTAAGAATTCGGTATCGTCCTATTTTTCACAGAATAAAGAGACTTCCGGGGATGGTAAAAAGGGGGATTCTTTGCCTTCCCATCTGTTGAGAAGTGGGAAAAAGGTTGATAATGGTCTTTTTGTGGAGCTTTTAAGAGTACTGAAATCTCATGATCTGAAAGGAAGTATCGGTGTTTTTTCAAATACGAAGGATAATTTTAAAAAAGATGCAGCCCTGATGATCAACAAGGGAGTCGTATCCAAAAAAATTGTCGCTTATCTGCAGGATATGCGAATACAACATATTGAGAAAGCACTGACATATGTTACAACCGCAGATCCGGACGCTGATGGATTTTTTACGCCAGACGATCGTCTGGCCGGCAATCTTAATTTACCAGCAGACGTGGTGGTTTTCCCCGTCTTCAGCGGGACAAGAGCGAACCTGGGGTTGATCCTGGTGGCGTCAAAAACGATTGGAAATAGATCCCAGCTGGCAGCAAAAATTCGAAAAACGATTAAGTAGAGCCGGTGAGCCAATCTTTCAGATTTTCGATGCCCTGCGCTTCCGGCGCGGGAATCTGATGATCACAGACCTTAAGCAGGTTTGACGTTCCGGGGCCTGCAACCACACCTAGCCCAAAATCCCGAATCATCTCCAAATCATTGTCCTGATCGCCTACTGTGATCACTTCAGCCGGCGGAATTCCCAGTTGCCCGACAAGCTTCTTCAAGGTTTGTCCTTTGGACACATTTTTATTGGTCATTTCCATATAGCGGACATGGGAGCGAAAAAGCCTGACCTGGGACTTTCTATCCAGAATTTCGTTAAGTTTCTTTGAAAAAGAATCCATTTTCCCCGCTTCGTCATAGAAGACGATTTTGATTGGGTCTTCATCCAGTTCTTCTTTCAGTTTTGGTCTGATATCTCCGACTTCAAAGTGTGTTCCCTCATCTGGCCAGGGGGTGTCGTCAGATTTGTAAATACTGCCATCAGGCATGTGCAGTTTGACAGAGATATTGAACTCAGGCAGTAACATCAGGACGATAAGTGCAGCCTCCAGTGGGATACCGGTGATTAACTCTCGTTCTCCCGTATCCGGATTGTCAAAGACAGATCCATTGCTGAAAATCATGGGTTCGACGATATCCAATTGATCCAGAAACGGTTTGGCGCTCTTATAGCTTCTACCAGTAGCAATGGATACTCGCAGTCCAGATTGCCGAAGTTCGGCAATTGCATCAATTGTGGAGGGGAGTAGCTCAAAATCCTGAGTCAGTAGTGTGCCATCAAGGTCAAACACAATCAGTTGATATTTTTTCATGATATCCGTGGGTATTTTATATATTGCTCTGTTCTGGAGTAAATGTTTATGAATATGTATGAACCGGTCAGGTTCAATCTTAATTTGATTTGTAAATCTGCGGATTGAGTGTTGGATCGTTATACATTTTGAACTGATGGTAGAGCTTGTAGTGGCGTTTTCCGGAACGAATATCATCAATTAGTTGCATCAGACATCCCAGGAGGTCTTCTCTCTGGTTCTGCAATATTTTTACTTTTTCATTGGCTTGTTTCAAATGGCTTTCATTCACATCGGCTCGCTGTGCTTGTTCATCCATATGGTAGATTTTCAGTGCCATGATGGAGCAACGATCAATCATACCTCCCGGTGTTTCGGAGTTCATTGGGCAGTTGGGATGCATTTCAACCCCTTCTGCACTCAGCCCCGCCAGGATGGATTCGTCAATCTGCTCAATCAAATCATTTCTTTTCTGATTTAACTGGTCGATAGAGCGTTTGACTCTGGCAATTTCATCGTTGGAAACGTCAGGATCACGGGCTATATCCTCTTCGTGCCAGAGAAGATAGTTTTGCAGGTGTTGTTCTTCGATCTCCTTGAGCAACCCCTGGCTGTTTATTTGAGGTTGCTGGCGATGCCATTCCGAGATTCGAGATTGCTGAAGTCTATTTATTTGTTTCAGGGATTCCATCGGTTTTATTCTGATTGCTTGATGATCGAGTACTGAGACGACCGTTTTTAACTGCTGCTACGACGATTTTGTTCCTGTCAATATAACCATTACGTTTAACATAAGCAATCACAGATACTGACGAAAGACAACTTGACGCAACCATGTGCCTGTCATTAATCAGGAAAATTGGATAATATGAAAGAAAAAAGTTGAAATTCACAGATCTGGCATCTTATTTGGATATTATCATTTCTTATAATAAGCACTTCCATTTTTTCCGTTTTTGAAAAAGACCATGGAGGATGATGAAATATCGCTTTGCTCTCCAAACATCGTGATTCCGTTTACGGCGCTGTTTGCAAGTTCAAATAACAAATTAAATGATTCTACAAATTTACCGGAGATCGATATGATTACCAGGAAATTATTTCCGTTTATTATTTCTGTATTTATGGTTCTTTCCTTTAGCAGTTCTGCTCAAGCTGAATTTTTTTCGGTCAGTGCCGGTATTCCTGTGTCCCACTCGTTCTCAAATGGTGATTTAGACACGGACAGTGTCAGTGGATATCTGGTGCATTTCAAATTGCCGATCATGATCGGGTTGGGAATGGAATCCTATGAGACGAAGATTACCTTCACTGATCCAGCCGTCAGCGTCTCAGACATGAAATTGACTACCAATATGTATGATATTTTCTGGCTGACACCAATTCCCATAATCAATTTTACCATTGGCGCCGGTGCCGGAACAGCAGAATTGTCCTGCAGTTTTGCGAGTGGTACCGAATGTAGTGATTTATATGATAGCGGAGTTATGACTCAATTATGGGCACAGTTGGGCTTTAATCCCCTTCCTTTCATCGATATTCATATGAGTTATCATAAAGTGTCAGGAAATGTGAAAGGTAAATCAGGTGAATCGGATTACGGTGTCGGTGGAGTCGTTTATGCGGTTGGCGCCAGCATCATTTTCTAAGGGTCGGCTAATTTACTAATTCACTAAGTGAAGTTGTTTATTAACGATCCCTAAAGTTGACCTAAATGAGGCATAATCGACATTTTAGTAGATTGTGCCTTTTCCTCTAATAGCCCCCCACACAAATAACGCACCCCTCTCCTCTGTTTTCTGTTAATATCTGCAACTTCAGCAATCAGATACGTTTATGGTTGGCGAAGTATTCAAAGCAGGCTATTTTCGAAAGGATCAGTTTGACTTTCGGGCTGAAAAATTTTTCAAATGGTCAGAAATGGAAAAGGTGAAACCGGGACTTTTTGAACAGCTAAAAGAGAAGCGGCCGTTATCCAAGCATCTTAAAACAACCTCGACACCCTATTTTCAATTGGTTTTCAATGAAGGTTCGGCTCGGTTGCAGGTTGTTGATGAAAAGGGCAATCCACTCGCTGCGGATTACACAAATTATAATGGTTCTATCAGACGGGTCTTGAAACTGATCGAAAAAATATCTGGTAAAAACGAATTTGAAATCAGCTGGGAGAAATCTTCTGCACAAATCGATCTTTCTGAAAATGACTTTTTACTCTGGCATTTAAAAAACAGCTCCACTTTTGTGGATGAGCATTTTAAGTCGATCCATTTCAGTGATGAACCGGCTAGTCTGGAACTGACGATCAGTGGAGATCATCGGCTTGAATGCACTTTTTTCATGCAAGCAGGGGAAAAACGGACAGATAAATTCAGAATTGTCAGTGAACATCTTTTGTTTGTAGCGGGAGAAATCTTCCAAATCCCGCCTCTGGGTGAAAACTTCATGTTGATTCCTGATTTTGAAACGATGATAACTCCCTCTGAGCTTGGGAAGTATCTATCTTTGCTGTTCTCATATTGTGATAACATCCACGTTAATTACAATAACTATCGTCTCAGCGAGGGGCCTCAGCTGAAAACAAAACCTGCCCTCGTTTTTGAAAAGGTGTGTGCTGACAATTCTCTATATCTGAGAATTATTGATGCCCTGCCTGGATTCGAGCCTGACTTCGTTGAGTTGTATGATCTCAGCAGGGTAGTGACCATCAATGAAATAGATGAGTCCATTGTTGTCAGTGATTTGCTTCAGGCCGGACACTATCAGATCTATAAATCGGTAAAACAGCATCTGCACAGGCTGCGGAAAAGACTGGATTCAAATGAGCCCGGTTACTATGAAGAGGATAATTTGTTTATCATAGATGCAGAACTGGCAGAGTTACTGGTTTATGAAAAACTTCCCGGGTTGGCTGCGGACTGCATGGTTTTCGGAGCAGAGGATCTGAAAAGTTATCGGGTGCGAACGGTGAAACCGGAGTTAAACCTCTCCCTGAATCACAGCATCAATTTTATGGAAGGCGAGGTGGAACTCCGCTTTGGCGATGAGGTCTTTTCACTTTTCGAAGCGCTTTACCATTACCGAAAAAACGCCTATATCCAGTTGAGCAATGGCGACCGTATCTTGATGAACCAGGATTACGTGCAACGCCTGGAACGGATTTTCCAACGGAAGAAGAATCAAGAAAGCATCTCTTTTTTCGACCTGCCGCTGGTGGAGGAATTGATAGGGGAAAAGCTTTCAGGGGAAACATTTACCAAGTCCAGGGAAGTGTTCGAAGGTTTTAATGAGATTCATCAGCATCCGGTTGAGCTCCCCAGGCTGACGGTTCAGGCACGTCCCTATCAGGAAGAGGGGTATCGCTGGTTGGATTATCTGCATAAACATCGGCTTGGGGGTTGTCTCGCCGATGATATGGGATTGGGCAAAACGCTGCAAGCCATCGCGCTCTTAACCAGTATTTATCCAGCGGAGGCAAGGCCCAGTCTGGTGGTTATCCCGAAAAGCCTGATTCATAACTGGCAGAACGAGATTAATAAATTCAGCCCGGATCTTGATGTTTATATATATTACGGAACCCAGCGAAACATCGAAACGGCCCGCAGCAGCCAGATTGTCATCACCACTTATGGCCTGGTCCGTAGTGATATTGAGGTTCTGCGTCAGGAGATGTTTTATTATATTATTCTGGATGAGTCCCAACAGATCAAAAATATCAATTCTCAGATTTCCAGGGCAGTAATGACCTTGCAGTCTGTCAATCGCTTGGCGTTGAGTGGAACACCCATCGAAAACAATCTGGGTGAACTCTATGCCCTGTTCCGATTCCTTAATCCGGCGATGTTTGGCAACCTGGAACGTTTTCATCGGTTTTATCTGGTTCCTATACAACAGCTGGGGGATAAAGAGGCCGCTCACGAGTTAAAAAGAAAGATTTATCCTTTCATATTGCGGCGTTTGAAAAAAGATGTGTTACAGGATCTGCCAGAAAAGATTGAACAGATACTATACGTCGAGATGGCCCCTGAACAGAAACGATTTTATGAACAACGACGGCAATATTTAAATCAATCAATCAGGGAGCAGGTGGCCAATGAGGGGATCGAAAAGTCACAGTTTTTCGTTTTACAGGCAATCACAGACCTGAGGCAGATTGCCTCAATTCCTGAGGCGAAGAGTGAAGGGCTGATCGTTTCATCCAAAAGAGAATTGTTGATGGAACAGATGATTGACTCCGTAGCCAACGGACATAAAATACTGCTCTTTGCCAACTTTCTCGCCATTCTGGATTTTCTGGCGGATGATTTACAAAAAGAGAATATCGGATTTGAGATTATGACCGGTGCGACGCGGGATCGGGAACGTCGAGTTAAACATTTTCAGAGTGATGTGACATGCAAAGTGTTTTTAATGACTTTGAAAACCGGTGGGCTGGGGCTGAATCTGACTGCTGCGGATACAGTGTTTATCTATGATCCCTGGTGGAATATTGCAGCCGAAAACCAGGCTATTGATCGTAGTCATCGGATTGGACAGGACAGGACCGT
>PJEL010004660.1_pt1 | contig 11228 bp, 10 predicted proteins | sample 1853271 | NCBI WGS metagenome assembly PJEL01 (sample SAMN08108733, study PRJNA415343) | Invertebrate metagenome, whole genome shotgun sequencing project. | host: Globobulimina | place: Sweden: Gullmar Fjord | collected 2015-08 | reverse complement strand
GGTTGGTCTGGGTCGCTAATAATGACAGCATTGCCGGGCAGATTCCCGTCGTAGGCACCAGTTTGATCACGAACCTCAACAGTATAAAAGTTACTGCTTCCCGGAATCGCGATCTGGGCCATCCGATAATTCGAAGTTGAGCCTAGGGCAAGATCGTCGATTGTAATCGTCGCTACACCAGAACTCTCGACGAGCAAACGCTGGGAAGGCGGTATCCAACCCAACATATCCTTGTGATACGAAATCGTATGTTTGCCCTTCGTACCGTATATCGGATCGGAAGTCGAAAAGCTCCACGTGTCGCTCATAACGTCCCAGGGATTATCATATGGGCTTGTATCGTTATCGGCGTTATTCGAATGAGGAAGACCGAATCCGTGTCCCATCTCATGCGCCATAACCGAGACATTGTCATACCCCCATGGCGGCTCCCAGGTCGTCCGCCACACCTTTCCGACTCCGTCAAGATTGGCAAAATGACCACCTCCCCACGCGCAACCGTCGAGTTCACCGTTGAACATGAGATTGATGCCAGCGAACCCGCCACTCCCGCCATTGCTAAAATCGACAAAATCGTCAGCAACGGCAGTGCAATCATCAAAAAGTGTACTGAGATCTGTTGTTTCGCCGCCGAAACATCCGTCACCGGGTACCGCGGTGTATTTCGATTGAGGGTGTCCAAGACTGATCCAGTCAACCGCCACACTGCCCACGATATCGATCGTAGAATAAGACACTTCACGCCAGTAGTGATCAAGACGACCAGGACTATTCGCAAACATCTCCTGGAAATACGAGAGTGGTTTGGGCTCGCTCGAAATATTTGAAAACTTGCACAGCACAGATACCCACGGCTGGTGGCCGCTGACGGCGCGTACTGCTCGCTCATCCTCCAATACCGTGATCGCCACCGCCGTTCGCAGCGAACCAGGCCCTTTGTCGCCATCCCGATACAACCAGACCTTGACCTTTTTGCCGTTTACCAGTGCCAGGCCTCCCGTCATCTCGAGAAAACCATCGCTGAACCCGATCTGAGTCCTCGAGCCTTCGGCTCCCTCGACATACATCAGAATCGGACCGGCTTGTGGGTTATCTGGCCGGCCATCGCCCCAAATTACACTGAGCCAGCCGGTGACTTCGTCATATTCAGCGGCAAAAGCAGGAGTAGTTATTACTGTTCCAGCAAGCAACACCAAAACCAAAGAAAACAAATGTGCATATCGAGACGTTCGCATATCACCCCTCCTATCACCATCAGTGGCCATTGTACGTCGAACCCAAAAATAAACGAACCGATGTATGATCAATTATTATCAACAGTAACGGGAGGTCTGAATGATTCTCAGCAATACCGAAACGATTCCGGGCAAAACTATTATCGAATTCTATGGCGTTGTCAACGGATCGACTGTACGGGCAAAACACATCGGCCGCGACATCATGGCAGGGCTCAAAAACCTCGTTGGTGGTGAACTCAAGGGCTACACTGAGTTACTCGGCGATGCTCGCAACGAAGCTATCGCCCGCATGACAACGCAAGCCGAAAGCATGGGCGCCAACGCCATCGTCAACGTGAGATTCGCCACATCATCTGTCGCCCAGGGCGCCGCCGAACTTTTCGCCTACGGCACCGCGGTCAAGGTGCAATAATGTCGAACGAGACAGCCATAAATGGAGTGGCCGTTCTCATTCAACTGAGCATTCCGTTCGTCATGCTCGTAATAACCTATTTCATCGGTCATTGGGTTGAAAACAAGCACTACGCTTCGATCCGGCGACGTGAAGAGTCATTTCTTGGTCTGCCAACGCTGACGTTCCGGAATCTCCCTCGCGGCTGGTCGGCCGAGCGGTCTTCTCTCGTGATTGGCTCGGTTGTCATCTCACTTGATTACTTCAAGCGCTTTCTCGCGGGATTGCGGGGCATTGTCGGCGGACGCATCAAATCATACGAGACCCTGCTCGACCGCGCACGACGAGAAGCGATGCTACGCATGAAAGAAGAAGCCGTGCGCAAGGGTTACGACACGATCATTAACGTACGACTCGAGACCGCCCGCTTGGCAAGCGGCAGACGCGATGGCAAAGGCACCGCAGGCATCGAAATTCTCGCCTTTGGTACTGCAATCAAACTTGCCCGCCCTGCCAATTGACAGAGCTTCGGGGGTTCGTGGCGAAAAGCGAACGGGAAGATGTCAACATCTCTAAGATCCACCCGTTGCGCGAGGCAGTTCTCCTCGTTGCTGGGGTCTCGGGTGGAGCGCTACTCTTGTTCTTCGTTTTTGCCCTGATTATCGAGTTCAGTGCTCCCCTTATTCCTCCTGGGCTTGAATATCGTATATTCAGTAGTTGGGGCGCCACCGACGAAGCTACACTCAGTAGCGAACGCCTTAAAATGCATGAACGTGCCAAGGCAGTCCTCGACACCCTGTTACCCCATTGGCACGAAGCACCATTTCCATTCCGCATCGCTGTCGAGCCGTCAAACGAGATCAACGCCTTCGCCCTGCCCGGCGGTACGATCCTCGTAACCACCGCATTGATGGAGCACGTCGCAAACGACGAAGAACTCGCTTTTGCCATCGCCCATGAACTGGGCCATTTCGCCAACCGGGATCATTTGACCGGCCTCGGACGGGTCGTTGGTCTCGCCCTGATCAGCATGACCCTGCGCGCGACCGGTGTCCCGGCTCCGGCGCAGACCTTCGTCGATCACATCGACCATGCTGCATCGAGGTCGATCGATCGTCAACAAGAGATCGCGGCGGATGCTTTTGGTCTAAATCTCCTTACCAAAGCGTATGGCGGACCTGCTGGCGGACCTGCCTTTTTATCCCGCTTCGAAAACGGATCAGATAACGATGTTTGGCTCGGATATCTCGAAACCCACCCAGCCGTCGAAGACCGCATCAGTGCTTTGGAACTCCAATCTGTACGATAGGAGCCCGATGCCACACCAGCGCAATCCAATACGCCACCCGTCATTTCGTCAGAATCGCCCCTATGTCATTTCGACCGAGCGGAGCGAGCGGAAAAATTCCCTGCCAGCTTCGACGCGTATCTGATCGTCGCTGAGTCAATAGGCGCTCAGATTCGTAGGGGGATTTCTCCGCTCGCGGACTCGGTCGAAATGACATGGGTTCGGATATGCCACGATCGAAATAGAGGCCCACTAGTGGTGGGTCAATCAGAGACGTCAGACCAATTGTCCGTCGAGCCTGATTCAAATCCATCGGCAAAGACCGGCAATGCCTGGCAACCGGCAAGTTCGATCTCAAAAAGCGTCGGCCATAACTTTCCAGTCACGAAGAGACGACCACTATCGAAGTCGAAAGCGATGCCGTTGAGCACGTCGACCTCATTGGGCCGGGGATAGAGCAGATCAGAAAGATCGATATACTCGATCACTTCTCCGGTCTCAGCATCAATTCTCGCGATACGGTCACTCTGCCAGATATTCGCAAAAATCTCCCCGTAGACATACTCCAGTTCGTTGATCATCGTGATAGGGCCTTGATCATCGAATACCTGAACTTGCCGAGTTTGCTCGTAAGTCAGCGGATCCCAGAAATGGAGGTAACTTGTTCCGTCGCTGACAATCAGGTTCCGGCCGTCATCAGTCAAACCCCAGCCTTGGATTTCGTAGGTGAAACTCCCAATCTCGGCGAAATTCGTAGGCTCGTATTCGAAACCGACGCCTGTGAGCCAAGTCAGTTGCACAAACCTATCATCAAAAAAGGTCAAACCCTCCCCAAAATAGGTACCAGCGAGATCGTGCTGAAGTACAACAACGCCGCTCTCGAGTACAACCCTTCGCAAAGATGAGCTACCTATCAGACCGGTGCTCTCGTAGAGAAAACCATCCTTGTATAACAAACCCTGGGTGAAAGCATCTGGATCATGGGGATAACTATTAACGACCGTGTAGGAACATACTGGGGTCGTTTGGGCGATGGCCGTCTGGGCAATCCCGAAGACGCAGCAGAAGACCAACAGAAGGATCATTCAAATACACCGCGCAGTTTTTCTCTCAACTGCGAAAAACGATACGGTTTTTGAATGAACCCCGCTATCTTCTGATCCTGGCGAAGACGCAGCAGAACCTCCTCTTCATCTTTGCCGCTAGAAAGCAGGATTGGGACATCGGCGCCGCGACTTTCCAACTCTTGCACCATGTCGATGCCGTCCACTCGAGGCATCGCCACATCAAGGAGCACAAGACGAATATCTTCCTTGCGTGAATCGAAGATCCTGAGTGCCTCATCCCCGTCAGCCGCCGTAATAACGTCGAATCCAAGGCGCTCGAGCATGTCCCCCGCAACTTGCGAAACGATCTCTTCATCATCGACGACCAAAGCAACGCCGCTCCCACGCCATTCAAGGCCGCTGTCTGAGAGATTCTCCTTCGAGGGTGCCTGCGCCGACAATACAGGGATGAGAATACGCACGTTCGTTCCTGTGCCAACTTCGCTGGTGACCTGAATACAACCACCGTGCGCGCGAATGATTCCCTGAACGGCTGCCAATCCTAGCCCACGTCCCGATGCTTTGGTCGTGAAAAATGGATCGAAGATCCGAGGCAAGGTCTCAGGATCCATCCCACAACCCGAGTCGTTGACTTCGAGAGCTACACATTGACCACCAAGAACCCCCGCCGACAGTGCGAAACACTCATCTCCAGTCATGTCGGGACACTCAACAACCCTTGTCGTCAGTGAGATCGTACCGACGGCAGCGCCGATAGCCTCCGAAGCATTGGTGATGAGATTCATGACGATTTGACTGATATTGGTAGGGTCCGCTTTGATGACCGGTAGATCCGCGTCGAGCTCGAGATCGAGATCGATCTTTTTTGGAATTGATACCTCGAGCAGTTTTGCCATTTCTCGAACAAGGGATGAAATATGACAAGGTTCTAGCACCGATCTACTGCGGCCTGAAAACGCAAGCAATTGCTGGCACAATTCAGAAGCGCGTGAGGCAGCAACTTCGATCTCTGCAATGCGCGCCATTGCTGACGGTGAAGTATCGAGTTCCATCTGGATAAGATCGATATTTCCAAAAATTGCCATCAAGAGATTATTAAAATCGTGGGTTACGCCACTCGCGAGCAAACCAAGGCTTTCAAGCTTCTGAGCATGATGGAACTGGCGTTCGAGATCGAGGCGTTCAGATTCATTTCGCTTTCGATCAGTAATCTCCCGCGTGATTTCAGCAAAACCCGTAACCTCACCATCGGTGAAGACGGGGTTGAACAGCGTTTCGAAGGCCAACTCCTGCCCGGGCCCAACAGGGAAGGCGTGCTCGGCGACAAAACTCTCTCCAGCTAATACACGCTTGTGAAAACCTGGCCAGATTTGGCCCATATCGGGTGGCAAAAAGGTATGCGGCTGCAGGCCCGGCCTCATCTCGAGGCCGAACAGTTCTTTGATTTTCTTCGCGTACGCCGAATTGTAGAAAACCGGGTAGGCGTTTCTGTCCGACAAGAGGATGCATTCATCCGTATTGTGGACGACTGCGAGCAACTGGGAATGTAGCGTCGCTAATTCTTGCTCAGCGGCAACACGATCGGTGACATCGACAAAACTAACAACGATCGCTTCAAAAGCCGGATCGTCAAGCCGGTTGTGAAAATTCGTCTCAAGCCAGAGCCAACCTCCGTCGTGAGTTACTCCTCTGAACTCGATCTCAGTCGAACGTCCAGGGCTCTCGAGAACTTCGGCCATTGCGGCCGCGACAATTTCGACATCTTCATCATGTACCAGCTCGAGCGGAGACGTTCCGAGGAGGCTCGATGGCTGCAGGTCATTGAAGCGCTCAAACGACGGGCTGAGATATGAAAACTTCAGCTCGCGATCGACGAGGATGAATCCATCGGAGGTATACTCGCTGATCGCCTCTGCCCTTCGACAACGCTCAACCAGGAAAGAATTTTCGTTCTCGAGTTCTGAAACCCGAAAACGAAGCTCTTCGATCTCACGTTCGAGACTTCCTTCATTCATTGCGCCAAAAATCCTCTCTCCTCAGAGTCCGCGCGAAACCTAAAAGTTCGGACGAACCCTCAGGGCAGGCTGACCCCGATGGCCTCAAGCCGCGGAACAACGATTTCGCGCTGTACTTTCATGATCTCCTCAGCGCCTTGCCATCCGCGATCGAGCATGAGCTGAAAATCACCCCGGGAAAACGGCTCACCTTCAGCCGTGCCCTGCACCTCAACAAGCCGTCCATCACCAATGAAAACGATGTTGAGATCAACATCACAATCAAGATCCTCGGCATAGTCGAGATCAACACGAGCCTCCGTACCAACCAAACCAACCGCAACGGCCACCACCTGGTGAATTATCGGCCACTCCTGCAACAGCCCTTGTTCATACATCTTTGCCATCGCAAGGACAAGTGCAACCCAGCCACCTGAAATACTGCTTGTGCGCGTTGAACCGTCAGCCTGAAGAACATCACAATCTACCGTGATCGAGCGTTCGCCCATCAAATCTCGTCGCACAGCGCCACGCAAAGATCGCCCGATCAAACGCTGAATCTCATGCGAGCGCCCGCTCGGGCGGCCTTTCTTGACTTCGCGGTCTGTTCGGCTATCAGTCGCTCTCGGCAACATCGCATACTCAGCCGTCACCCAACCCTCGCCTGTACCACGAAGAAACGGCGCTGTGCGCTCGCTCACCGAAGCATTACACAAAACCATGGTATCCCCAGCACGGTAGAGCACGCTCCCTTCGGGGTAACGCACCCAATCCGGCTCAATTGTCACTTTTCGAACTTCTTGAAGTTGTCGCCCGTCCGGTCGCATAAATTATTCCTTCTTTCAAACCTTCCCAAAATACACAAAGCGATTATACAGATTTGGCGAAGTCAGCCTACACTTCCCACCATCTTTCTACTACGGCCGACGATGTACCATGCCCAGCGATGTTTTCTCGCATCGGGATGCTCGACGGACAATTGAGTACGACTCCGCGTCCCTCAGGTCGAATACCTCGCTGGACAAGGCACCTCGCCGCCCTCGCTACGAATGTTGGCGAGAAGCGCAGACTCGCTTCGCAATTTTGACTTTTAAGTTCATAATTTTGAATTGGGACAGCTTCGCTGGAAGGAAAATGGTGAGAAATAGTGACCGGCCCGTTACCATGGTCGGGTTATGGTTTGTATAACGATTGAAGACATCATCCTTTCTGAGTCGCGACGCGGTATGCACCGGTTGCGCCCACAGCTCGAGGATAATTTTTGCAGCAGCACAGCCGAAGCTTTGCTCGAAGCGCCCCGGGGCGCCATCGGCGTCACGACGGGATTCTGGGTCAACGGTTCGCCTGAAACCGATGGGCCGCCCGGCGCCTATTTCCTGAGCAAAGGTCTTGAGGCGATTGGTTTCGACCCGATCATCATCTGCGATCAGTGGTGCCTGCCCCTTTTCGAAGATTCTGCTCTCCCGTGTTTTGAAGTGAGTGCAAATCACGATTCTTGGCGTTCTGACTGGAACTATTTCTCGCAGGGGTTCTCACCCGTCGCTCTAGTTTCAATCGAACGCTGCGGACGAAACGCCCATGACCAATACAACAACATGTTCGGAACGAACATTGGTGCTCACACAGCTCCGATCGACCGATGGTTCGAAGCTGCAGCGAGCGCTTCGATGCTCACAATCGGTATCGGCGATGGTGGCAATGAAATTGGCATGGGCAACATCGCAACGGCGCTCAAGGACGAGCTCAACATCGAAGCTTGCCAGACGCAGGTCAACCACCTCGTTATTGCTTCGGTTTCAAATTGGGGCGCCTTCGGCCTGCTCGCTGCCTTCGAAGCCGCTGGCGTAGAAAAAGTGCTACCAGCCCCGGACGAATATCTCCACTGGCTTCATTACATTGTTAAACTTGGCGCCGTCGATGGCGTCACGGGCATCAACCGGGCGAGCGCAGATGACTACAGCCTCGAAACCGATCTCGCAGTGCTCAAACAATTGAATTCGATAGTCTCATGATGACGCTACGACCGGAACAAGGCGCGATCTTTTATTTTACGTCGCATCATTTTGATGCCGCAACCGGAGTCGCTCAACTCGGATACGCGATTGAGGACGTTTCGCAAAACCGCGTTGATTTCGTCGAAAAAATATCATTCCCCCCTCCGAAGGAAACACTCGGCGAAGACCGGGCATCTGCGTTTGCTCGAGCCCTGAGACTTCTTCACTTAATTGCAGGGATGAGCTACTACAAAGCCGCCATTCCACCACGCATCGTAGTTGAGGGTGAAGCTCTTGATCAGGACACCGCCGATTTTCTGGACGAGCTCTACCTCAACGGACTCTCCGAGTTTGCCTACCGCAACGGACTCGATCTTAAAGACCGATTGATCTTCCCTGCGGACGATTGTTTTTCAGTTGCTTCAAAGCAAAAGATCGTCCTCAATCTACCCGACCGCCCCCTCGTCGCCCTTGGCGGCGGTAAAGACTCTCTCGTCTGTCTTGAGGCTGTACGACATCGCAACCCAATACCCGCCGTCGTCGGCAAGAAGCCCCTCATCGAAAGGGTGGCACAGAACACCGGGCTTCCCCTGCACCAGATCGGTCGCAAAATCGCCCCCGAGTTGATAGAACTCAACCAATCAGGCGCCTACAACGGCCACGTTGCAATTACTGCGATCGTCTCGCAGATTCTCGTGTGTTCCGCTATCTTAAACGGGTACAACGCCGTCATAATGGCTGCCGAACGTTCGGCCAATGAAGGCAATCTTGTCAAGATTGGATCGCTTGAAGTCAATCATCAGTACAGCAAATCAATAGCCTTCGAGAAGCACTTCGCGCGACTGCTGCGCAGTCATGTTGCTGAAGGGATTGACTATTTCTCGCTGCTCCGGCCGCTGTCTGAACTGGCCATCTGCCGGCTCTTTGCAAAACTCGATCGTTATCACCGGGTTTTTTCAAGCTGCAATTCCAATTTTCGAATTTCCGGTCCCCAACCCGTAAAACCTTGGTTGCCCGCCTGTCCCACAGGTAACTTCGTACACCTCGCGTTGGCGCCTTTTTTTCCCGCTCGAGACCTTATCGACATCTTTGGCGGCGACCTTCTCAACGATCCAGAAAATATCCCCGCCTACGATCAACTTATCGCTGCCTCTAGCCAACCCAAACCATTCGAATGCGTCGGTGAAGTCAACGAGGCACGCGCCGCACTGATCATGTTGAGCCGGAATCCCGAATACGACACCAAAGCCGTTGTACGCCATTTCCAGAAGCACCACCTGCCAAACATCAATGATCCGGAAAACATCATCAGCGAAGCGCTCCTTGCCTCGGACGAACATCTTATTCCGCCATCCTACGAGGGAGAACTTCGTGCGATTCTCGAATCTTGAAAAGAAACGCGTTGCCATGCTCGGCCTGGGGGTCGAAGCACGTGCCTTGATTACGAGTTGGCGCATAAACCTACCTCATCATCCACTCAAAGTATTGACCAATTTGGCCCGATCAACCGAAAACATCACAACCGAAAACATCGCAACTGACACCCTATTCAGTGCACCTATACAGCTTGAGTTCGGCACAGTATCGGCCGATCGTTTGCGCGACTTTGACGTCGTCATCAAGAGCCCAGGGTTCAGTCCTTACCGTGAACCTGTCGCTGACGCGATAAAGAATGGAGTACGCTTCACCTCAGCTTCGGCAATCTGGTTTGCCGAAAATCCCGATGCGACAACAGTTTGTATCACCGGCACGAAGGGTAAGAGCACGACTGCGGCCCTACTCAACCACATTCTCATCAGCGCTGGTCTTAGGCCTCGCTTGGCCGGCAATATCGGCCGCCATATGCTCGAGTTCGGCGGAACCCTTTCAAAGGACCTTTGGATCATCGAACTGTCAAGCTATCAGGCGCGAGATTTTGCAGGACAACCTTCAATCGGCGTCGTGCTCAATCTTTATCCCGAGCATCTTGACTGGCACCTCGGTGAAGAGAACTATTACAACGACAAGCTTGAGGTCCTACGGCGTATCGCTTCGGGAACCGGCCTCGTCAACGGCGCCGATCAGCGCCTACTCGCCTTGAGCCCACCACTTGAGCACTACAAATACTTCAATGACAAAACATCAATTCATTGTGAAGGAAATACCGTCTTCGACGGCGACACAATTCTCTTCGAGTTGACCGACGCCAAACTGAAGGGACTCCACAACCGGTCAAATATCTGCGCTGCAATCAGCGCTGCGCAACTCCTTGGACTTGAGCCGGCAGATTGCCGCGATGCAGTTCTCTCATTCTGTGGCCTCCCCCACCGCCTGTTCAACCTTGGAGAAAGATCCGGCCTCACTTTCATCGACGACAGCCTCTCGACAACGCCCCATGCGACCATAGCAGCGATGCAAGTCTTTTCATCAAAATCCCTGACCGTTCTCGTAGGTGGACACGACCGCGGCATCAGATGGAACGAGTTCGCCGATTTTATCGAGCAACACCCTATTCACGCCATCATCACGATGCCAGAAAACGGCCCCCTCATAGCCAAGCTCCTACGCGACCGCCTAAAAACCAACATTCATCTCGAAGAAACCGGCAATCTTGATGCAGCAGTCTCGTTAGCTCGCAAGATTACACCACAAGGCGGCGTTATCCTCTTATCACCAGGCGCCCCAAGTTTCGGCGCGTTCGCAAACTACAAAGAGCGCGGCGAAACCTTCGCCAGACTCGCAGGGTTTGAAGTTTAGGGCTGCTCTAGAATTTCGGATTTGCATCGTTTGAATCCCAGAATCCCGAGGGGATGCATGGGTTGGCGTACGCTGTCCCAGGGTGACGCTTCGCTTACCCTGGGCTTCAATATAAAACCCCCTTGGGGTTTCCCTATCGCTTCGATTGACTATGTCACCAACGTCCTTCTGAGCCAATAGTCTTCGATTTCGCATTGGGGAGTCGCCTTCGGCTCTGTGCGGACCTGGAGAGACTGACTAAAAACTCGCGATTCGTGTGGTTTTAGCAGCCTGGTCGCGGGCGCTAAAGCACCCGCCTACACGTCTTAAGTTATTGATAATTCACGAAACAAATGTAGGCGCGTCCTCCAGGGCGCGCGACCAAGCCGACGGGATTCCCGACCCTCAAGGAGTTTTTAGTCAGTCTCTGGAGATCCGCGGTCCAAGAGAGGGCACCCCAATCACAAAAGCGCTCTCGTCTTCATCGCGCTCGAGGTATGAACGCGAGATTCGAGTCCGCGAGCAATCGAGCCAAGTTCCG
>PJEL010004659.1_pt1 | contig 11229 bp, 5 predicted proteins | sample 1853271 | NCBI WGS metagenome assembly PJEL01 (sample SAMN08108733, study PRJNA415343) | Invertebrate metagenome, whole genome shotgun sequencing project. | host: Globobulimina | place: Sweden: Gullmar Fjord | collected 2015-08 | reverse complement strand
TGGTCAACATCATTATCCACATCACCGTCGCATTTGTCTTCTATCTCCTGGCCCGCACCACCCTGGCCCTGCCGGTCAATGCCAGGAGGTTTCCAAGAACAGGAGAGGTGGCTTTGATGGCTGCCCTTCTCTGGGCTGTCCATCCCCTGCAGACCAACGGGGTGACCTATATCGTGCAGCGCATGACCTCCATGGCCACCCTGTTTTTCCTGCTCTCCCTGCTCTGTTATGTCAAGGGACGCATCCATGACCGTTTTGACCTAAAAAAAACAGTCTTCTTTGGGGCATCTGCTCTCTTTGGCATCATGGCTATGCTCAGCAAGGAGATCAGCGGCATGCTGCCTTTAGTCATCCTGGGCTACGAGCTCTTTTTTCTCCGCCAACCCCAAACTGCCCTTCTGGATCGTAAGAAGATTTTATTATTTTGCGGAGGTGTGCTGATCGTCTTTCTGGTCATCTGCTTTCTTTTCCTGGGAAGCAACCCTCTATCAAGCATCCTGAATGGCTTTAATCATCGAGAATTCACCCTCCAGCAGCGTCTTTTGACCGAGCCCCGGATTATCTTCCATTATCTGACCCTGTTGGTCCTGCCGCTGCCCTCCAGGCTGAACCTGGTATATGACTACCAACTCTCCACCGGGCTTATGGCACCACCGCAAACCCTCTTGGCCGTAACCGGCCTTATCGCCCTGGCCTCGCTGGCTTTCTTCCTCTATAAACGTGATAGGCTGGCCGGCTTTGCCATCTTCTGGTTTCTGGCCAACCTCTTTATCGAATCCTCTTTTATTGCCCTGGAGCTAATCTTTGAGCACCGTATGTACATGCCGTCCATGTTCCTTATCCTGGCCATCGTCGCCTGGGGCTATCGCATAGTACCAAGGCAGGTGAATGCTGCCCGCTTTGCACTCTGTGCACTTTTACTCCTGCTCGCCTTCTTTACCTGGCAGCGCAACTCCGTGTGGCGGAACGAGATCACCCTGTGGACCGATGTGGTGGAGAAATCCCCCGGCTCCCTCAGGGGGCATGCCAACCTTGGTGTTGCCTATAACGAGGCGAAAAAATACGACCTGGCGCAGCAGTTTCTCGTCAGGGCTGTGGCCATCGGTCAGGATGACAGGAGTGGGAATTTCTCGCCGGCCAAGCGCCAGAAATATCTGGCAAAAGCGCACGACAGCCTAGGCATGATCTACCGGGAAATGAAAAAGTACCCCCAGGCAATTTATGAAGCGAACCTCGCCCTGCAGCTTGATCCGTCGCGGCCCGATCCTCTGGTCACCCTGGGAATTGTCTATGCCAGACTGGATCAGCACCAAAGAGCATATGAATATTTCAAAGCGGCCCAAGCCAAGGGACTGGCATCTATTGATCTGTATAACAACTGGGCGGTGAGCAGTTTTAACCTGGGAATGGTGGACCAGGCCATAACCTTACTGAGATATGCACTGCAACTTGATCCTGAACATCCGGAAAGTCACTACAACCTTGGTATTGCCTACAGCAGCAAGGGAATGCTTCAAGAAGCGCAACGCGAAATGAATGCAGCCATGCAGTTGCGCAATAAGGCCTTACAGGGAAAACAGTCTCGATTCTAGGGATCGCCGCAGTCGCTTGGGCTCCCTCGCGATGACGAAAAAAAAGCTCGCGAAGACAGGGAAAGAGGCGGACATTGCCCCCCTTCGTCATTGCGAGGAGGCCGCAGGGCCGACGAAGCAGATAGCGAAGACTTCGATCTCATAGCCGGCATCGGGTCGAGGGCAAAAGATAAAAGAAAGGGGTCAAGGAGTCGAGGGGCTAGCCTGGGCAGAAAATTACTTTTTAGCGACGTTCTTACTCAACAGCTCAACAAAGTCAACCATCACCTCGCCTGCCTCATCCATCAGCGGGTCATCACCATTCTCTGCATTACCATGCGGGACAGCGGAATCTTCTTTGTTTAAATCCGCTATCTTTTCCAGGGGAGGCAGGCCTTTGCTTGCACGGAGGGTGTTTTCCAGGTCCAGCCGCCACTGTTCCGCTGCATCGCGTTCTTTCTTTCTGATTTGCTCGGACAGGGATACGGTCTTCCTTTTACTCAACTCCTCGTTTCTTTGCCGCCTGTCCAGCAGGTACTGGTAATCCATACTCATCCGATTCCGTGCCGTGTGGGAGTCTTGCAGCCACGGCATGAGATTTGCCAGTTGATAATAGGTCTGATAGGGGATCGAGTTAATCTTGTCCCACGGCAGGGCGCCGGACAATGAACTTTCCCCTAACTGATCGGACAGGTACAGACTGGGATAAGGCAGGTCCGGGATAATACCTCTATTCTGGGTGCTCTGGCCGGAAATACGGTAATATTTTGCGGTTGTAGACTTTAGCTGACCCTGGCTGAGCGGCAGGAGAGACTGCACGGTTCCCTTGCCAAAGGTTTGTTCCCCCAGGATCAGCCCGCGCCTGTAATCCTGGATCGCCCCTGCAAAAATTTCCGAGGCCGAGGCGCTCATCCGGTTAACCAGTACCACCAGGGGACCGTCATACACCAGTTCAGGGTTATGGTCCCGGATGATTTCAATACGGCCGCTTGCACTCCTGACCTGGACAGTGGGACCCAGGCCGATAAAAAGACCGGTCAGGCTGTTGGCCTCCTGCAGAGAGCCACCGCCGTTGTCCCGTAAATCTATGATAATTCCATCGACCTTTTCTGCTTTTAATTCATTGAGCAGCCGATGCACGTCCCTGGTGGTGCTTTTGTAATCCGGGTTGCCGGCATGCATGCCTTTAAAGTCCGCATAAAAGGTGGGGATATCGAGAACGCCGAATTTATACTTCTGGGTGTCCCGTTCTACTTCAATGATCTTTTTCTGGGCCGCCTGCTCCTCAAGCTTGACCTTGTCCCGCACGATGCTGATGACCTTGGTCTGGTGGTCATCTTCGGCATCCACCGGAATAATCTGCAGACGAACCAGGGTACCCTTGGGGCCGCGGATCTTATCCACCACTTCATCGAGGCGCCAGCCGACCACATCGATTATCGTGCCGTCGGCGCCCTGTCCGACACCCACAATACGGTCTGCCGCCTTCAACAATTTCGATCTCTCAGCCGGGCCGGCGGGGATCAAACGCAGGACCTTGGTATATTCGTCCTCTGCCTGCAGGACCGCGCCGATACCCTCCAGGGACAGACTCATATTAATATTAAAGTTTTCGCTGCGGCGCGGCGAAAAATATTGGGTATGCGGGCCAAACGACAGGGCCAGGGCATTCATATAGAACTGAAAGGCATCGTCGCTGCTGTTCTGCGCAACCCTTTTCAGCTGATTCCGGTAACGCCGCAGGAGTATCTCCTGGATCTCATCCAGCGACTTGTCAGCCAGCTTCAGGCTCAATACATTGCTCTTCAGATGCATGCGCCAAAGTTCCTTCATTTCAATATCAGTCTTCGGCCAGAGGACATCTTTGCGATCAACACGCAGTTCTTCCAGTATACTGAAATTCATATCCTGCAAACCCTGTTCAAGGCGGTTTATCACATAGGTGAGCCTTTCAATGACCCGCTGCTGGTAGCGGTTGAAGATTTTAAAACCTGGTACCAGATCATTCTTCTTCAAAGCATCGTCCAGCTTGAAACGAAATTCAATTTCAAATTCCTTTATATCACTGCCATGGAAATAAATGTGGCTGGGGTCAAGTTCATCCAGAAAGCGGTACAAAACCTTGGAAGACAACCTGTCATCAATATTTATTTTAAGATAGTGGCGGTGCTTGAGATGGTTTAATATGTCGCCGCTGGTTTTTGTTTGTACAGGGCTTGGGCTTAAAAGAGAGACCTCTTTTTCAATGGCGGAAACAGCAGCAGGTTCCTTGGCAAGTACACCTGTAGCACTGTAGGTAAAACAGCAGATTGCCACTGCTAACCATGAGATTTTTCTAAACAGTTTCATAAAATTATTGTCCTGGATGACAGCTTGAACCCTTTGATGATTATAGCTGAATTGAAAATCGCTCAACTTAGGTTATATATTTAATGCGTCTGTATGCCCGTGGCAACTTATCTGGGCCAATCCAACCTCTACTTTATTCCTGAATCCATGAATGGTTACCTGAGATCATGGGGAGCGTATTTATTTACCCTATATAAACAAAAGAGTCAAAAGTCCATGCACTCCGGTGATTTTTCCTGCTTGCACCAAATGCTTTGCATGGCGTATAAGTTAGTAAGTGTCTGTTCAGAAATGAGGATTTTTGTTTGAGATCAGGTAAGCGAGCCTGCGAGACTCCGAAAAGGCCATTTATGGACGGGCACTAGTAAAAGTTATTCACCAGGAACCAAATCAGCCCAAAGGCAAATGTCCCGAGCAAGCCGCAAGCCAAATTCTCCAACCCACTTCGACCTGATCAGAAGCCCTCTTGCCGGCTTTAATCTCATCGATGCCAGTGCCGGCACCGGCAAGACATATACCATCTGCGGACTGGTGCTCCGTCTTCTTCTGGAAAAAGGGTTCACCATCGATCAGGTCCTGGTTGTAACCTACACTGAGGCTGCAACAGAGGATTTACGGGACAGGATCAGGCAGCAGCTGCGCCAGGCACTGGAAGCTTTTCAGAATGGCAGAAGTGACGACGATTTTCTGCAGCAATACCTGGTTCGGTTTGACGACTTTGGCCTGCCCCGCCAACTCCTGACTAATGCCCTGCGCAGCTTTGACGAGGCGGCCATATTCACCATCCACAGTTTCTGTCAGCGGATTCTGCGGGAATACAGCTTTGAAAGCGGCACGCTCTTTGACACTGAACTGATCACCGATGACAATTATATCATCGAAGAAATTGTCGAAGACTTCTGGCGCCGGAATTTTTACCGGGGCTCAAGTCTTTTTATCGATTATGTGAGCAAAAAATTAAGCCCGCAAAAGCTGTTCGGATTTCTGGCCCATTTCATACCCCATCCACAGTTAACCCTTATTCCCGAAGTTGATCCGCAGGAAGATCCAGCCAACCTGCCGGCCATGGAAGAAAACTTTACGCAGACCTGCCTTGAAGTCTGCTCCACCTGGCCCCTTGTCCGTGACCAGGTGGTAAATATCTTGCAGCATTCAAAAGCACTGAACAGAAAAAGCTACGGGCTCAGGAAAATACCGGACTGGCTGACGGCCATGGACCTGATGTCAGCCAGGTGCAACCCTGCTGCAAGTCTCTTTGATACTTTCGCACAGTTCACCAGCAGTAAAATTGGTGCTGCCACCAAAAAAAATGAAACAGTTCCGCAGCATCCTTTTTTTGATCTCTGTGAAGAGCTTTTGCAACTGCAGGGTGATTTGCTGAAACTCTTCGAAATACGCCTGCTGGCTTTGAAAAGTGAATTGGCCGTCTTTTTCAGGGATGAGTTCCCGAAACGCAAAAAAAAAGAGAACATCTACTCATTCGACGACCTCCTGCGCCGTCTCCATGACAGCCTCATGGGCAGCAAAGGTGCCTTTCTTGCCAAGACAATTGCGCAAAAGTATCCGGCGGCATTGATCGATGAATTCCAGGATACCGATCCCCTCCAATTTGACATTTTCACAACTATTTACCGGCATGACTCGCTGCTCTTTCTCATCGGCGACCCGAAGCAGGCCATATACAGCTTCAGGGGCGCCGATATATTTACCTATATGCATGCTGCCGCAGCTACCGACTCCAACGCCCATCATACCCTGGGAGTAAACTACCGCTCCAACCAGGGACTGGTAAAGGCCGTCAACACTCTTTTCAGCCAGGCGCAGGCTCCTTTTCTGTTTAACGAAATCGCCTTCCAGCCTGTTGCTCCATCTGACCTGCAAAACAGTGACTATCTTGCCATCGACAGTCAGGAAAAATCACCTTTTATACTCTGGTTTTTTGACCGGCCGACAACTGCTGCAACTCCTGAAAAAAGAGACATAAAACCACTCAAAACAATTACAAAAGATTTTGCCCGGCAGAGGATTCTCTCTGCTGTTGCACAAGAGATCACCCGGCTCCTCAGTCTCTCGGCTGACAACCGGACCGGTTCCAACTGTCGAAAAATCATCCCCTCTGATATTGCCATCCTGGTTCGTACAAACCGTGAGGCAGGCTTAATGCAGCAGGCATTAAATGACCGCCAGGTGCCCAGTGTCCTGCACTCCGGAGAGAACCTGTTTGCATCCCGGCAAGCCCGGGAAATGGAGTTTCTCTTAAGCGCAGTTGCCGAGCCCAACAATATTCGCAAGGTAAAGACTGCCTTATTAACCAATATCATCAACATTCAAGAGAATAAGGTCCGGGAACTCGATAACCTGGCGACAGACAATCATCCTGAAGTGGAATACTGGCTGACAGCATTCCGCAAATATTTTCATTTATGGAACCGCTATGGTTTTATCAGGATGTTCTGGACCTTTATGTCGGAAAACAAGCTCAGGGCCAGGCTGCTTGCCTATGAAAATGGCGAACGCAGTCTTACCAATATTTTACACCTCGCAGAACTACTCCACCAGGCTGCGGCGGAAAGAAGACTGTCGATCAATGGCTTGCTGAGCTATCTGCGGGAAAGACTGGCTAGCCGGCTAACACCTGATATAGAGCATCAGCTGAGGCTGGAAAGCGATGCGGACCGGGTCAGGATTGTCACCATCCACAAGGCAAAAGGGCTGGAATACCCAATTGTTTTCTGCCCGTTTACCTGGGAAGGCACCAAGCTTGCCAACCGCAAAGAATGCATCTTTCACCGCCGGCAAACGCCAGACAAAGGGGCTGAACTTGTTTTCGATGCCGGTTCCGCTGACCTGGGTGAACATTTACGGACCGCCAGGCGCGAGGAATTGGCGGAAAATCTACGGTTACTGTATGTGGCACTCACCAGGGCAGTCCACCGTTGCTACTTGATCTGGGGGCCTTTCAACGGTGCAGAAACTTCGGCTCCCGCCTACCTTCTGCATCAGCCTCCGGTGGCTGCATCAGCCCAGGCAGAGAAATCTCTGGACTGGCAAGATACTGACCTGCTGCAGGATACGGCTTTGCGCTGTAAAACCCTTACTGATCTGGAAATGCGACCGGACCTCAAAAAGTTTGTTAAGAAATCCGGGGATACCATAAAACTGTCAGTAATTCCTGAGGATCCCGGGCTAAACAAATTCCAGCAGATATATACTGAGGACACTCTTCATTGCTGCAAATTTACCGGTAAAATCCTCACCGATTGGCGGATTGCCAGCTTTTCTTCCCTCACCATGACAAAACAGGCTGATGCGGTGACCGCCCCCCCTCCTTCAATCAGAGATACTCTGCCGGACCGGGATGCTGCGCCGGAAAAAACTCCGTCGGAATTTTCCATATCCGGTGCAGAGGACAAAGAGTCCAGTATCTTCTCGTTTCCCCATGGCGCCAGGCCGGGCACATTTTTACATGATCTGCTCGAACATCAGGATTTCAGCTCAACAAGTGCTGATGCCGTAGAAAAGCTCAGCAAAAAAAAGCTGGCGCAATACGGTTATGATCTCTCCTGGTCGCCGGTTATAGAAAAGATGCTCGACAATCTTCTGCATGTCGAGTTGCATACCGCTGTTCCGGGGCTGCAACTGTCAAAAATAGACAATAGTACCAGGCTTAATGAACTGGAATTTTATTTTCCGCTTGCTTCCATATCCCCGGCAAACCTCGCCAGTCTCTTTACCGCCATTACATCACACTCTGACAAAGATTCCAGTCCTATGACCGGGGGACAACTTGGCAAACTTGTTTTTTCACCTGTCAAGGGTTTCATGAAGGGGTTTATCGATATGGTCTTCGAGTTTGAAGGCCGGTATTACCTGGTTGACTGGAAATCCAATTATCTCGGTAGCCGGACTGGTGACTATGAGCCGTTAAAACTGCAGCAGGCAATACATTCCAGGTATTATTTCCTGCAATATCACATTTATTGCCTTGCCCTGCACCAGTACCTTGAAAACCGCTTGCCCGACTACCGGTATGAAACTCATTTTGGCGGCGTGTTTTATATATTCCTGCGCGGCGTGGATCGCCGCTGTGGACCTGGTTGTGGAATTTTTTATGACCTGCCGGATTCCCTGTTGATAAACAGGCTTACTGCTGCACTTCTACCTGGCAATGAATGATTTTTAAGAAAGTAAATAAAATGACATCCTCTCAAAAAAAATATTCTTTTGCGGATATTCAGCCGGTGCTGGAAAATGATATATATTTTTCAAACCTTGACAGACATTTCGGATCCTTTATCTCGCGGTTGGCTACCAAAAACTCCCCGGAACTCACCCTGGCTGCAGCCCTGCTCAGCAGTTGGACTAACAATGGTCATGTCTGCATAGACCTGCGGAATATAGCGGGCAGGCCCTTGGCTGCGTCCGGCACGACAACACCCTTAACCAGTTCCTTTGTCTGCCCTTCTCTTGAAAAATGGCTCAGTAAAATCAGGCAAAGCGAAGTTGCCGGTCAGCCAGGCGAAATAACCCCTCTCGTTCTCGACCGGCATGGCAGGCTGTATCTGCGCCGCTACTGGGAATACGAAAATAGTATTGGCCGTTTTATTCTCGAACGATCCATTCCAGACGACCAAGAAATTGATTATCAAAAATTAGGAGATGACCTGGCAGCACAGTTTCCAGACATACCTTCACAAAATATCAACTGGCAGAAAACAGCGGCCTTTGCTGCCATTACCAGGCCCTTTTGCATTATCAGCGGTGGGCCTGGTACCGGAAAAACATCCACCGTGGCAAAAATCCTCGCCCTGCTCCACAATCAAACAGCAGGTGGCCAAGGTTTACGCGTCCTTCTGGGTGCTCCCACCGGCAAGGCTGCTGCCAGGCTGCAGGAATCCCTTGCCGGAACGGCCGCTCTTCACACAAAATTGCTGCCGCCGGCTGCCACACTGCACCGGATGCTTGGTTCACGCCCCAATTCACCTTATTTCCGCCACGATTCCGAAAACCCACTGCACGCTGATGTGATTATTATTGATGAAGCATCCATGGTGGACCTGCCCTTGATGGCCAAGCTCATGCAGGCTGTACCGCCGGACGCCAAACTGATCCTGTTGGGTGACCGGAACCAGTTGGCTTCTGTGCAGCCCGGCTCGGTACTGGCAGACATATGCCACCCGGATTATCTGGACTGCTTTACCCCGCAATTTCAGCAGCAGCTGGTTGATATTACGGGAGACAGATTACAGGTTGGCCGAAACTGCCATACAGCCGTAAAACATCAATATCTGCCGGATTCCATTGTAGAGCTTAAAGAAGGATTCAGGTTTTCTGCGGGGAGCGGCATTGAAGTCCTGAGCCGTGCCGTGAACAGCAGTGACACAGAAGCTGTTGCAAATACTCTCTTTGAAGAAGAAAATTCCCAACTTGCATGGCTTGACATACCACCTCCGGATGGACTGCCCGGTATGCTTACAAAGTGGCCCGGGTTTTCGGAACTGGCAACCATGCAGCATGCCGACAATCCAGCCGATTGTTTTGCAGTTTTAAGCAGGAATCGTATTTTATGCGGACTGCGCAGTGGACCCTACGGAGCTCAAAACATCAACAGGATAATGGCCAGGCTTTTTGAAAATCCATCCCAGGACCAAGAACAGACTCTGCATGCCGGACAACCGCTGATGATTACCCGGAACGATTATAACCTGCAGCTGTTCAACGGTGATGTGGGGATAGTGCTGCCGGACCCTGAATCAGGCCACCGGCTGCGTGTTTTCTTTGCCAACGAGTCTGGAGAAATGCGTAGAATTCTGCCTGCCCTGCTGCCGGCCCATGAAACAGTCTATGCAATGACAGTTCATAAAAGCCAGGGATCCGAGTTTGACAGGGTTCTGCTGATCCTGCCGGACCGGGATGCACCTATATTGACCAGGGAACTGCTCTACACCGGATTGACCAGAGCCCGGCAGAGGGTGGAGATCTGGGGGCGCCGGGAGGTTTTCCAAAATGGCGTCGAAAAACAGATCATCCGCCAATCAGGGCTCAATGAGATGCTCTGGGCATAACAAAAGAATCCGGGCTCTGCGGACCTGGCTTCGGAGTCTCGCAGGCCACCTTACCTGTCATGCCAGGAATGCTTGAGGTGGGAAATTTACAGGATAATATAGTAATAACAGTATGTTACTAATAGAAACCATATTGAAGCTATATTCTGTAAAAGGCTTACTTGGTGGCTTCATGTTGTATTTTAGAAGTTCAATTCCACTGGACATCTGGACTCGTAGCTCGGTTGTATAAAGTCAATATTGTGGACATCTGGATTTTATATAAATTGACCAAAATTATATGTTACGGTTATCTTTGTGTCGGTTTTCTTTTGTGGATTTCAACCTTATTATATAAATCATATGCGCTATGATGGTAACAATTGATAGTTTTAGCCTACCAATAATTGTCGGCATCGTAAAAAGTCGAAAAATCGAATATTTTGTCATTGCGAGCGGAGCGCGGCAATCTCTAACCTGTCGATTTTCCATGAGATTGCTTCGTCGTTACACTCCTTGCAATGACGTGCCGGGACTTTTTACGAGTTCATCAAAATTTAATACTGGAAAAATATTGTGATGAATTTTTTTCAAAATAGAGAAAAAAGCAAAAAACGAATATGCGACCATTGCAGGGCGGCAAGAGACAAGTTTAATATTTATTATTTTGTTGTTTTATTTGTTGCGGTAGCTACCTTTGTATTTCCGAGAACAAGCGCGGCTTATCTTGACCCGGGTACTGGTAGTTTCGTTTTTCAGATGATAATCGCTGGTGTTGTGGGAGGGTTATATACAATAAAAACATACTGGCGAAATATTAAGGGGATTTTCAAAAAAGATAAAAAGGAATGAAACTAATTCACAAAAGTTCATTTCGCGACCCTTGCGGGCACCTTTTGCGTCATGAAGACATTCTTTATCGAGAAATATTGTCAAAATGTGCTATCGATTACCAGACACTCATGAGCTCTGGTTTATATGATTCACTGGTCGAAAAAGAAATGCTCGTGCCTCACAGCGAGATTGATCCTCCGTTCGATGTTGCCCCTGATCACTTTAAAACTATCAAACCTTTTGAGATTGATTTCATATCGTATCCCTACGAATGGTGTTTTTCTCAGTTAAGAGATGCAGCCCTTCTGACACTGAGAACCATGATGATTTCACTTGATCATGGAATGATTCTTAAAGACGCCAGTGCCTACAATGTACAGTTTCATCTTGGCAAGCCAATATTCATTGATACACTGTCGTTCACTCAGTAT
>PJEL010004657.1_pt1 | contig 11230 bp, 7 predicted proteins | sample 1853271 | NCBI WGS metagenome assembly PJEL01 (sample SAMN08108733, study PRJNA415343) | Invertebrate metagenome, whole genome shotgun sequencing project. | host: Globobulimina | place: Sweden: Gullmar Fjord | collected 2015-08 | reverse complement strand
GGCAAACAAATCTAGAAATATGCGCGACTTGTAACCCGTTTCTAGTTTGGCTGTCAACGCGGACTCCCAAGGCAAAACAGAGTTAATTGGGATCTGCCGACCTGACATGCCACACTGTGATAAAATGGCCACAGTCGCTTACGCTTGGCACTCAGAAAAGCTTAATTCAAACCAGCCTAACAACTTTGGCTTTACTTAAATGAGTGCCATGAACTTTAAGACGAAACCCTAATCCTAAGACCCGTCTTGTCTGCTTGTCTGCACCTGCCTAGAGCCAACCTGCCGATTCTGTCAACCAAAGTTGAACAGCAGGCTTAAGCAAGTGGTTCGAAATAAAGGCCCTTATTTGGTTAACCCTACACCGGAGTTGGCGCCGAGGCGAAGGAATTCGATCCATCGCGGATCAAACCTGCCAACCGCCTCCTTTCTGCGCCATTTCGCCTTAGGGTCCACCCCAAAAGATGTGATAAATCACACAGTCAGAGGCGCTTACGAGACATAGCTTGATCGAATTCCGGACCCCATTGCAAGGCTGGGCCCGGCCGGAAATCGACAACGCCGGGCGCCCCGCCGTCAAAGGCGCTCGCGGAGACGAGAACACGGCCCCGGCACTTGGAAATCCCCTGTTTGGGCGGCTGCCGCGTCGCGACGGAAGGGGCGCGTTCCAAAGCACCGCGACCAAAGCTGGGAAAGCCCTCGTCCCGGGAACAAAGTGTGTTATTAACCCTTTTCGAATGAAGAATCGGTAGTTTTCCTGTGGGTGTTCAGAGTATTTGAACCCCCATCCATTTGCGAAGTCGTAACACTTCTAGTGAAGTTTTCGACCCGGAGATATTTGGTCACGAAGGTCAGACGGTTTCCGGATCCCGGGGTGGCTCCTCGGGAACCAGGCGCCGCGATGCCTTTCGATGCTGGGCCGTTCAATGAATAAGTTTGTTAAGGCAAAGGGATAGTATGGCTGCCCGCGACGACACGACCGCCTTCAAGAACGATCTCAAATCAGGCGACCGCAAGGCCTCGGCCGCCGACGATGTAGATTCCGGAAGCGCAGACCAGGACAACGACAATAGGCACGATCCCGATCTCATGGCGCCGGGCGCCGGGGTCGATGACAAGCCTGCCCGCGGCGAGACCCCCATGTCGACCAACCTGGCCGAGCCCGACGGCGCGGACGAAGGCGGATCTGATCCCTCAGGCAAGCCGCCCATGCCGAGCGCCGTTCTCAAATCTACGGAACTGATCGAAGGGGAAAAGCCCGAAGTCGAGTGGGAGGTCGCGCCCTCGACCGTCGATTTTGAAGACCCCCTGGTGCGCTGCTTGTCGATGCTGGCCGGATTGTTGCAGCGCCCGATCTCGCCGGAAGCCTTGAAGGCCGGCCTGCCGCATGCCAACGAACCCTTCAATCCGGAGCTGGCGGTACGTGCCGCCGAGCGCGCCGGTTTGTCGGCCCGCGTCGTACGCCGCCCCGCGATCGCCAAGATCCTGCCGGTCACCCTGCCCTGCATCCTGCTGCTCAAGGGCGGCAGCTGCTGCGTGTTGCAGAACACCAGCCGCGGGCAGGCCGACATCCTTCTGCCGGAAGCCGGCGGCACTTCGAAAACCGTCGATGTGGTGGCGTTGCAAGAGCAGTTCACGGGCTATGCAATCTTCGCCCGCACCGAGGCGCGCTTCGACGAACGCGCGCCGGAGAACAAGCTGACCGAGCCGCGCGCCTGGTTCTGGGGCACCCTCTGGCAGTTCTGGCCCATCTACAGTCACGTGCTGATGGCGTCGCTGCTGATCAACTGCTTCGCCATCGCCAGCCCTCTGTTCATCATGAACGTTTACGACCGCGTGGTGCCGAATCAGGCAATCGAGACCCTTTGGGTGCTCGCCGCCGGCGTGATCATTGTGTTTGGATTCGAGTTCGTCATGCGCAATCTGCGCACCTACTTCGTCGATATCGCCGGCAAGAACGCCGATGTCATCATCGCCAGCCGTTTGCTGGAACAGTTGATGTCCACGCGCCTCGACTCGAAACCGGCTTCGACCGGCGCCATGGCCAATAACCTGCGCGAGTTCGAATCGCTGCGTGAGTTCTTCACCTCCGGCACGCTGGTGGCCCTGGTCGACCTGCCTTTCGTGTTCCTGTTCATCGGTGTGATCTACATTGTGTCCGGCCCGGTCGCCGTCGTGCCCCTGGCTATGGTGCCGATGGTCATCCTCGCCGGTCTCTTCCTGCAGTACCCGCTGCGCTCGCTGGTCGAAAAGAGCCAGCGCGAAGCCAGCCAGAAACACGCATTGCTGGTGGAGACCATCGACGGGCTGGAAACCATCAAGGCGACGGCTGCCGAGGGCCGGGTGCAGAAGTCGTGGGAGCGTTTCGTCGGCCTGTCCGCCGCTTCGTCCGGCAAGGCGCGCTTTATCTCCGGTCTAGCCACCACCTTCGCCCAGATCGCCATCCAGATGGCGACGGTCATCGTCATCGTTTACGGCGTCTACGAGATTTCCGCTGGCAACATCACCATGGGCGCACTGATCGCCGCGACCATCCTGACCGGCCGCGCCTTGGCGCCGCTCGGCGCGGTGGCCGCCATGTTGACGCGCCTGCAGCAGTCGCGGGTTGCGCTCAATTCGCTCGACAATCTGATGAAAGCCCCCGTCGAGCGGGCCCAGAACAAACAGTTCCTGCATCGTCCGCGGCTCAGTGGCCAGATCGAGTTCAAGCAGGTCACCTTCAGCTATCCCGGCCAGGAGACCAAGGCGCTCGACGCCCTGTCCTTCAAGATCCAGCCCGGCGAGCGGGTCGGCATGTTGGGGCGCATCGGCTCCGGCAAGAGCACCGTCTCGCGGATGATGATCGGCCTCTATGAACCCATGGACGGGGCTATCCTGGTGGACGGCACGGACATCCGTCAGGTCGATCCGGCCGATCTGCGCCGCAATGTCGGCTACGTCTCCCAGGACAACTACCTGTTCTTCGGCTCGGTGCGCGACAACATCAGCTTCGGCGCGCCCCATGTCGACGACGAGAGCATCCTGAGGGCTGCCGAGGTGGCCGGCGTGAGCGACTTCCTGCGCACCCATCCGCACGGTTTCGACCTGCAGGTCGGCGAGCGCGGCATGTCGCTCTCCGGCGGCCAGCGACAATCGGTCGCCATTGCCCGCTCCATGCTGCTGGACCCGCCGATCATCCTGCTCGACGAACCGACCAGCCACATGGACAACTCCTCCGAGGCGTCTTTCAAGAAGCGCCTAGGGGAAACGCTGCAGGGCAAGACTCTTTTCCTGGTGACCCACCGCAGTTCGCTCTTGTCGCTGGTCGATCGACTGTTGATCATCGACAATGGCAAGATCGTGGCGGACGGCCCCAAGGAAGAGGTCCTGAAGGCCCTGCGCCAGGGTCAGATCCGCGCCACCGCGGGCTGATTGGGAATGCCAGTGGCGCCCGACAAAACAGTCGAGATGAAACGAAGCGAAACCAAGACTTGACGAGGTTCAGTTAGACATGAGCGCACATGGCGTTTTCGATCGCGACGATCTGGATTTCATGCCCGATGTGCATGCGGCCACCCGTCACCGCGGGCGTCGCTTCGCCTACATCCTGACCATTATGTCGCTGGTCTTTTTCATCGTCATGGGCCTCTGGGCCCACAACGCCATTCTCGACGAGGTCACCCGCGGCGAGGGCACCATCATCCCCTCCTCCCGCATCCAGGTGATCCAGAATCTGGAAGGCGGCATCCTCGCCGAGATCCTGGTTCATGAGGGCGATATCGTTGAGGTAGGCGATTCCTTGGTGCGCATTGAGAATACGCTCGCCCAGGCGAACTTAGAGGACGCGCGCTCGCAGTATCTCTCCCTGCTGGCCACCGAAGCCCGCCTGCTGGCGGAACTCGAACTCAATGAAGAGATCATCTTTCCGGCCGCTGTCCTGAACGAGGTATCGACGATCGCCGCCGACCAGCAGCGCCTGTTCAACGCGCGAAAGCGCCAACTCGTGGCGCAAATCTCGGTCCTGAAGTCCCAGGCTCAGCAGCGTAAGCAGGAAGTCGCCGAAATGGCCAGCCGGCGCCGCCAGCTTGAACAGAGCCTCAGCCTGACACGCGACGAGATGGCGATCACCGCACCGCTGGTTCAAAAGGGGCACATGCCCCGTATCGAACTGATCCGCATCGAGCGCCAGGTCGCTGACCTGGAAGGCGAGATCCGGACCATCCGGGCGTCGATCCCGCGCCTGCAGGCGGCCCAGCAGGAGGCCCAGCAGCGCATCGAAGAAATGAAGTTGACCGTGCAGACCGAAGCTTCCGACGAGCTCAACTCGACCCGCGCCGAGCTGAAGTCGATTTCACAGTCGCTCTTTGCCGGACAGGACCGGGTCACGCGTACCTCGGTGATCTCGCCGGTGCGCGGCACGGTCAAAGACTTGAAGGTCAACACCGTTGGCGGCGTCATCCAACCGGGCGAAGACATCATGGAAATCGTGCCCCTGGACGACTCCCTGCTGGTCGAGGCCCGCGTCCGGCCCGCCGACATTGCCTTCCTGCGGCCCGACCAGAAAGCCGTCATCAAAGTCTCGGCTTACGACTTTTCGATCTACGGCGGACTGACGGCGAAGCTGGAGCGAATTTCGGCCGATACCATCAAGGACGAGCAGGGCGAGAGCTTCTATCACGTCTATCTGCGCACCGAGGAGAACTCTCTCCAGCATCACGGAGAGTTGCTGCCGATCATTCCCGGCATGACGGTGACCGCCGAAATCCTCACCGGCGAGAAGTCGGTTCTGGCTTACATCCTGAAGCCCATCCTGAAAGCCAAGGACTCGGCCCTGCGGGAACGCTGACCCGGGCCGCACTCCCCCCTTCCTTCGACGACAACAGCCCGCGTAAGCGGCCGGTCTGCGTCGCGTGCCTCGGGCGCGGCTTCCGGCCGCCTGCCGTTAACCCTGTTACCGCGCTCTAACGCCCGGTTTTCCTGGGGTTTGCGCCCTGCCCCGTCAGGGCGCGTAAACCACCTTTGTCAAAGCTCCCTTAAGCTAAAACAGCGATCCTTTAGGAAGCCCGTATGAGGCCCAAAAACCCAGCAATTCCGCCCGCAACCAGGAGCCTGTTTCCGTGGATCGCCGCTCCTTTCTCCGCCACACTGCAGCTCTTGCCGGGGTCGCTACCAGCGGCCTGCTGCTCGATGCGTGGCGCAACGAGGCTGAGGCTCAGACGCTGGAAGACTTGGTGACATCGATACGCGAGCCGGGCAAAGCCCTCTTCGGCTCCACCGAAATCTCATCCAAAAACCTCAAGGCCTTGCCGCAGTGGGCGCGCGTGCTTTCGAAAGCAAAGACCGAGCGCAAGGCCTTCCGCGCCTGCGTCAACAACCAGGCGGCCTGCAGCAACGCCGGACTGAAGTCATGGCGCGAAGTCATCGCCGCGGGCCAAGGCAAGCCGAAGCTGGAAGTCCTGAAGGTCGTGAACAAGCACTTCAACCGCTGGCCCTACAAGCTCGACAGAGAGCTTTACGGCGTAAGCGAGTTCTGGGCCACGCCGCAGGAGTTCATGAAACGGTCCGGCGACTGCGAGGACTATACGATCGCCAAGTTCTTCGCCCTGCAGGACCTCGGCTTCACCAACGATCAGTTGCGCGTGGTCATCCTGATGGACCGTATCCGCCGCATCGGCCACGCCGTCTTGGCGGTCTACGAGATGGGTGACATCCTGATCCTCGACAGCCTGACCGATTTGATTTTCTCTCACAAAAAATACCGCCACTATGTCCCGCAGTATTCAATGAACGAAACCACACGCTGGGCGCATTTTTACGAGAAAAAGCGCACCGCATCATTGTAAACAATCATTAATTCCTTTCATGGGATAACACCGAAATGACTAGGCATGGCGACCCTGCAGCCGAACCACTGGATTTCTCGACGCTGAGTGAAGACCCGGCGCCGCGCCAGCGTGGGCGCCTGCTTGCCTGGGGCGCCGCGGTCCTTGCCGTGATAGCGATCGCCGCGGTGCTGGTCCCCAGCCTGACCATCAGCACCAAGAAGAGCCAGTTGTCCGAGCAGATCGCCGAACGCCTGGAACTCACCGCAGCCGGTCAGGCCGGTGTGATTTCCACTTGGCTGCAAGGCTCCGGGCGCCTCGCCGACCCGGTCGTGGAGAGCGAACTGCTGCGCCTCTTCGCCGCGGAGATGGATCTGGCCGGCGGTGACATGAACCGCATGGTCGCACCGCAGAGCGATGACCTGGGCGGCCTCGGCGTGCCGCTGACCGAGCAGGTCCCCTTCATCGAAAGAATCATCAGCGACTTTGCGACCAATGCCGATTTTCTGGCCGCCTATCTGGTTGGCCGCAATGGCGGCTCCTTCGTCAACTCCAGCGGCGCGGCGTCCTTCTCCGCCGAGCAGCGCCGCATCGCGCGGCAGAGCTTCGAACTTGCGCAGACGGTCTACGGACCGGCGCGGAGCATGCCGGCCGGGCTGGTGCTTGATTTCGCCGTTCCCATCTTCCCCGCCCAGGTCGAGCCAGGCCGCGGCAAGCCGGTGGCGGTGATGATCCTCGTCGCTCCTTTGAGCGCCAAACTCTCCGAGTTCCTGTCGCTCGATCCACTGGCAAACCCCAACACGCGGCGCGTCCTCGTCCAGCTCTCCGGCGATCAACTGACCCGCATCGAACCGGGTTCCAACGTCCCGGTCGCACCGGTCAACATCGAGAACTTCGATCTCGCCGCAGGCGATATACCCTTCGCCCGGCGGCCTTCGCTGGCGGGACTCGGAGAAACTTATTCCGCCGGCGCCATGGTGTCGGGACCCACTTGGTGGGTGCTGGAGGAAGTCGAGGTCGCGACCGCCGAGCGTCCGCTGGCCACCTACTCCACAGCCGCGGTCTTGGTCGCCATTCTGGTGGTGGTTGCCGTCGCTATTGCCTTCGGCGCCTTCTGGTGGCGCCTCGCGAGCTTGCACAACCATACTCTGGCGGAGCAGTACCGCAGCCTCGCGGGCCGTATTCAGGCGCAGAAGCAGTTGCTCGACAGCGTCAACGGCGCCATTCCGGAGTTCATCGGTCTTAAGGCGTCCGACGGAACCTATCTCTACGTCAACCCCGCCTTCGCAAATGCGATCGGCAGGAGCCCTGAAGCCATTCTCGGTCTGGACGATGCATCGATCTTCGGTCAAGGCACCGCCAAGCGACTCGCCCTCAGCGACCGGCGTGTGCTCAACAGCCGCGAGCCGGTGACCGTCGACGAGGAGATCTACCTAGCTGGCGAACCGCGCTACCTCCAAATTTCCAAGGTGCCCTTCCTCAATGCTGCGGGCGAGCCCAGTGGCATCGTCTCGGTCACCCGGGACGTCACCGAACTGGTCGAACAGCAGCGCAAGAAAGAGCGCGCCATCCAACAGATGGTCTCCGCCTTGGTGCGCGCCATCGAACTACGCGATCCGTACTTGGCCGGGCACTCTCGACGGGTCGCGGAATTCGCCGTGGCGGTCGGCAAACAACTTGGTCGAGGCGAGGAAGAACTGGCGACGCTCGAACTGGCGGCAAACCTCTCGCAGATCGGCAAACTGGCTATCCGTAAGGAGTTGTTGAACAAACCAACGCGTCTGAGTGATGCGGAGATCGCTGAGATAGAAGCCCATGTCGATCACGCTATCGAATTTCTCAAGGGGATCGACTTCGAACTGCCGGTTGTCGAAACCATCGCCCAAATGCACGAGCGCCTCGACGGCAAGGGCTATCCCAAGGGGCTGCAGGGTGAAGCCATCGACCTGACCGGCCGTATCCTGGGCGCCTGCGACGTGTTCTGCGCGCGCGTCGAGCCGCGCTCCTACCGTGCCGGCCTCGCACCCGCCGCAGTTCTGGATATTCTCGAAAGCAACATTACGCGCTATGATCCGGATGTGATTGAAGCCCTTAAACAAGTGGTAGCGACGATCCCCGGTGAGAAACTTATTGCCAGTATCGCGGCCGGCTGACCCGGTCACATCCCAGCCAGTCGGCTGGGTGACCGCTGCCCTGACAATCTTTCTGGTATTGATTGCCCTGGCACCGCTCACAGCTTTGGCCGAGGCGCCGGAGCGGCGTGTCGAAGTCAACGCCATGGAATACCCCTGGAGCACCATCGGTCGCGTGAACACCGCGGGGCGTGGTCATTGCACCGGCTTTCTCATCGGCGAGCGCCAGGTGATCACTGCTGCCCATTGCCTTTACGACGCCGTGGTCGGCCGATGGCTCGGCGCCATCGAGCTGCACTTCATCGCCGGCTATCAGCGCGATCGTTTCATCCTGCATTCCAAGGTCGCCAGCTACACCAGGCCCGAGAACTTCACCTACCCGTCCAGCCCGAACCTGGAATTTGCGGCGAACGACTGGGCTGTGCTGACGCTGGCCAAGCCGCTTGGCCGGCAGGCCGGCTGGCTCGGGGTCAAGGCCATCGACAGCCTGATGCTGTCGCGCATTTCCGCCGGCGACGCCCTCTTGCTTCAGGCCGGCTATCGGCGCGACCGTGCCCACGTCATGACCGCCGGGTGGTCCTGCCAAATCGCGCACATTGCACAGCGCGGCCGCATTCTCGTGCACGACTGCAATGTGATCCAGGGCGATTCCGGTTCGCCCTTGTTGCTCTACGCAGATGGCGAGTTTTACGCTGTCGGCCTGCATTCCATCGATCTGGAAACTCCCGAAGACAAGCGCCTGGCAGGAGTGCTCTCCCTTGGCATCTTCCACCCTAGCAGTGGGACGGCCGACGCCGTGAATGCCTTGTCGAACACGACGGTGCGCTGGGTCTCCGGTCAACTGCCCTCGGCAGACAGCGAGGCCGCCAGAGTGCCCGTCACCACGATCGACAACCTGCTGGCGAAACTCGGCTACCTGCGCTTGTCTTCGAGAACGACTTCGATACGGGCCCGGTCTAGGGCTTTGACCAGGTTTCAGTCGGAAAACGGTTTGGCATCCAGCGGGACGCCCTCCATTGAGATTATGGGACACCTCCTCCACGCCACGGCGCCATAGACCCTCTACTCGTAAATTTCCGGAGTGGCGAGGCCCATCGCTGAAGGACAAAGCTGACAGGGGTCGCCATCCTGGATTAAAGACTGCAAGCCTGATATCCAGAGGCAGGCAAGGCGATAACGAGCCGGCATTAAATGCGGACACAGCTACTGTCCCTTGAGATTTTGAGCAATTGACGGAAGGAACGAAATTCATGACGGAGATTTTTGCAGACGGAACCGGCTCGATCGTCGTTTCCAACGGCGTGGTCCGCATTGAGTTGGTGCAGCTGCGCCGCAAAGGCAGCAAGGCTGAACTCTCTTCCCAGAATGCGGGAACCCTCTTGATGCCGGTTGGGTCGCTGAAGAATCTGACGCTCCAATTGGCCAAGGCGCTGGAGCAACTGCAAGAGCGCGCCGCCGAAAAGGATCGCGTGGACACTGAAGACAAGAAAGGCGACGAACTCGACGACGCCCTGTCGAACCTCTAGGCCTTGCCCTTGTACTTGAAGAGGCGACTTGCCCCCCGGCCTCGTTCGAGTGCTTTACAAAAAATTGAGTAAATTCAGCGATTCTAGCAAGAAGCATGTAGTGTCTTGCCAACGAATCGCCAAGTAATCGGCCAACATTTGGGCCTGGAACCATGAAATATCTTTTCGTTCATCAGAATATGCCGGGGCAGTATAAGCATATCTGCCAGCGCCTCGCCGCCGACAAGGACAACACGGTTGTCTTCATCACCAAGCGCGAGGGGCTGGAACTGCCCAACGTGACCAAGGTGCTCTACAAGCCAAGCCGCGAGCCGGCGGACACGACCCACCGGTATATTCGCGAGACCGAACGCGGCATTCTGCACGGCCAGGAGGTGGCACGCAAAGCGCTGGCCCTGAAGTCGAAAGGCTTCGTGCCGGACATTATTATCGGCCACCCCGGTTGGGGCGAGACGCTGTATCTGAAGGACGTCTTCCCCGATGCGCCGCTGCTGAACTTCTTCGAGTTCTACTATCACTCCGTCGGCGCCGACGTGGGTTTCGACCCGGAAAACCCGGTGAACCTGGACACCCACTGCCGCATCCGCACCAAGAACATCGTCCAGTTTATGGGCCTTGAGGCGGCAGACGCCGGCATGTCCCCGACCCTCTGGCAATTCGAGCAGTATCCGCCGGAGTACCGCCATAAGATCTCCGTCGTCCACGACGGAATCGACACCAAGGTCTGCGTGGCTGACCCCGACGCCTCGATCGAAATCAAGAACACCGACGGTGCGACCACGACCCTGCGACAGGGCGAAGAGATCGTCACTCTGGTGGTGCGCAACCTGGAGCCCTATCGCGGCTTCCCGCAGTTCATGCGTGCCGCGGAACTGATCCTGAAGCGGCGCCCCAACGCCAAGATCATCATCGTCGGCGGTGACGACGTGAGCTACGGCCGCCCCCTGCCGGACGGCCAGACCTATCGCCAACAGATGCTCGAGGAAGTCGACCTCGACCTCAGCCGCGTGTTCTTCATCGGCCGCGTGCCCTATTCGACCTATCTGAAAGTCATCCAGGTCTCAGGCGTCCATGTCTACCTGACTTTCCCCTTCGTCCTGTCTTGGTCGATGCTGGAAGCCATGTCGGCCGAATGCCTGGTCGTCGCCTCCGCGACGCCACCGGTGACCGAAGTGATCAAGGATGGAGTCAACGGCCTGCTGTTCGACTTCTTCGATTTCGCCGCCATCGCAGATCGCGTCGACGAGGTCCTCGATCACAAGGACCGCATGAAGGCGATTCGCAAAAAGGCGCGCGCGACCATCGTTCAGAACTACGAGCTCGAGAACTGCCTTGCCGAACAGCTCAAGCTGATCGCCAATCTCGTCGACGGCAAACGTCCGGTAGCCGGCACCAAGCCCGGCAAGCCGAACTACCGACTGCCGAAAGGAGATTCGTCAAAGAGCGCCCCGTCAAAGGCCGGAACGGCTCGGAAGACCACACGCAGCACCACCGCGAAGAAAGCCAAAGCCACGAGCGCTTCGCGGAGCAAGACGAAAAAGGCCGCGAAACCAAAGGCTTCGAGTCGCAGTAAGAGCTCTGCCAGCAAGCGCACCTAAGGCAACTGCGAAAAAACTTCGAAGCCAGCCGCAATCACAGAAGTTCGGAGACCCGGTCCGTGACTCGTAAAGTGCTCTACTATGTCGAGCGCTATTCGCAAATTTCCGAAACCTACATTGAGAACGAACTGCGTGCCCTCTCGCCGGAGAACGAGGTCCGTATCATCTCACTGAAG
>PJEL010004656.1_pt1 | contig 11231 bp, 6 predicted proteins | sample 1853271 | NCBI WGS metagenome assembly PJEL01 (sample SAMN08108733, study PRJNA415343) | Invertebrate metagenome, whole genome shotgun sequencing project. | host: Globobulimina | place: Sweden: Gullmar Fjord | collected 2015-08 | reverse complement strand
ACTGAAGCGCGTCTAGCTATTACGTTAGCGCAAGAAGGTGGTTTAGGTTTTATTCATAAAAATATGACTATTGCTGAACAAGCACAGAATGTTTCTCAAGTGAAGAAATATGAAAGTGGTATTGTTTCTGATCCTATTACCGTAAGTAGTGATTTTACTATTGAACAGGTAATGCATAAAGCCGATGATGTTGGCTTTTCAGGCTTCCCAGTTGTTGATGACAATAACAACTTAGTTGGTATCATTACCGGTCGAGATTTACGTTTTGAAACTGATTTAACTAAACCTGTTTCTTCACTAATGACGGTTAAAGAAGACTTAGTAACCGTTAAAGAAGGCGCAGCGCGCGAAGAGATTTTAGGTTTAATGCACAGTAACCGCATTGAGAAAATCTTAGTAGTTGATGATGCTTTCAAACTAGTAGGTCTTATTACTGCAAAAGATTACCAAAAAGCCGAAAACAAACCAGATGCATGTAAAGACGAATTTGGTCGTTTACGTGTTGGTGCTGCTGTTGGTGTTGGTGCTGGTACTGATGAACGTATCGACGCATTAGTTGCTGCCGGCGTAGATGTATTATTAATTGATACTTCACATGGTCACTCTCAAGGTGTTATTGACCGTGTAAGTGAAACACGTCAAAAATACCCAGATTTACAAATCATCGCGGGTAATGTGGCAACAGGTGCTGGCGCTAAAGCACTTGCTGATGTTGGTGTTGATGCCGTTAAAGTGGGTATCGGCCCAGGTTCAATTTGTACTACACGTATTGTTACTGGTGTTGGTGTTCCACAATTAACAGCCATCTCAAATGCAGTAGAAGCCTTAAAAGGTACTGGTATTCCAGTTATCGCTGATGGCGGCATTCGCTTCTCAGGTGATATTGCTAAAGCATTAGTTGCTGGTGCACACTGCGTTATGGTTGGTAGCATGTTAGCGGGTACGGAAGAGTCTCCTGGTGAAGTAGAACTTTATCAAGGTCGTTACTACAAATCATATCGTGGTATGGGCTCTTTAGGCGCGATGGCGCAAAAAGATGGTTCAAGCGATCGCTACTTCCAAAAAACTGATGGCGAAGCAGACAAGTTAGTACCAGAAGGTATTGAAGGTCGTGTTGCTTATAAAGGTCCAGTTGCTGCAATTATTCATCAGCAAATGGGCGGCATACGTTCATCTATGGGCTTGACTGGCTCTGCTACAATTGAAGAAATGCGTACTAAGCCTGAGTTTATGAAAATTACTTCAGCAGGTATGGGTGAGTCACACGTACATGACGTGACAATCACCAAAGAAGCGCCAAATTATAGAATGGGTTAGTAAGTTCTGTTGAGTTATTTTAGTTCGATTTCTGCGTTGCAAGTGCTCATTGACTAGCGTCAACTCCGCGCTAGCGCCTTGAACTAGAACTAAAATATTCTCAACTTGGTGTTGCAAGAAAAACATAACTTATGATGATGGCTAAAGCTCATCATCAAAACAAATTCAAGTAGGCCGAGCTGATATCTCATAGAGATAAAAGCTTGGCCTGTTTATATTTTAATATAGCTCTAAATGAACGAGCTTTAGGCAAAGCGTTTGAGTGATTAAGCAAATGAGTTTATGTTTATAAATGATTTTGTTTAATTACGAAAACAATGCAGCATAAAGTTTGTTCATGACGAGCAGCTAAAGGTAGGAAAACAACATGAGTAAAGACATTCATGATCACCGAATACTGATATTAGATTTTGGTTCACAATACACTCAATTGATTGCACGTCGCGTACGTGAAATTGGTGTTTACTGTGAACTTTGGTCGTGGGACGTAACAGAAGAGCAAATTAAAGGCTTTAATCCAACAGGTATTATCCTTGCTGGTGGCCCAGAGTCAGTGACTGAAGCTAACTCTCCTCGTGCACCTGAATATGTTTATAACGCAGGCGTACCTGTATTAGGTATCTGTTACGGTATGCAAACTATGGCCGAGCAACTTGGCGGTGGTGTTGAAAGCTCGAGCCATAAAGAATTTGGTTATGCTGCGGTTGAGTTAATTGCAAAGTCAGCTTTATTCAACAAGGTTGAAGATAGCATTGGTGATAATGGTAATGCCTTACTTGACGTTTGGATGAGCCATGGCGATAAAGTTTCTGCGATCCCTGAAGGTTTTGTTACCGTTGCACAAACACCTAGTTGTGCATTTGGTGCAATGGCCAATGAAGAGAAGAAATTCTACGGTGTTCAATTCCATCCAGAAGTTACACACACTAAGCAAGGTTTACGTATTTTAGAAAACTTTGTTGTTGAAATTTGTCAGTGTGAAAAATTATGGACTTCAGCGTCTATCATTGATGATGCTGTTGCTAAAATGAAAGAACAAATTGGTGACGACGAAGTTATTCTTGGTCTTTCAGGTGGCGTAGATTCTTCTGTTGTTGCTATGTTATTACAACGCGCTATTGGTGATAAGCTGACGTGTGTATTTGTTGATAACGGTTTACTTCGTTTAGACGAAGGTCAGCAAGTGATGGAAATGTTTGGTGATCATTTTGGTTTAAATATCATTAAGATTGATGCTGAACAGCGTTTCCTTGATCGGTTGGCCGGTGAAAGTGAGCCAGAAGCTAAACGTAAAATTATCGGTAATGTATTTATCGATGTTTTTGAAGAAGAGTCTAACAAATTAGAAAATGCTAAATGGTTAGCACAAGGTACAATTTACCCTGATGTAATTGAATCAGCTGCTTCTGCTACTGGCAAAGCACATGTTATTAAATCTCACCATAACGTTGGTGGTTTACCTGATTACATGAAGTTAGGTTTAGTTGAGCCATTACGTGAATTGTTTAAAGATGAAGTGCGTAAAATTGGTTTAGAGCTCGGTTTACCATACGATATGCTTTATCGTCACCCGTTCCCAGGACCTGGTCTAGGTGTGCGTATTTTAGGTGAAGTGAAAAAAGAATATGCTGACTTATTACGTCGCGCAGATGCTATTTTCATTGAAGAGCTTCATAACCACGACTTATACACCAAAGTTAGCCAAGCATTTACCGTGTTCTTACCTGTTAAATCTGTAGGCGTTATGGGTGATGCACGTAAATATGATTGGGTTGTCTCTTTACGTTGTGTAGAAACCATTGATTTCATGACCGCACGTTGGTCACACTTACCATACGATTTCTTAGGGTTAGTTTCTAACCGTATAATCAATGAAATTGAAGGTATTTCTCGTGTTGTTTACGATATCTCAGGTAAGCCACCTGCTACTATCGAATGGGAATAGCTTTATTGTAAGCTTGTTATAACAATCAACTTCTGCGTTGGAAGCACACACCTATAGTTATAGGCTCCGTACTTCCGCCTTGAATTTGAATGTTCTACTTACGCTTTCAATTAAAGCTCTGCAGATAAAATTTAAGCCTCATTGTTACTTAACAATGAGGCTTTTTTGTTTTAAAAAAACAGCAATGATTTGACCTGACATCTTTATATTTATGTTTATATTTATGTTTAGTCTATTGCTCTCTTCACTCACTAATCTCAGATCCTGCTCAGTAATATTTTTAAATTGTTATGGTAATAAAAGAGCGACATATCCGTCGTCTCTTTGTTTCAATATCGTATAGTTTTTATTTTCCTATAATTTTTTATCACTAGATGAACTTGCAACATAATTAAAAATCAACTTAAAAGCCAAATAGTCATTTGGCGGTCAACTCTAAGTATAAATCCGAACATTTCCTCAACAATTTAATGTCTAAATAAAAAATATTTTCAATTTTATTTATTGTGTTTTTATATGAAATACAAAGACTTGTGCCGTTTGTTTTCTGTGCTAATACATTGCTTTATCGGATGTAAATTGCTGCTTGATATGTCATAAGAGCTGTTTTGTACATTCAAATAAAAATAATTAACACTGCAGTGATGGAGATTCTTGTCATAGAAATAAACAAAAAATTGCACAAGATACTTGCATGGAAATCAAAGGATCATTTTGATGAGCATACATGGCTTTAGAGCAGATAAAATACTTCTTAGAAAAGTATTGCTGCTCTATTTAAAAGTTACATATATCGGAGAGAAATAATGAAAAATAATAATGATTCAAATCATTTATTAAAGAAGTTAGTGAGTGATACTTCAACAATTAATAGAAGAACAAAAACCAAATCGGCAATAGCTGTTGCAATACTTTTATCTGGGATGACGGTGGAGTCGGCAATAGCAGCTTGTGACATTACACCAGATAGCCGTTATGAATTTATAGACAGTATTCACTTGAATGGCTCTGTTCTATCAAGTGGCATTACCTTAAAGGATGGCGACATACTAGAGCTAATACCGGGATATAATGCTTATGCCTATAGAGAAAACTGGAGCGTATGGATTGATCTAAATAACGATGGTGATTTTTCCGATAATGATGAACGAGTTTTTAGTTCAAGCAGTGCCAGTAAAAGTACAGTGCTTGCTACTTTAGCAATTCCTTCAAATGTAAACGCAGATAATACTGAAATGCGTGTCGTTATTCATTCTGATGATATTAGCCAAAATTCGTGTGGCTTTGATGGTTACGGTGATAATAACGATTTTTTGGTCAATGTCGGTGATGGTTCGGGCAACGGAAACAGTAGCTCTGATAGTTATAGCTTAAGCCAAACACCACGTGGTGGTAGTAATGAAAATATAGCATCAGTTGAAATTAATAATGATAAATACACGACGGGAAATGACAGTGGTTATGCTGATTTTACTGATGAAAAAACATTTACTATCAGTGATGGCGATCTTATTACGCTAACACCAACATCAAGTTGGGGAACTGATTGGGCTGTATGGATTGATAGCAACAATAACAGTTCATTTGACAATAATGAGAAGGTTTTCTCTGGCAGTGGTCGACGTGATGATATTGTTGAAGGTGTACTCGATCTTAATGGTATTAGCGCTGGCAATGCACGGATGCGAATTGCCATGAATGGTGATGGTACTGCCGATGCGGATGGCTTTAAATACGGCGAAATTGAAGATTACACCGCTAATGTACAATCTTCAGGCGGAAATACTGATCCCGGAACGGACCCCGATGAGACACCTGATACTGGCGAAAAAAATTATGGCTCTCATATCAAGTGGGAACACGATAATGTAAAAGTTAAGATCTTCAGATTTGAATTTACGGATCTTGATTTAACGTGGAGTAAAAGCCGTATTGAATCTGAAATGAATGAAGTTGTCGATTATTTTGATAACGAGTCTTACGGCCGTTTTGATGTTACTTATGAAATACATAATGAAGTTATTTTAGTTAATGACCGTGTATCTGAGTGGGATGATAAAAGTTCAAATGACTGGAAAGATTATTATGCTGAAGCGTTAATGGCACGTGGTGAAGATGACTATTGGAATATTGACGATAATACAATTTATATCATTCTTTCTCCGCAAATATCCGACTGGGGCATTAAAGCAGGAGTTAACCCTGGTGCTATCAGGGTTTATGACACGGGAGATGAACGCTCTCAAGCAGGTGGTATTGCGCATGAAATGGGACATGCAATGGGTCTTCATCATGCACAAGGTTTAGATGGTCATGACACAGTGTTTGGTGTTGGTGACTATGAAAATGAATTTGTCGGCTATGGAAATTTCTTCAGTATGATGGGTAATAATGCCTGGGATTTTGGTAGTTTTAACCTTTATTACAAAGCTTTTTTTGCTAAATGGGGCATTGAAGATTCTGTACCAGAAATTAATAAGTCAGGCACTTATAAAATTTATGCACATGATCAAGGCTCAATAAATGGCGATATCGGTATCCGTCTAAAGGCAGGTAACGGTGAAGTAACCTATTGGGTAGAATACCGCACCAAAGATGGCGCAGATACTAATGGTGTATTAATTAACACCGAAGGTTACTTCCCAGATGAAGATGCTAGGTCTTACTATTACGGTACCTCGTTCTTACTTGATATGACACCGAATACTTTCCCAGACAATCCTAACGATGAGTATGATGACTTTGACGACTTTATTGATGGTGCATTAGTGATAGGGAAAAGCTATAAAGATAAATGGGGCGCCTTTACTATTACAACAAAGGGAACAGGTGGTACTTTAGGTACAGCAAGTGCTTGGGTTGAAGTTGAAATAGAGATGCATTAATTTACTTAGAGTAAATAGAGTTGATATAACGGTATAAGCATAACAAGCTTAAGTACTTTCAAAGGCAGGGGAGAAATCTTCAGTCTTTTTTATTAGGTAAAATTCACCAATAACTTGATGGCCAACGAGTGAAGTCCCACAGTATCGACTGGAGTATATTTAACTAGTGTAGCGGTATAGTTTGAGTGAACGCCAATCCCATGTTTAACATATTCAGAGCTAATAGGTTAATCAAATAACTTTAATGCAATTCTTCTTCATTTCAGTAAACATTTTTCATCAACTTCATGTTTATTTTTATCATATATACACGCGAAAAATATCTAGTTAATCAATTACCTTACTTATCTTCTGTATAAAAATCATCTGGCAGTTTTTTCTGCTGTTTCCCTGTTTGTATGGACTGAATAATACCATTAAGTTGAGTGCAGATGTTGTTTCCAATGCTATAGCTTGGTCAGTTAACTGTATTAATACTTGTTATATAAAAGGGAAACATATTAAGGATACATCGCTCAATGGAAAGCCACAAAAACTATAAAAAATAAGGAATAAGAAATTGAGAAATTCAAAAATATTAAATAGTAAGTTAACACTTTTATCATCGGTAATGATGGCTGCTTTATATGGACTATCGTTTAATACCTTCGCTGAGCAGGCAGACTCAAAAATAATTGCTGTCACACAGGCTGATGGCAGTGAATTAAATATACGTCGTTGGGGGGATGAGTTCTCTCATGGCTGGGAAACTGAAGACGGTTTTTCCGTTATTAAAAATGAAAAAACAGGATTATGGTATTTTGCTCAAGCTGATAATAATGGTGAGTTAATATCATCAAAAACACGTGTTAAAAAAGGTGAAAGTAAACGCGAAGCGAGTAAATATTTACGTCGTGGTGGTAAAGCCAAAGCGCGTATTGACCAAAGACGTAAACAAGCACATAACAAAAACTCTTTTTCACGAGCCAATATTGACGGCGATGGTGCAGTAAATGGTGGTTATGCCTCATCACTCTCTAAAACAGCCGTATCAGGCACCATTAATGTACCCATTATGTTGCTCAATTTTGCTGATACAAACTCAAGTAATAGCCGAAATGATTTTAACGACTTTTTGTTTAGCGACAGCAAAGGCCTAACTGCTTATTACGATGAAGTGTCCTACGGAAAGTTAACAATTCAAGGTGGTTCCTCGGGGGTTATTGACTGGGTTGAATTACCTGAAAACCATCAATTTTACGGTAAAAATAATAGCGCTGGCTATGATGCTAATATTGGCGTGATGATTGGGGGTGCGTTAGATATTGCCGACGCTAATGTTGACTTTTCGCAGTATGCCGATGAAAACAAAGATTGTGCAGTTGATTTAATTGCCTTTGTTTATCAAGGTAACGGCGAACATCAAGCAGTTGGCGCAAGCAATGATATTTGGGCGCATAAATACAGTATGCATTATCTTGAAAGCGAAGGTGATGGTGATGGCAAATATGAAACTAATGATGCATGCCCTTCAGACAGCTCTAAAAATATGATCATTAACGATTATTTTGTCGCACCTGAATTGAGCACTGCCGGTGGCCGTGCCAATGTAGGCACTTTTGCCCATGAATTTGGTCATGTTTTTGGTTTACCTGATTTATACGATACTAACGGTTCAACAGATGGTGCAAATGCTGGTGGTGGTGATTGGACGCTAATGGCTTCTGGTAGTAAAACGGGACCGACAAGAGACGGTGAATCACCTGCGCATATTTCAGCCTGGGGGAAGTATATGCTGGGTTGGATTGACCCGATAAAGGTTAATGGTACAGATTTATCTGACTTTGAATTAAGAGAGTCAACAAATAACGCTGAAGCTATTCTTTTTGAAAATCCAAGCAATGAAAATGAATACTTTATTGTCGAAAACAAAAACCAACGAGGTTTTGATGCATACACCCCTGGCACTGGTTTATTGGTGTGGCATATTGATGATGACATTGCAGCACCAGGAGCGAACTTTCAAACTCAGGGGAGTGTAAATACAGTCTCATGTGACTTAGGTTTTCATGACTGCTCAAATTATCACAACGGTGTATCGGTAGTCTCAGCTGATTATTATTACGATATGGAGCATGATTATAATGATGGTGATGAACATGACACCTTTGGTAGTGATGGTGACGGTGGCTCTAGTGAATATGGCTCGAGTCAGGACTTAGATACTGAATTTACCGCTAATGCTGAAGTAAATAGTAACTGGTGGGATAATAGCACCAGTGGTTTTAGTATGAGCAATATTTCAGCTAAGGGTAATACCATGACCTTTGACCTTGGTGAAGGTGGTACTGGCGGTGATGGCAGTGGCACAATACCTCCAGTAGGCGACGATTTGGTTTTGGAAAATGGTAGTAGTGAAACCATTAGTGCAAGTGCTGGGGAAAGTATTGTTGCCAGTATCGAGGTACCAGTAGGAGCAAGTAACTTGGTTATTGCTATTGCTCATAATAATGGTGGTGATGCTGACCTGTATGTTAACTACGGTAGTGCATCTGATAGTAGTTCAGCAGACTGTTTCCTTAATACCAGTAATGCGACTGAAATTTGCGACGAGAGCGAATTTGGTGCAACTCAAGCAGGTACCTACTACGCAACAGTTAAAGGTTACAGTGGTAAGTCGTTTGACGATGTAACACTTCTTGCCTCGTATGATACCGATGGTGGCGAAACAGGAGCTGGTCCAACAGAGGCTTCTTACGAAGTAGATGTAGCGAATGGTAAATATCAGCATATTGAAATACAAATACCAAGTGGCACATCCAGTGTAACGATTGACTTAGATAAAAATGGTGGCTCAGCTATGTTATTAGTCAAACAAGGCGCAGAAGCCAGCGCACGAGATTATGATGAACGTGATACCGGTGGTAATAACGTAACACTAAATAACCCTGCGTCAGGAGCTTGGTTCATTGCCATCCGTGGTAGAAACAGTGGTGTCAGTAATGGCACGTTAACTGTTGTTACTGAGTAAGTGATTAAGTACTTTCTAGTTTTATAGAAAGTAAGTACTACAGTAAATATTATTAAAATAAAAAATAGCCTCATTGTTTAAAGCAATGAGGCTTTTTGTTAATTACTTGTTCGAAATAATTATTTTGATCGCCTTAGCCAATAGATATACCATATCGGAAATTTCTGCATACATCCCAAAAATACTGTTATCTAAGGTTATAAAAAACTATAACCTTAATGGAGAATAATAATGACAATTGAAAGATTAGAAACAAAGCAACGCATGAGCCGTATTGTTAAACACAACGGTACTATTTACTTATGTGGTCAAGTGGCTGCTGATGCGACTAAAGACATTACTGAACAAACCCAAACCATGCTTGATAAAGTTGATGCATTATTAACGCAGGCAGGTAGTGATAGAGAGCATATCTTATCTGCAACTATCTATGTGAAAGATATGAGCTATTTCGCCGAGATGAATGCGGTATGGGATGCTTGGGTACCTGAAGGATATGCACCAGCGCGCGCATGTGTTGCCGCAAAAATGGCACGTGAAGCGCTATTAGTTGAGATATCAGTGGTGGCTGCGGAGAAGTAAATCTTTACTTTAATCAGTGCGAAAGACTAAAAAAGCCCAAGTAAGTACACTTATTTAGGCTTTTAAGTTCTGTATCTTGATTTAGGTCTGAATCGTGCTGGTTATGATTACCAATAAAAATCGAAGTCATCAGCTTAAATCGAAAGTAAAAACTATAGCTAGATATCATTAAGTTCATTTAAAGCCAATGTTAGCCTTTAGTTTTGACTATATGGTTATTAGCACCGTACACTAGCGATAGATAACCAATATTCACCTTAAAAGGGACTTCATGTCTAACTCTCGTCTTTCTGAGCAAAAATTGAACTTAACCATAGCTATATGTGCGGTTCTAATTTCCATTGCTTCTTTTTATGCCACATATATTCAAGCCAATGCTGCCGAGCAACAAGTGAAAGCGATGACTTTGCCGTTATTGCAATACGGTACCGGTAATGTTGATGCTGAAACTAATGAGCCGGTGATTACTTTTAGTTTAACAAATGGTGGTGTAGGTCCTGCGATAGTAAAATCGGTAATTTATAAATACCATGATAAATCATCAACAGACTTCTTTGATTATTTAAGTGACTGTTGTCTTAAAGAGTTAAAGCAGTTTAATAATAATCCGCCAATGAGTTTAGATTTATCAAAAGGCGGCTATGTAACATCATCAACGTATAATGTGGTGGTTCCTGCTCAAGATAAGATCGAGTTTTATAAGCTTTACCGGGGAGAGTTAAGTGAGGCATTGTGGTCAAAATTAAATGATGAGCGAAGACATTTAAAGGTAGAGACTTGTTATTGCTCCCTGTTAGATGAGTGTTACCTTACAGAAAATAAAGGTGTGGTTGAATCAGTTGCTTCATGTAAAACTTAATTTTTCACATTATTGGTTTTGTTAAAGGAATAGTTAAATGATCAAATTACATGGTTTTGGGGGCAATTTAGGTGTAATGGATGCCAGCCCTTTTGTAGTGAAAGCGGATGTGTTTTTAAAGATGTCAGGGCTTGAATATAAAAATATTTCAGGCATAAGAAATATGAAAAAAGCACCGAAAGGAAAGCTGCCTTATATTTCTATTGAAGATGATAAACAAAGTGCTTTAGTTGCAGACTCTCAAGCGATTATTGACTATTTGACCAAACAGTACCAATTGCCCCTTGATGATCACTTAACGCAAGAGCAAAGCGCACAAGCTTACCTCATGACCAAGTCGCTAGATGAAAACCTATATTGGTGTTTATTGTATTGCCGCTGGAACTTAGCAGAAACATGGGCGACGGTACATAAAGCCTTTTTTAGTAAAATGCCGTTTTGGTTAAGGTCAATAGTGCCAACGCTATATCGTCGCACAGTAAAAAAAGCTTTGTATGCTCAAGGCATGGGAAGACATAGTTATGATGAAGTAACCGAAATCGCGGATAAAAGCTTTAAGGCATTGGCAAATATTTTAGCAGATAAGGAGTATTTTTTTGGTGATAAGCCAAGCTCTTTTGATGCTACGGCTTA